>Ga0326728_10003448_pt1 | contig 49038 bp, 48 predicted proteins | sample MB3enrmetagenome_FD_207602 | JGI IMG/M metagenome (GOLD analysis project Ga0326728, IMG submission 207602) | Lab enriched peat soil microbial communities from McLean, Ithaca, NY, United States - MB31MN | ecosystem: Environmental > Terrestrial > Soil > Wetlands > Peat | place: USA: New York... | reverse complement strand
ACCGGTTCCAGATCGTGCGCTGAACTCTGTCACCGGACTGGACTAATTATCCCAAGCAAAGCTGGACTGATTTTGCCGAGCGCCGCAGCTTAGAAGGCGCGCTCGGGAAATTCCCCGGCCTGAGCGGCAAGCGATGATAGATCGGGGTGCGAAGGTGCCAGTGAAGCGCCAGGCTGAGCTTCTCGATCTGAGTCGCTCGAGCGTGTACTACATCCCGCGACCGCTGTCGGAACGGGATCTGATGTTGATGCGGCGGATCGACGAGCTGCACCTGGAGCTGCCTTTCTACGGGTCGCGCAAGCTCGCCGACCGGCTGCGGCGCGAGGGACACGAGGTCGGCCGGCGTCACGTCGCGACGCTGATGCGCCGGATGGGCATTGAGGCGCTGTACCGAAGGCCGCGGACCAGCATCCCGGCACGCGGAGCGGCGATTTATCCATATCTGCTCTCGGGTGTTGCGATCGAACGGCCCAACCAGGTCTGGGCAAGCGATATTACCTATCTTCCGATGGCACACGGCTTTCTGTACCTGGTCGCAATCCTGGATGTGGCGAGCCGCAAGGTGCTGGCCTTCCGGCTTTCGAACACCCTGACGGCGGACTTTTGCGTCGAGGCGCTCGAGGAGGCGATCTCGAAGTTCGGGAAGCCGGAGATCTTCAACACCGACCAGGGATCGCAGTTCACCTGCGAGGAGTGGATCAACGTGCTGAAGGCCGCCGGCGTTGCGATTAGCATGGACGGCAAGGGTCGGTGGATCGACAACGTGTTTATCGAGCGGCTGTGGCGGAGCGTCAAGTACGAGGAAGTCTATCTGCGGGCCTACACGAATGGAACCGACACGCGAATGGGGCTGACCCGCTACTTCCGCCTCTATAACGCCGTGCGCTCGCATCAATCCCTCGAGTACCGAACGCCGGATGAAGTGTACTTCGGTGAACTCGACACCGCGATCCCGGTTGCGGCGTAAATGGCGATGACCTCCAAACGCTTCATCACGAGATTTTCGGGGGGTCCCGAAGTAGCGGGTACCCTCGCGATCGCCGCGCCTCGAGCTTTATACGCGGCCGCTTTCGGATCGAAGCCGAAGAAAAATCCGCCGGAGCTTCTTCCGCCTTCGGCGGAAGACTGCGTCTGTGGTATACGATTGAAGAAGACCGAAGACGGGAAGACAGATAACATCATCAACCGCTCACACGGATCCACTTATCTCGAGAAGAAATCTGTCCTAACAAGCGGAGCCACCCCTGCCGTTCAGATTTTAAGTGTATGGTGGAGGCGCGGTCGCACGCGGCGATTCTGCTACGAGTCGGAATATGGCGCTGGCAGAAAGTATCAGAAGCTACGGCACGACACCGATCAAGACGTGCGTCCGACGCGGATGGACGGTGGAGTCAATCGCTAGGCTGGGGCCCCCTGTGGATCATGGAAACACCAGGCGACGGCGGCTTCATGACGAGACTCTCTGATTACACTTTAATGTCAATGTGGTTGGTGTTTCGTGGTCAGCGCGCAGGGTCATTGCTGTGTTTCCGGGCAGTGGTAGCGGAATAATCCTCGATAACGCGCTGGGCGCGAAAACTCCGACGAGCAAGCTGAGTGTCCCAGACGGCATATGATGCCGCACTCGTTTTCGACCTTAATCAGAATGCTTGGCGCTTGTGGGGAAAGGACGGACGCTTACCGCAATGACGACATTCATTGAGCGTCCTGCGAATGCCATGCACTTTAATGAATAATCTTTAAGCGGATTAATATCCGTTGGTCAATGGTCAATGAGGGTCGCCGGAAGCTGACCAGTCCTGGACACTGATTGGCAATCTTGCAAGCTGCAAGCGCACAAGTCGGTGATTCAACGTAAGCGTCCGGGCAACACACGTTAGCTCATAATTATCGACTCGCGGTTCTCCGTTTTGGGGAGCCGCGCCTGGATTTGCTTTTGATTGCCCGTTCCAGCTTTTCTCTGGCCGCCTTTCTGTTGTTTGCTGCAGGAGAAGAGCCGGTGGGTTTATCCGGTCGGTCGGTACGGACGACTTGCACCGTGACCTTGTCGCCAACGCGCAGGCGCTTGTGACGGATCCACCGCAAATGCTCGTCTTCTGCTCCTTTTGGTCTCCGCGTTAGGCCGCCCACGGTTAGCCACAAGTCCGGATTTCGTCGCTTGCCAACTCGTTCAGTTGACTCCCCCAGCGCTCCGACAGCGTTCACTATGGCGTTGAGCACACTTAGGTCATCGGTGCCTGCAACTGTCAGTTTTTTGCGATTTAAGTAAACGGCGAGACCGATCATTCCTTTCATCCCGTTCGGTGAGCGATTGATGGTGCATGCCAGCGATGTGGAAGCAACTCCTCGAGTCGGCTGGCGGCCTGGGTTGGTAGGCGTTCGAGGACGTCTTTAAGGTAGCGGTGCGGATCGTGACCATTCAACTTGGCGGACTGGATGAGGCTCATGATGGCGGCGGCCCGCTGCCCAGCACGCAGGGACCCTGCAAAGAGCCAGTTGGATCTCCCGAGGGCCACTGGCCTTATTCGGTTTTCGATGTGGTTGTTGTCGATGGGCAAATCGCCGTCGTCCAGATAGCGCGTCAGCGCAGCCCAGCGCCCCAGGCAGTACCGGATGGCTTTCGCAGTAGCCGAGCCGTCCGGCACCTGGCCCCGCTGACGGACCAGCCACTGCCGGAGTGCTTCGGCGATTGGTTTTGAACGTTGCTGACGTAGCCCCCGCCGACCCTCGGCGTCCAGTTTCAACTCGCGCGCTTCACGTTCGATCTCGTACAGTTCGGCGAAGTACCTCAAGCCCTCTTCGGCAATTTCACTCCGATGATTGGCGTAAAGATCATGGAACTTGCGCCGACCATGCGCCATACAACCGATTTCGATGACCCCGCGCTCGAACAGAGCCTTGTAGCCAGAGTAGTCGTCGCAGACGAGCTTCCCGGACCAGTTATCTAAGAACGTGCGGGCGTGCGCACCACTGCGGCTGTCGGCGAAGTCGTAGACGACTGACTGTAAGTCGTCGTATTCGCTCGTGCTGTAGCTCCAAAGATAGGCCCGATGCGTACGGCCCAAGCCGGGCTTTAACATCGGCACCGGTGTTTCATCCGCATGCAGCACGGGTCGCTCGAGAAGAAGCACTCTCATGGCATCAACCAGCGGCTGTAATCTCACGCCGCAGGCCCCCACCCACTGGGCAAGGGTTGCTCGAGGCAGCGCCAGTCCCGCGCGTTCAAAAATGCTTTCCTGACGGTATAGCGGCAGGTGATCCAAGTATTTGGCGATCAGCACCTGGGTGAGCAATCCCGCCGTCGGGATGCCCTTGTCAATCACGTGAGCCGGCATCGGCTTCTGGATCAGCCGCTCACAGTCCCGGCAGACCCACTTGCCGCGGATATGCCGCTCAACCGTGAACACCCCCGGGGTATAGTCGAGCTTCTCGCTGATGTCCTCCCCAATGCGTTCTAAGCTGCAGCCGCAGCTACACTGCGTAGACTCGGGCTCATGGGGGATATCCCGGCGCGGGAACGATGCAGGAAGTGCGACACGACGGGGCTTGGATTTAGGCGCCGACGGAGGCGTCTCTTTGAGTGCTTCGATCTCCCGGCTGATCGCCTCGATATCCTCATCGATGCTCTCATCGAGGAGCGATCGTTGTACGACATCGAGCTGCTCGCTGTGCCGGCCATAGCGCCAGCGCTTCAAGGTCGCCATCTCGTACGTCAGCTGATCGATCCTCAGCTGCTTGTGTTTGAGTTCTTCGTCACGCCTGGCGAGCTGTGCGGTCCGTGCGCTGAGCTGCGCATCGCGTTCGATGATGAGCGCTTCGCGCTCGGCGAGTCGTGCTTCGCGGTCGGTGAGTTGCGCGATCAGGGTCGCGGTTAGATTACGCAGTTCTTCTGCGTTCATGTGCGCAAGTTTGCGCGACAGCTCCATAGCTCTGATCCTGCCATATTTTCCGCGGTATCAACACCCTCACTGCAACTTTTTTTCTCACAACACGCGGATCTTGGTGCGTTCATCAAGTCGTTCCCACGGCAGTCCCACAACGACCGCTTGAAGTTGCTCGTGACTGAGGGGTATGCCACGATCATGCCTCGCACCGGCGCGGATAAAGCTGCCTTCGTACAGCCTTCTCGCGCACAGCCACAGACCAAAGCCATCATGCACCAGCACCTTCATCCGGTTAGCGGATCGTGTTTCATAGTGCATCTCTCCTATCAAATGCCAGGCAGTTTGAGGTTCGTAATCTCTTGTAAACTCGGATAGTTTGTTGGCCGGCGAGCTATCACACTCCGCACGCCTATCTGAACGGCCTCTGTTGAGAGCGCAGCGACGGGCACTTCCCAGGGTGCAGAGTGCATCACCTGGCGCGCCGGCAAGATTCCTTCTCGGATCAGACGGTGCACAGAGCCGATACAGATCTTCAAGCGTCGAGCCGTCTCATCCACGCTGATGGTATCTGTGCGATTATTGTGCGGATCGAACGCGGCAATGCCGAGCCTCTCGCGCAGCTCCCGCACTCGTACCATTGTCCAAGACTTACCGTCGGCAGTCTTGCAGCGCATCCGGTTCATCGTGACGGCAAGGCGTTGATCCGCGTATCGGCCGCCGAGCTTACGCATTACCTCGACCGCTGCGGGGCGCTGCTTGTCGGCGCTGCGTTTTGTCTTAGTGCGCGCAACGCGCAGTTCCGTGTGTCGTCCACCGGTCCAATGCACGGTCACGAGGGCTTCGTTGGATTTGTCGTCGAGGTCGATTACGACTTCTTGGATCAAGATGCGTGTCAGGCGTTGCTTGGCGCCGGCATCTGTCTCAGTGCTGTTCCAGACCTTCGGTAGATCGTGCGCGAGAGACAATAATGCGGCTCGATCAACCGAGGGGCGCTGAGCAGACGCCTCGTCCAAAGCATGTATACGGCTTTCGATTTCCGCAACACGCTCAAGAGCGCTGTTCCAGCGTGCTTCGAGTTCACGAGCCACCAACCGCTTTGCTGGATCGACACACTCGTAGCGGCGCGCAGCAAGAGAAGCCTCGTAACGTGCCTCCTCGAGCTCGCGAGTCGCAGCGAGCTTCAGATCCGCATCACGCAACGCTATACGCTCAGCCGCATGGATCGCCGCTTCGATCGCATGGGAAGATACCGCCTCGACGATCGCCGTCGCGACGGCCCGATCGACCCGCATGCCGCCGATACCAATGCAGCACGCCATGCCGGCAAGTGCGCTATCACCGGGACATTGATATCGATGCGCATGACCGGACTGCATCCCGTAAAACACCCGCATCATGCGGGCACAACGGCCGCATCGCACAAGGCCGGTGAGCAGGGCCCGGCCACCGCGCGCGGCCTTGCGCGTCATCCGCTTCTTCATATGCGCGTTTTCCGCGATCATCTGCTGATTCTCCTCGAACTCTGTCCAGCTGATGTAACCCGGATGATGGTCCCGGATCAAGACGTTCCATGCCGGCATCGGCTTATGATGGCCGTTGGTCTTGTGGGCACGGCCCTCTACCACTCGTACGCGCTGGCCGGTTCGGCCGAACACGTACGCCCCAGCATAGATCGGATGGACGAGAATCTCGCGAACGGTAAAGTACTGTGCGGCTTTCCATTCGACGCGACGGCCCATTCGGCGCTGACGCATCACCGGCAGCTGTACGGCGTTATCCTTGGCCCATAGCAATACTTGGCGCGCACTGCCAAGCTCGCGGAACTTGCGCAGGACCAGCCGGATGGTGTCAGCGATCCGTTCATCCGGATCAATATCCACGCGGCCCAGTTCGTCCCAGCAGTATCCTGGGGGAAGTGCAAAGCGCAGCTCCCCACGTTTTGCCTTTGAGTCGCGTGCCGCCAAGCCGCGTTGGCGCAGAAGCGACAACTCGTACTCCGACATGGTGCCTTTGAGCCCCAGTAATAGCCGGTCATTGACCAGCCGCGGGTCGTATGTACCATCGGGATCGACAACTAACGTGCTCGTCAACGCACACAGATCGATGAGGTGATGCCAGTCCCGCCCGTTACGGGCAAGGCGCGATGCTTCGATGCAAAACACCGCTCCGGTGCTTGCCCCGCACACCGTGGCGACGAGCTTCTGGAAGCCCGGCCGGTCAACGAGTCCGGACCCCGAACGGCCAAGATCCTCGTCGATAACGGACACCAATGCAAACCCCATCGACCGCGCCGTGTCGGCGAGCCCATACTGACGACGCTTGCTCTCGGTGTGCTCAACAACCTGGCCGGGAGAGGATTGGCGAACATATACGACCGCACCCCGCTTTAAATGCTCAGCGGTAATTTTCGGGTTCATCGCGGACGTCCTCCTCGGGTTGATTTCCTTGATCTCGCAGATGAGCATCGATGAGCAGGTCCGCCAGTGCCGCGACGAGAGCTGCTCTTATCGGTTCCGGCCATTGGATGGGTGGATCGCTTGCGAGCGCCAGTGCGAGCTGGCGGAGACTTCGTTTTGCCTTTCGCTTCATCGAACTTCTCCTCCACGACGGGTGGTAAAGTCGATAATCTCTCATCGCTCGATGGACCGGTCTTTGCGCGTTGCATCAGCACACGTCGCAGCTCGATGAGGCCTTCTATCGATAACTCGGGGCGGCCAACGTGCATCGCTTGACACACGCTCGACTCACACATCCAGGCAGGGCACTCTCGCGACATACCAGCTGGCACGTCGAAGTGAATCATGGCGTCGCGACCGCGACCCACGCGACGAAACAAAGGCAAACGCTTCCCGTGAAGCGGATGCCAGCGGTACTCAATTACGGCGGACTGGGTTCTGTATGCGGAATGTCGTTTGATCCGCGCGTTTGTTAATGAACAAGTACGCATGGTGAGTCTGTGCTTCGCCGAACACGTTGACGACACGAGCGAGGGCAGTATCGACGCCGGCGCGCATGTCGAGCGGCTCCACCGCGAACCAGGCCGCATCGACGCGGATCACTTCATGAGCTCGCGCAGCAGCAGCGCGCACTCACGCGCCGCCGATGCAGGCCATTGCAGGTTCAAGCTGCGCCCTTTCCGGCGCATCTCGACACGAATCACGCTCTCGATGGGGCTCGAGGGGAAGGCGACCGGCACAAAGCTATCGGCATGGTCGATTGCCACTTGGGGCGCCGTGGGGCGTATCGCGATCGGCGCATTGTTCCGTTCCGCCTCCCGTACCCATGCGCGCAGCAGATTGGCGTTCAACCCTCGCGCCATTGCAACGGCCGCAATTGATACTCCCGGCTGCTGGCAGGCCCCTACGGATTCTGCCTTGAACAGTGCGCTGTGGCGTCGACGACGTCGCCGGCCGATCTCGACAACTTTTGTCGTAGTGGACACGTGTACACCTAACTCTTACCGTTAAGCGCATCTTTCCACCACCGCCGCCGAGCTGAAAGGTGTCTTCACGAGACGCTTACGATTCAACAACTATTTGAGACCGTGAACTGGCAAAAGGAATATGCGGCCTTGCAGCGTCGGCTTGGGGGACAATTGCCACACGACCAGTCGACCTCGATTATTTGACTTCAACAGATCGATTTGGCTTGCACAGTCGATCTTCTCAAGTTCTATGGCCACCGCGCCCTTTCCCGGCAATCCTCCTTCCTGCTTTGTATGAATACTGTGCAAGGCGAAGCGCTTCCGCCGATAAGCGTCCCCCGGCGAAGCTGCTCAACAAGGGTTGCCAAATTGCCGATTCCATAGCCGATCTCCGTTTCGCTTTCGCCTTCCGCAGAAGCCCCACCGGGAAGATCACCGGAAAATCAATGGAAGCGTGGCCCCGGGTTTGAACCTGTTGTCCAGATCACTACTTGATTGTCCGGCAGTTGCGTCGTCTCGGAAGTCATTACGTATTTTCTACGTCCATCACCGGACCTAGTGAGAGGTCGACATGGGATCGACGTCGTCGGCCGAAATCGTATCGACCGGCCGACGCATGCGCGAGGCGGCTTCCACGATGGCCTTCACCGCCGCCGGAAACTGGGTGAGCGCGCTGCGCAGCTGAAAGAGTTCGCGCTCTTCCGTGACACGAATGCCGCCGGGGCGGCGCATGGCGGCCTCGAGTTCGGCTTGTCGCTTGATCAGGCGTAGGGCTTCGTGGATGGGTTCCATCGGGATCTCCTCGTTAACAACATTCTAGCTCATCAGTGCGTAGCCGCGTTGGCGGCGGCGCTTGGCAATGTGGGCAAGTTCGAGCAGTGCGCTTTCGATCGAGGGTGTGGGTCTCGAGCGGGCCCGTCCAAGTCGGGAGCCGCGGCGACCGTTGACTTGGGTGAGTAACCACCCCTGCCAAAGATCCTGTTCGAGGTGAACGCGGTAGTAGCGGGTGCCCCGCGTCCAGCGCAGCGTGATCCACGAGGCCGTGTCGAAGGAATGCCATGCAGATGCGCGCTTCCGTGCAATCACCGCCGCGGCCTCCGGTGGCCCCGTGGGTTAGCGCGCGATGCCTTGGGACCCGGTGTCCGTCGAATCGCCAATTTGGCCCGGGTAGGGAGGGTTCGCGGTGGAGCCGGCCGCGCGCGTGCAGGCGTCTTGCGAGCGATTGATTTGCGCGCACGAGACGGCTTCTTTAGGCGCGGCCTCATCGGCTTCGAGGAACGCAGTTTCCGCGGTGACGGTCGGCGTGGTGCGGCAACGGCCATTCGGGCGTTCAGTTGCGTCACGGTCGCGTCGAGCTCCGCGACGCGTGCTCGCGCGCTGCCCAATTCGCGAAGCTGCTTGCGTTCTCGCGCCTCGGACGCGTCGAGACGGGCGAGGGCGTCGCGCGCCATCGCCTCATAGCGGGCGGCTTGGGCGCGCAGCTCACCGAAGGCGATCGATTCCTGCTGCAGCTGGCCGCGCAGGTTCGTCATTTGTTGGCGGAGCGATTCCGTGTCGGCCGAGCGCATTACCACGGCACGTGCCGCGGATCCGCCTTTGAGTTCGACCGCGGCGGCGACGGTGGCGCGCTGCCACAGCTCGCGCGCGAGATCAGCGATCTGCACGGGGATGGGGAGCCGGGCCTCGGCGCCAGGCTCGCGCGAGCCATCGTCCGCCCGATTCGACTCCTTCCATTCCTTCAACGCCGGCGCGAGGTCATTCGGCGAGCCACCGCCCAAGGCGGCGCGGATGCGGGTGACGGTCGGGCGGATGCCGCGGTCGCTGAGCGCGCGGGCGGCGTCGGCAACCCGGCGCTGCAGGGCCTCGGCGCGCGAGAGGTAGTCACTTTCCGTGTCCGGCGCGGTAATTCCCGGGGTTTCCATCGGATAATAATAACACCGTGATTATTATTATGTGCTATTATCGACGTTCGATAATGATACTTATCGAATCTATGGCAGAATGTGCCGGTGGAAGAGGGGGTCTAAATTAGATGGGGAAGTCGCCCCGGGGCGGAGCGCGTTGGCATCGCTCGAGGAGCGAATCCGTGACTGTCGGTGCATTGGTGCCGCGAAAAATGTTTCGGCCCGGCGCCGAGCGGCGACTGCGGGCGCTCGACGAGATTCAGCGTCATGTCCGAGATCGACTCGCCACCTACGCGCCTAATACCCAACGCGCGCTCAAAGCCGACTGGACCGTATGGCACACCTGGTGTGTCGATCCTCGCCATCACTTCGACGCCGCACCCCGCAGCTCGTTCCCGATCACGCCACCGGTACTTATTGAATTTATCACGGCGCACTCGCCCGGTGAAATACGCGCCGCCGACGGCACGCGCAGCGTGGATGAGCGAATAACGCACGCCCGAGTCAAATCGGCGCGAACCATCGAACGCTATTTGTCGTCACTGCGCGCCCTGCACCGCCTCGCGGGTTTCAAGGACGATCCGACGGCGGATGTCGATGTCGAGGCCGCGCGACGCCTCGTGATGCGCGGTCGGACCCGCGCCAAACCCAAAAAGCCGCTGCGCCTCGCGCAAGTTGAAGAAGTGTTGGCACTCGACCCCGGGACACTGCGCGAGAAGCGCGATCGCGCGATGTTAGCGGTCGCGTATTCGGCGATGCTGCGTCGGTCCGAGCTCGTCGCGCTCGAGGTACGTGATGTTGCGTTCGATGCCGATGGTTCCGGCACCGCCACGGTGAAGTTTTCAAAGACCGATCAGGACGCGGAAGGACACGTGCGGTATTTGGCGCCGTTTGCGGTCGCCGCGCTCAATACCTGGCTTAAGGAAGCGAAGATCGATACGGGGTGTCTATTCAGGCGAGTGCTGCACAACGAGACGGTGGGTGAAAAGCCGCTCACGGATCATGAGGTCGCGAGGATATTCAAGCGGCTCGCGGGCCGTGTCGATGCCGGAGGCTTAGGTGTCGCCGGTATTGCCGGTCATTCCACGCGGATCGGGGCGGCCCACGACCTGGTTGAGGCCGGCTTTGATGTCGCCGCGATCGCGAATGCCGGCGGCTGGAAGAGTTTGATGATGCCGAACTATTACACGCGCGAGCTGCGTGCAAAGCAATCTGCCATGGCGCAGCTCATCCGGCGCCGGGAAAAGGAAAAATAGTTGTGTCGAATGGAGATGTATCGAATGGAGATGTACGATTGGTTGTGCAACGATTCTTTCGCACTTTAATTCTTGAGTCGGTGGCTATCGGTTTGGATTTCAGGCCGCTGCCTCCTGCTTTGCCGGGTTGAGCAACACGTCCATCGATAGGTAGCGCCGCTTTCCCCACTTCGTCGATGCCACGTGCCGCAGTCGTGCTGCCGTGAGCATCAGAGCCGAGTGCCCGTCGGGAAACGCTCCAACGACGCGGGTGCGTCGCCGGATCTCACGGATAATCCGCTCGAGCGGATTGTTAGTTCGGATTTGTCGCCAGTGCGTTGAAGGGTACGAGTAGTAGGTCAGCGTCTCAATGGCTTTGTTCTCGACCAGATCGGCGGCACTTTTAAGCTTCATTGCCTTGAGTCGCGCGGCGACTTCTTTCGATTTGGCTTCCGCTGCTGATCGATCTTCCTGGGCGTGGATCGCCTTGAGCATGCGCGCCACCTCGGCCACCTTGTTGTTCGGCGCGTGGCTAAAGACGTTGCGATAGAAATGAACGGAGAGGTGGCGCCGGCTTTTCGGACACGGGTATAAGTGGATTTCGGACCGGGCGACAACGTAACCGGAGGAACGAAGTCCATGAGGAAACCAAGACGTAACCATTCAGCGGCGTTCAAGGCGCGAGTGGCGCTGGAAGCGATCCGCGGGGAGAAGACGGTGGCCGAGATTGCCGCGCACCACGAAGTCCATCCGACCCAAGTCACGGCGTGGAAGACCCAGTTGCTGGAGAAGGCGGCGGGAATATTCGGCGGCAACGCGATCGAGGCCGACGGGCGGGAACGGATCCGTGAGTTGCACGAGAAAATCGGCGAGCTGACGGTCGAGCGCGATTTTTCATATGGTCCTTCCGTTGTCAAGCGTTCCACGAGCGATCCTCGAGCGTTGAACTCGATCCGTCTCTTCTGGCGAATGAGTAACGCGGCGACAGTGGCTTGGCTTCTCGACGATGGATCAAGCTCATATTCGCGCGTTGGTTAGCGGCATTTCATATTTCGTCACGGGGCTGCCTCTCTCTTAGATCGGAGATCACCGTTTGTGGTCCGGTGCTCACAAAAAAATCTCGAGGGTTCCCCTCAATCGCGCCGCCGTCACCGCGTTACCGATTCACCAGGTCTGCCGTGCTCGGTTCTCCTATCCCGAGCTAACCGATACCCTCTGACCGATGCTCCAGATAAATCCGCACAACTCGCGCGCGATGGCGGCGGTCACCTTGTTATGGTGGACACCTCGCGCCCGCAATCGACGAAAGCGCGCGCACAATCGGACCTGCGCCTTCCACGCGATTGCGACGATGTCCTGAGGCTGCCCTTCCAGCCTGGGCTGGAGCGATTCGCCGATACGGGCCGGGAAACGGTGATTCCAGGCCGCTTCGATCAAGATTCGCCGCACGTGCGTATTGCCCGTTCGAGTAAGCTCGCCACGATGCCGAGTCGGCCCGCTCGAGTGCTCGCTGGGCACCAAGCCCAGATATCCCATCAGGTCTTTCGGATGCGCAAATCGTCGCAGGTCACCGAGCTCGGCGACGATCGTTGTGGCAGAGAGAAAATCCAGGCCTCGCAGCGTCATCATGGCTTGAATCACGGGCAACGACCGCCACGTCCGCACTTCGTTGCGCACGGCTGTTTCGATCCGCTCGACGCATTCAGTGCGCACGTGGACGGCCAGCCGATACTCGGTGAAGGCGATGTGGTGCGCGGGATCTTCAAACTTGATTTTCGACAGAAAAAGCTGGTGTGTCGGTCCCCACTTTCGTCCCGTGTACGAGTGCCCCTGGCGGAGCAAAAATGAGCGCAGTCGAAGTCGTGCACGTTGCCGGTCACGCATTGCATCCTCGCGGGTGCGCACCAGATCGCGGATGGCTTCATCTTTCGGCTCCGGCACAACAATAGGTGTCAGCTCCGCGGATCGATGCAGTCTCGCAAGCAGCAGCGCATCGCGCCGATCGGTCTTGATGCGATCTCCGGGCTTTCTCGGCGTTCGCGATGGGGCGATGACCTCGGTTGGATAGCCTCGGTGACGTAATGCTCGTACGAGCCCGTAGCCACAAGGACCCGCCTCGTGACAAACACTGAGCTCTGGGGGCGTGCCGATCTTGGCAAGCGCTTTAGTAAGCGAGATAACGCTGTAGCCGGTAGTCCCCAAAAACCGCGGCGGCTCACGAGAGTCCGCGTTCGCATAGGCGATGGCGATGGAGTCCTTGTGCACGTCCAATCCGACAAAGGCTTTGATATTGGCACTCACGGTCGATCCTCCAGAGTAGGTTTAGGCTTCTAAACCGTATCAGGAAAGACCATAGTGTCTTAGAAGCTGGAGCGCTATCCAAAATTAGTCCGGTCTTGCTCGCCAAAAATAGTCCCCCTTGAGTAGCCGGGTGTCGGTCCGCGTTGACTGCTGAATGGATTTGGGGCGGTCAGCGACCGCACGTATTCAACGCAGCGGCCGATTGATACTCGGCATGGCGATGCTCGCGATGCCTCTCATCTTCGTTATTCTTAGAGCCTGACGCCGAAGAAGCGAAGGCCCGGGGTTCAGATTTTGCGGTCGACCCCCGGGCCTTCGGTGCGGTGCGTGCGAGAGGCAGCTCCACGGTTCTTTTATGCACGTGCCGCACGGCATTGTCCAGTCCTTGAAGAGGATGGCATTGCGGTGCGAGAGAGGACGTTCCGGCGATATGACTGCCGGCGCTGCGGGATCGCGGTGTGGATTTGCAGCGAGTGCGATACCGGGCAGGTTTTCTGCGCCCGAACGTGCGCGCAGGAGCAACGACGGCTGGGCATGCGAGCCGCCGGCGCTCGTTATCAGCGCAGCCCCCGGGGAGCGCGCCGACACGCGGCCCGCCAGCAACAGTGGCGTGCGCGCCAGAAAAATGTGACGCATCATGGCTGTCAATACGCGGCGGTCGCGTTCACAGTGCCAACCCTCATGCCAGCCTCGATGAGGGAATCGGACGATGTCCGCGCAGCGAGTGATGAACCGCGATGCGCACCGGTCGGTGCACCGAGATGCGATTTTTGCGGTGCGACACCGTCGCCTGAGCCGCGGGTAAGGGCGCGTGCAGCTGGAGTTGCATCAACTGGAACTGCGCTACGAGGGTATCCGCAAGCGCGCCCCCGTCACCGAACGCGCACTCGTGGGTTCCTTGGCCGAGATCGGTCAGCAGCTGCCAATCCTCGTGGTCAGCGAAGCCGAGCGATTTATCCTCATCGACGGCTACAAGCGGGTTCGGGCACTGAAGCGCCTGGCACGCGACACCGTGCGTGCGACCGGGTGGCAGCTACCCGAAGTCGAGGCGCTACTGCTCGAGCGACGGATGCGCTGCGCGAGCGAAGATGCCTTCGATCAGGCGTGGCTGCTGGCGGAGCTGCGCAATCGTTTTGGTCTGTCGCTCGAGGAGCTCGCGCGCCGCTTCGAGCGCAACAAAAGCTGGGTCAGCCGGCGCTTAGGCTTAATCCAGGTCTTACCGACCGCGATCCAGGACAGTGTGCGTGCCGGAACGCTCGCCGCGCACGCGGCGATGAAATATCTGGTGCCGTTGGCGCGCGCCAACGCGGCGGCGGCGATGCAGTTGGCGACGGCGATTACGCCCTTGAAGCCGACGAGTCGGGAAATCGGTGCGCTGTATGCGGGCTGGCAGTCCGGCACCGCACGCACGCGCGAGCTGATCCTCGCCAGCCCGCAAGTCTATCTGCAAGCACAAGCGACGCAGGAGCCGGCCGCGCCCTCCGCGACGCAGCGCTGGCTCAACGATCTGGGGGCCCTCGGGGGCATTGCGCGGCGCGCGCGCCGCCCCCTCGAACAAGGATTGCTGCAGCAGCTGCTCAAAGTCGAACGCACGGAAGTCGAGCAGGCCGTGGCGCGCAGCAAAGCGGACGTGGAGAGTCTGTTCAGGCGTTTTGATCGGGAGGCCGGCGATGCTGGATGAAGCGACCCGCACGGCGATCTTCAAGTTGCATGAACAAGGCCACGGCAGCCGCGCGATCGCCCAGGCGCTCAAAGTGGCGCGCGCGACGGTGCGCCAGGTCATCCGCAGCGGTCACCGGACCGTGCCGCCGCTGCTGCGGGCGGAGCGCTGCGAGCCGTGGCGCGAACAGATCTTAGAGTTACACGCACAGTATCAAGGACACCTCGGCCGCGTGTACGAGGAGCTACTGAAAAGTGGGGCGAGTCTGTCGTATCCGGCGCTGACCGCCTTTTGCCGTCGGCACCGAATCGGGTCGGCGCCACCGCCGCCGGCGGGCCATTACGAGTTCGCGCCCGGTCGCGAAATGCAGCACGACACCTCGCCCCACACCGCCGAGATCGGCGGCGTGCGCACCCGCGTGCAGACCGCCGCGGTGGTGCTGTGCTACTCGCGGACAATCTTCTTCCAAATGTATCCGCGTTTTACGCGCTTCGAGTGCAAGGCGTTCTTGACCCAGGCACTGACCTATTTTAATGGCGCCGCCGCCACCTGCATGATCGACAACTCCCATGTCATCGTTGCTGCTGGCACCGGTGCTGCGATGATCCCGGCGCCGGAGATGGCGGCCTTCGCCGAGCGCTACGGTTTTACCTTTGTCGCGCACGAGAAGGGCGATGCGAATCGCTCGGCGCGGGTCGAGGCACCGTTCCATCGCATCGAACGCGGCTTCCTCGCCGGCACCCAGTTCCACGACTGGACGGACATTAATGCAAAGGCCATCGAGACCTGTGAGGCGTGGAACGCCAAGTTCTCGAACAAACTGCATGCCAGTCGGCGCGAACTGCTGGCGGTGGAACGGCCCGCGCTGATACCGCTGCCGCTGCATATCCCGGAGGTGTATCAGATCTTCACGCGCATCGTCGATGCAGAAGGGTACGTGCACATCAACCGGCTGCGCTACTCGGTTCCCTACACGCTGATCGGGCGCACGCTCGAGGTGCGCGAGACGATCGAGCGGATCGATCTGTATGAGGGACCGCGGCGGGTCGCCACCCATGCGCGCGTGCAACGACCGCTCGATACGCGCGTGACGGACCCCATGCATCGCCCGCCGCGTGGCTTCGGGCACCAGCTGCGGCCGCAGCCGGCGCCCGAGGAGATCGAGCTGCTGACCCTCGAGCCGCAGCTCGCTCGATACGTGGCGGCACTCAAACTTGCGGTCGGTTCCCGGCGCCTGCCGCTGCGGCGCTTACTCTCGATGCTGCGCGACTATCCGCGCGAGGCCTTTTTGAGCGCCCTCGTGCTCGCCGAGCAGTATCGGCTCTTTGATCTCGATCGACTCGAAAGAATGGTGCTCAAGCAGATCGCACGCGAATACTTCGTGCTCACCCCCACGGACGAATCCGATGAATGAGGAGCTCGAGCAGTTGCTCACGAATCTGCACTTGAAAACCGTGGCCGCACGGTGCGATGAATATCTGGCCGCCGCTGACAAGGATGGCACGCCGTTCCCGGCACTTCTGGCGCAGCTGCTGCGCGCCGAGTGGCAGGCCCGACAGGAGAGCGCGCTCGCCGCACGCATCCAGCGGGCGAAGATGCCCGAGTCCTGGTCGCTCGAGTCTTTCCCGTTTAAAATCCAAACTGGCGTCAATCAACGGCAAATCCGTTCCTTCGCCACCCTGGATTTTATCCCCAAGGCTGAGAACATTGTCTTTGTCGGTGAAACCGGTGTCGGCAAAACCGGACTTGCCTGTGGCCTGCTCTTGAAGGCGGTGCAGAATGGCTATCGGGGGCTGTTCGTCAAAGCGCAGGACCTGTTCGATGAAATGTACGCATCGCTCGCCGATCGCTCGACCCGCCGGCTCCTGAAGTCCTTGAGCAAGATAGACTTGCTGCTAATCGATGAGCTCGGATACATCAACGCGAAGACCGAACAAACCAACATCTTCTTCAAGCTGATGGAGGAGCGCCATCATCGTCGGCCGACAATCATAACCACAAATTTAGTATATCCCGAATGGCAAAGCTTCCTCGGCAATCGCCCGCTGACTGACGCGCTGCTGAGTCGTCTGCGGGAACGCTGCCATACGGTGAAAATCGACGGCCCTTGCTTGCGCACCCAGCAAGGCTGAGTCCCCCGCACTCACTTTGACGGCATCGGACGCGCCTTCGCTCGATCGCCTCTGCCCTTTGCCGCCAATCAATCCTTCAGTCCATCGATACCGGTTCCAGATCGTGCGCTGAACTCTGTCACCGGACTGGACTAATTATCCCAAGCAAAGCTGGACTGATTTTGCCGAGCGCCGCAGCGTTGGGCTGACCAAGATATGCCCATGGTTAACTATTCGAGGCTAACTCCTCAGAGATTTCTGCAGAAGCGACGACCCCGTCACGCCTCAGGCTGCCTCAGGTGAGCCGCACGCCCGCCTCAGGTTCCACCTTGGGCAGCTAAAATGAACTCCAATCGTGATACTCGATGGGAGGTGCGAGCATGATCGCTTCGTACAAACGCAAGGCCAACATCGCTGGGGCCATCTGCATGGCTACCCTCCTCGGCCTCTTTGTCCTGGGTCGTGTCCTAGCCTGGACCGGGCACAACGTGACAGGGGAGGACGTCAATGCGCTCAGCGTCGCGTTCATGATCCCGTTTGGAGTGTCGTACTTATACGGGATGTGGGCGTACCTGAAGGCCAAAGGCCGATCCGGCGCTTGGGTGCTATTGGCAGCGTCGTTGATCGGGATGATTGTCATCCCGCTGCTGAAGGACCACGCCAAGGACGGGCAGCCGCCTGCACCCCCTGCACCCCAAGAGTATTTCGGCTAGCGACCTCTAGGCCGGCGGCCGCTCCGTCTCTTCCTCACGACCCCGTCACGCCTCAGGCTGCCTCTGGGAGCTAAAATGAACGCCAATCGTGATACTCGATGGGAGGTGCAAGCATGATCGCTTCGTACAAACGCAAGGCCAAAATCGCTGGCGCCATCTGCGTCGGTTCCCTAGTCGGCCTCGTTATCCTTGGCCGTGTCCTGGCCGCGACTGGGCTCTTGAGTGACACCGGGACCTTCGATGAGGGGAACACCACCGCGTTGCTCGTCGACTCCACTCTTTCGATTGCCTTCACAGTGTCGCTATTTTACGGCGTGGGGGCGTACCTGGCGGCAAAGGGTCGATCCGCATGGTGGATGCTGTTGTTGTGTTCGGGGTTAGGATGGATAGTCATCCCGCTGCTGAAGGACCACGCCAAGGACGGGCAGGAGCCTGCACCCCAAGAGTATTTCGGCTAGCGACCTCTAGGCCAGCGCCCGAGGATCTTCAAACGTGAGAAGGGTGACGATTCGCAAGCCTGAGATGCCCGAAAGCCGACGGTGACGGGAGACCGCTGCGGGCACCTTCCGGGAATTGACCGCATCGGGAAGCAGGCGGCCAAAACCGGTAATTGGTCGGCGCGAAATTCGAGCCACTTACCTGCCATTCGGGAGCCCCGCCAAGCGCGCAAATCTCAAGGTGTCTTTTAAAACGTCGGCTTCGTGGTGCGGGTTATAACATTTGCAGCAATTAGTTCATCGACGTTCGGATACCAAATCGTTTTCGATGGGATAGCCAGCCCTTTTCGTATAAAGGCGCGTTCAATACCGTTTTCCATAAAGTACGCTTCATACACTTCTTCGGTGCATCTCGAGTACCAGATTATTTGCCGGCATGCATGAAAACCAAGCCGGGTATTGGGCAACAAAATGCGTTCTCGGCCAGCGACGAAAGCAAAAGTACACGCACTTGAACAACGGTTCTTAACAGCGGTTGAAAGTGCGCGGCCCTTGATGGCTCGCGCGATCTGTAAGCCCTCTGCGGTATTGCCGCCCGGACTATCTAACACAACGACCCGGAGTCCCGGGTTTTGATCCACTGCGGCCTTAACTGAGTCTCCGATACCGCGAGTAAATTCTCCGGTGATTCTTAGCAGATTACCATCTACAACAACGCTCCAGTCTCGACCAGGCACTAGACGCATACCATCGCTTGCCGCAAGAGCTGTGTCGGGAATGTCTACAAGGATACAGTAGGACAAAACGGGTAGCGCCGTAATGATCACGAGAATCTGGCCGAGTTCGGCAATATTGGCAGCGATTATGTTTCGCTTTTTGAATCGTGCGAGGCTAGACCAAGTACTGACCACGCCCACAACAAAAATGATAAATGGGACGATGAAAAGTAGGGCCTGAAGCGCGTAGCCGGCAGAAGACGTAAACAGTTGCACCGATAGCTGTTCTGTCTCGTACATGGCAAAAATCATTAGTGCGAGCGCCGGCGTAAAAATGCAAAAGCAATTCGCGGCAGCATTGAGGTCACCGCGCAAGAGACGACGCAGAGGCCGCGCGACTGCAATGCGTTCTACGTTGGCTTCTAGGAATGTCGGAATTGGATTTCGATCTTCACAGGCCCACGCAAGAACTAAAGGTGGCAGCACGACGTAAAATAGTAAAAGCGAATTTCCCAGTGTATGTTGCGACCATCGTGCAATCGAGAACAGAGAACTGTGTCCAGTAGCGACGACATAAGGCAGGCCCACGAGAACAGAAACCGCCGCCAAACGTGAACCAACAATTCGCCTTAATGGCGTCGCAAGTAGCGATGCGTCCACGACGCTGCAGAGAATTGCTTGTATGAGAAACGACAGGCGAGGCAACAAAAGTGATTCCGATTTGAATTCCCAGGTTTGGAAGGCCTCGTGTGCCGCAGACTGTGTGAGAAAAAATAGCCACGCAAACAAGGCAATGGCCGAAAGAATCATAACGGGTCCCAATGGACGGTCAGTGGTGCTCGGCTTCTGTCGCAACGCCACCGTCCACACCGGGATGTAGACCAGCCACCAGGTGTCGGAGAAGAATGAATGCTTCCAAGTAGCTGCGAGGGTCGCGTAGCCAACAGCGATCAGCCAGACCGAATGACGCTGAAGCGCTGACCGAGCGAATAAGAACCTTGCGCCTACCAAACGTACGGCGGGTGTAAGGATCTGGTCAATCGAAGTGGTCACTGGGGGTTTGCTATCCAAAATGTAGATGACATACACGTTTCACTTGCCATTCTGGTCCTTGGCCTAAGAGCTCACGCGAGGTGTGTCATGCACCAAAGACGATGCGAGATTTTACGTACGCCAGAAGCTTTCAATTGGCGATGCAGATCACGCATTGGGTGGGGAGAGTGTGATTGAGCACCCATTCAGCCCAATAGACTTGAGGGCACAATTTTGCAGACAATCGCGCTTGCTCGGAAGGTGCTGGAAGTTATGAGTGTTTCTATTCGAACGACGATGGCTAACGGCAAAGTCAGCACGGATTTGTACGCTACTGAGTCCGACGGGTGACGAGTGCTAGAGGCAATGCTGGAGTTGCATCGAAAACGAGGCAACGCCGTTCGTCTTGATGGCACGGTATACTTCGTAATGGACGGCACTGGAAAGGTAGTTCAGACGGCAGAGATGATTTCGTCAATATAGTGGAAATCGCCAGCGCGACACCGAGGCCTTTACAAAGCTTTACGTCACCGAACGCCGTCTATAAGCTAATTGTGCTCGCGAGCGACTCGAGAAATTTATGTCAAGGATGAAATGGACAAAACCTCCCAGCGCCCTGCTCGCTAGTGCGGTGCTTCTTATCGCCGGCTGCGACAGTTCGCGACCGATCTACGAGTATGAGTTCGACAGCGTCTACTCGAAGGACATTCCGGAGAAAGACGGCAACGTCGCAAAAGCTCCGATCACGTTCACTCTTCGGTTCGAACAAAAGGCAAACAGCCTGTTCGTTAGGAGCAAGATTGTCGATGCTACGGGCAGGACAGAGTTTGGGAGTGAGACCCTATCTTGTTCTGTTTTTGACGAAGGCAATTTCAACTGCGAACGATCAGATGGTCACGAAAGGGTGACCATGAAAGATGGCCAATTGACTTCATACCATGATAGCGAACGAATAATCTGGCGGCGCCACATTCGCATATTGGGTCACCGAGCTAATTAAGTAAGGTCGGCAGCGTAGGGCATGCATGCATTACTCGATGAGTCATCGAGTGGTTGAAAAAAACAATCGACTTCTCGATGCGCGACGGCGACGGAAATCCGATCCGTACATTTTCTTACCGCCGAGATCAGAGGCGCGGAATTCCAAGTCTACTCGTCGATTCCATCGAAGAAACGCCTCTCCACTTCGATGTCTAGTTTCAAGGAAGTGTCCAGAATAGCAATGGCGTGGCGCATGAGGTCTCTATCGCGACTCGGATCGGAAACCGGCAATCCAGGAAACTTGCCGCCGTGAAAAAGATTATTCCGAACCCTGCGCACCGCGCTCAGCAGCCAAACCAATAGGCGCTCTTTTTCGTCATATCCCTTTGGTTCCGACCAAGTCAATTGTCCATCAACCTGTTCCTGCTTTTGGGGAGGGTACGTCTTGAAGTACTCGATGGCGGCGGCTAGTGGCGGCGATGTGTGCCTCCGAATCTCGGAATCGTGGTCAGACGAGAAGCGATCCCAGTTTGGGGCAGCGCTCGGCTTTAGATAATTGGGGCAGCGCTTTAGCGCGTATTCAAACCGCGAGAAGAATACAAAGAACTGCCACGCCAGTTGCCTGTCACCGCTATCGGCGATGCGTCGAATGGCATCCGGCATTGGAGGGGTAATGACCTCGGGCATATGTCTCTGTCTATAACGCCGTCAAGTCGAACGAGACGCCCATCGATGCCATCGAAGAAATACCTCAGTTATTTGTGCAAGTGACTTCTACATTGTAGTGGTCATTCTGACCCTGACAGTGGGTGACAGTTGGGACTGCGGGCATGCTCGCATAATAGTTTGGGTCACGAGCGCAGACTTGGGCGATGTTCATCGTGCCCCACTGAATGTTGGCCGTCGCCCGCTGAGTTCCGTTGCCGTGCGTCGCGAGATCCGAGAATCGTTGGTTGACTTTGTCCATGCAAAGTCTGACGGCTTGCTCCTGCTGCGCTTGCTGGGCCTGGGCAGCAAGTTGCGCCATTTGTCGCTGCTCAGTTTCCTGTGCCTCAATCTGATGTGATCGTTCGGCGGCTTCTTGCGCGCGCTCGTTAGCGGTCACGCGTTGCCGGGCATCGGCGTCTGCACGCGCCTGAATAGCCTGGAATTCGGCCTGATGCTTGGATTGCACTTCAATCAGAGCACGCTGGAGACTGATTCGGGCGCTAGCGACGGTGCTGCGCTTGCTCCTGACGTCATCGACCAACTTGTCAGCGGTCAGCAGGTACAGTTGAGTATCAGGATCACTCGTGTTGAGGAAGCGGTTTGTGGACTCGTTGACCAATGCCTTGACGCACGAAACCTGCATCGAGAACGTCTTGAAGCCGTTCGCCTCGCTGCAGGAGTTTTGATAGTCCTGCAAGGTGTCGTGACGTGGCACCGGAAGATCAGGTGTGGCTTTGGCGATAGTTGCCAACACCGCAGCTGCACCGAGACCAACAGTTAACATTAGCGCTCTCATGATGTCCTCCGTAACCGAACCGTAGACCTCGAAGTCTTTCACCAAACCGAACTGGGGACAGCGAAGCCGGACACATTTGGGCGTCACAGGAAGACCCGTTTCTCGAAATCAGGCCGAAAAGGCCGCCCTTAGCGTACGTAGCGGCCCCGTATCTTGAGGTCACTCCAATAGACACAGGCGGTGCCCGAGGCGCGCGCCAAAAGACTGCCAGCAGCGCGCGGCAGTGGAAACGTGAATGGACCAAGTTAAGCCGCCAGGAAGCGGCCATTGGCCGCAGGCAGTTCAGGGTCGGCACGAGTCGATGGGTGGCCATCGTGCCGGCGTCGGGCAGTAAGGCCAACTGCTGCCTGTCACCGGCCTGACTAAGCATCCCTGAAGCGGTCGTTTGCGGGGTGAGGTAAGCTGCGCTCGAGATAGATGCATGCATGTCATTTTTGAGGTGAGAGGGCAAGCCGCTACGACGCCCACCCGACTTATCTCACACAAGGAGAAGTACTGTGATCTGGAAAGGACTCGTCTGTGCTTTGATCCTCACGCGATTGGCCCACGCTGCCTCAGCTTGGCCGCCGCAGCTTGAGATGCGCGTGCCATTCGAGCCCACGGCATTCCCGAGCGACGGCCGCACCTATCTAACCTACGAGCTGTACCTCACGAATTTCGCCGCGAATCCGATCACTCTTCGCCGCGTTGAGGTGCTAGATGCCGATAATTCATCCGCAGCGCCGATTGCAGCGTTTGAAGCACCTCAACTCAATTCGTTAGTGCAACCGATAGGCTCTCAATCGTCTGCGAGTGGAAACGGTGATCCTCAGCAACTTGGTGGCGGCCGCAGCGTCGTCGTGTTTCTGTGGATCGCGCTTGAGCACGGTGCGAGCGTGCCGAACCATTTGCGCCAACGCGTGACCACTGCCGAGTTCGTAGCGGACGGCGCCGTTGTCGCGACTCACCATCGCGAGCTCCTCGTGCTGGGACCACCGGTGGCGGGAGCCAATTGGCTTGCGGACGACGGCCCGAGTAATGATCCAGAAAACCATCATCGCCGCGGAATTCTCGTCTTCCAAGGTCGCGCACTAATTGCGCGCCGTTACGCAATTGATTGGCAGCAGAGTCAAAACGGCAAGACGTTCTCTGGAGAGGCAAGCGATAAACGCTCGTACTACGCTTACGGAAAGCCCGTGCTTGCTGTCGCAGATGGCACCGTGGTAACGGCGAAGGATGGTCTTCCGGACAATGTGCCACGGCACAACGGGGAATTCACTCCCGCTCTAGAAATGACGCCTGACACGGTGTTTGGTAACCATATCGTGCTCGATTTGGGCGGACAACAATTCGCTACGTACTGTCACCTGCAACCGGGCAGCATGCGGGTAAACGTGGGGGACCACGTGCGGCGCGGTCAGGTTTTGGCGAAGATTGGAGACTCCGGAGATGCGCGCGAACCGCATGTCCACTTCCAAGTCCAGACTTCGGCTGATCCATTGGCCGGTGAGGGCGTGCCCTATCTCATCGATCACTACCGTGTTAAGTCGGCGGATGATGTCTGGCACACTCGCACTCGCGAGTTGCCCTTGGGCGGAATGCTGATCGACTTCGGACAGCCCGTGCCATTTTCGAGCGGCAGGTAAAAAACCAATTGATGCTTGCGTTAATGGCAACTAGTGCAATTGCGTGGCTCGGAAGTGGCCGGTCGCATCGGGCAGGTTGGGGTCGATAGGACTCACAGGCTGCAGGACTGCCAGGCCAGGTCGTTGCGCTTGAAATTAGCTAACTAGACGTGAGTGTGCTATACGCAATAGTTATCTGAGAGATGAGTGGTATTCATGGAAGAACTTACCGAATTCAGAATCCTTGCAGGCGTATCACTAACTATCGCGTTTGCGAGTGGAGTCGCTGCGGGACCCGCGGACACGAAGGCGCCTGCTAGTCCAAAACAGCAAATGATCGAGGCCTATGCGGCGGAAGCTAAGTCTCTACCAGCGATTCCAGCTACATTTGATGCAGAGACGGCCTCACTTGATGAGTTGAGTCGCAATGGCCTGCCCGAAAAGCCAGATTCGAAAAAATACCCGCAGATATATGCCTCGTGGAAGCTGCTCGTAGAGGCGGCTCGGTATCGGGTACCGTCGAAGCTCCAATCGACTGCTATTTACCACGCCCCTGCAAAAGATCTCCGGGTTGGCAAACGCTCGACTACTGGAATATTCACAGGCAGTTCGTCAAGTTGGAGCGGTTACGTTATCGAGGACGCGAGCAATCCGTTTACAAGGACCTTTGTCTATGCCGCTTGGACCGTCCCTAGCGCAGCCCTTTGCTTAGTTCCAAGCAATGTCCACAAATACGCGTCCAGCTGGGTCGGCGTTGACGGATATAATTCACCAGATGTTCTGCAGACTGGTACCTCAAGTGATATCGACTGCCATGGCGGCATTATGGGAGCGCCTCAATACTACGCTTGGTTTGAGTGGTTTCCGATGCCCATGATTATCTACGGTGGGTTTCCTATATCGGCTGGTGATTATGTTCTCGCTTGGGCCGGCTGGTACGGTCCAAACGGCGGCTACACCGTGACCCTATGGGATAAGAGTCGATTGCGGTCTGTGACCAACGTTCTCCAGCCACCACCGGGGACCGCACTTTTGGGCCATTCGATTGAATGGATCGTGGAGCGGCCGACTGTGGGAGGGATAATCTCAAGCCTTGCGCCTTACGCGCAGGACGTTTGGGTAAACCCGGTTGCATACAACATAAATACAAAAATGGGATACGTACCATCCTCAGCGCCCAGCGGTACCGTTTATAATTTGACCATGATGGATGGTGCTAACACGCTATCTACTTCTACTTTGTATCCGGGGCCACCTCCTCTGTCGGGTGATTTGATACTCTTCGATTGTCCTTGTTACGACTACCGCCACCCTTAGTCGAAACGAGTGGCGGTTCCGCGGCCAACTGTCAGGCGCATTTCCCGCCATGGTTCGGCCCAAAGCTGCAACTTACGGCGCCAGAAAGCTGACGGTGGCCACGGGCCGCTTCGGGTCCGGTACCTGCCTGTCGCGAAGTGAAGGACAGTTAATTCAGATCGAATATCAAACTCCCGCAGATTATGTTGAGGGGAGCGCGCGGATTCTCAATACGCCCAGTGGTTAACCGCGAAAACTCCCCATAACACGCAGCTCTGCATAATTCGGTCTCTGCGATCTCGGCATGGGCGAGCCCGAACTCGGCTATGTCAGCCTCATCGAGTTGGCCGCCGTGCGCGGCAAGCTAGGCCTCCCGGTCGAGCGCGATCTGCACTTTGTCGCGGACAAATCCATTGCCGCTTATACCGAGGAGGCACGCGACCTTGGGCGTATCGTCGCCTAAGGCGACTTGGGGCGCCTCGTCATCGAGGCGCACCAGTTTTTGTTCCTCATGGGCCGCAACCCGTTTCTCCGCTACAGTTCAAATTCTGTGTGGGCTGGGCTTGGCAAGGATCGCACATGCTAGTTCTGACCAGACCGGTCGGATAATTGGTACTCGTCGGTGACGACATCCATCTCAAGATCCTTCAGCCGGCTGTTGGTGATCCCGCGGGATGCATGGAACTTCTCGGCGACCACCGTCTCGGGGGATAAGCCCGTCGGAGATCGACAATTCTCGCCCGACTGCGCCCGAGCTCCTTTCAAGTCAGTTCACCCTTCGTGGATACTGCCCGTGTGGAATTCCGGCATCTTAGATATTTCGTTGCGGTTGCCGAGGAACGGCATTTCTCGCGTGCCGCCCGACGCGTCGGAATAGAGCAGTCACCGTTGTCACGCGCCATTCGCGCACTCGAACAAGATTTGGGTGTCCGTCTTTTTGAGCGCTCGACACGAGGGTCTAAGTTGACGTCCGCTGGTGAAATCCTTCTCCGGCATGCGCGGACCATCGTTGCCCTTACTGATCGCGCGAGACTTGCGGCCCAGGCTGCCACGGAAATTAGATCGGAATCGCTCCGAGCTACTGGCCGGTCGGCATTTGCGACGACCGACGCATCGACCGAAATCCTCGATCCCGATCAATGAACGACTGGAGCATGTACGGAATCAACGTCGCCGCATCCACTTTCCGTCCGCTGAGCTGGGAGTGGAGCTGCGCATACTGATCGAGAATCTCCTTCAGCTCGATCGATATCTGCACCAGAATTTTGACCTTCTCCAGATTTGGCAGAGGCCCGATTTTCAGTTTCATATTGGTGCTCTCTCCCGCAGATTACGAATATGGCCGAAGAACGATGTCCTTATTGACGATCACGTTCAACGGAAGGCCCGGACGCGCGGTCAACGTGGGCTGAATGCTCAGGTTCTTTCGGGTAATTTGCTGACCCACTTGGTTAACTGAGTCTTGCGCGCTTTGGCGCGTCGCAATGACGATCGAACCGGAATTGGTGTTGGTATTCGCCGCGACAAGCTGGGCGTTGACCCCGAGCAAAGTCGTCAGTGCGGCGCCCGCAAAAATCCGCCCCCAATGCCAATTCACGCCGTCCTCGATTCCGGAATAGCCTGCCATATCCACTCCCGGCAATCGCTCGAGCACCATGGACGACCCGTCCGGCATCAACAGCCGCGTCCAGACGAGCAAAACTCGACGCTGACCATAGGTCACTTGACTGTCGTATTGACCGAGAAGCCGTGATCCTTGCGGCAGCAACAGGTAGCGCCCGGTGATCGTGTCGTAAACGTTCTGCGTGACCGTCGCGATGATTTCGCCGGGCAAATCCGAATTGATCCCCGTTACCAAGGCCGCCGGAATGATCGTCCCCGCCATGAGTTGATACGGTGATCTCGGCGTCTGCATCGATGCTGAGCTGTAGATCTTGGGATCTGAGCTGTGATTGATGAATGACTGCTTGTGGTCCTGCTGGTTTTGATCGAGGAGGTCATCGCGAGACGGTACCGGGGCTCCGACACTGGGTGGCGTCCCGGGCAGGCCCGGCAAGTCCGATTCCCCCGATGGCCGATTTACTGGAGTGGGTTCCGATATGTTTGCAGTATCTCGCCCGTGCTTTCCGGTTTGAAAAAAGACCTGCGCTTTCGCTGCGGCTTCCGCCTCATCCTGCTGTCGAAGTCTCGCGACCCGATCGGCATCGACCTCGGAATTCGGGCGAAAATCTGATTGGGCGGCCTCCAATGCAATGCCGGCGGCTTGTTCCTCGCGTAACACCGGCCGACCGTACTCGCCGGCCGGCGGCCCGAGCTGCGGGACCTTCGGGATGCTCGCATAGTCCCGCGGCAGTGTTTGCAAACCGTCCGCATGGGTGACCTGCTGTGTCGCCTGCAGTTCAGGCCCCGTATCCGCCTTCTTGGTGCGTTTGGGTTGTAGCGCCCACATCGTTGCCAAAAACACGATCAATCCCACGCCGCCGATGAGCGCAGCGACAGTGCGCCGATTCAATCGAGTGACGGCACGCGGCGAGGCGCGCAGCGCGAGGGTTGCTGGATCTTCTTTTGGCGCGCCATCGGTCATCGACGGCTACTCGAATCGTTGGCGCTGACAAGATCGGTTCGGCTGATCCGCACGATCTGTGCGTCCTTGCCGCCCAAGCGTAGTTCCGCGATTTTAAACAGGCGATCGACGATGTAATACGGGGATCGCACACGGTAATTGACCAACTCAGATTTATCACCGTTGCCCACGATGAAAAGTGGCGGCATCTCGCCCTGGCCGATACCGGCGGGGAATTGCACGTAGACCCTGTTGCCGTCATCAAAGGCGCGAACTGGCCGCCATGAGGGGATTGCGCCGGTGATCTCGTATCGAAAGTTCAGTCGCTCGAGTGCGATACCGTCCGTGATGGGCGCAACGGATTCCGCGTGCGTGTTCGCGCTTCGGAGCACGGCGAGTTGGTCCAGCGGGTATTGCCAGGAAACTGTCGCCATCCAGGTTTCCGGGGTTGCCGTCAGTTCCAGATGGTAGGTCCGACGATTGGTGTTGATCACGAGATTCGTTTTCAAATCGGTCCGGGTTGGCTTGACCAGGATATGCACTCGTTGGCTCGCGCCGGCGCCGCTGGTGGTGTCTCCCACCACCCAACGCACCGTGTCGCCGGCCGATACGGATGTGATTTCTTCGCCGGTCTCCAGCGCGATGTCGGTGATCTTTTCAGGAGCCGCATACACCTGGTACAGGGCGTCTGGGCTGTACGGCCACACCTGCGTGGCATTCAAATAGTTCTGCCGCGACGGCTCGACCCGGGCAGTTTCGTTCGCGTGCTTGACCCGATCCTGAGGATCGCCCGATTCGTGAACGGTGGTTGTCACCGCCGGTACTGGCTTCAGTTGACCCGGCAGCGGCAAAATCTTAGGAATCTCGACGATCTCCACCGGCTTTGGCGGATCGGCGATTTGCACGGCCGCCACCGACTCATCGAGCGGGATGTCTCGCGGCGGCTTGCTCGCGCAACCCGCGATCGTAATAGCCCCTACGGCCACCCCACCAATCAATCTGCTACTCATCTTCACGGCTCACTCCTTTCGCTCGCGGCGGTTCCTAATTCTCGGCTCCAATTCAGTCCATCGACGTACAGACCCAAGGGGTTCTTGCGCAAACGTTTCACATCCATCGGCGGCCGCATGACGATCGACAAAATCGCCGTCCAGCGCTCCGTCGTGCTCGGTGCCCCGTTGGCGAAACTGCGTTCGATCCAGCGGACTTGAAATGAGGTATCCGAAGCCCGCACGATGCTCGTGACCTCGATCGCGATCGAGTTCTGCCCGACATGCGCAAACGGATCATTGGCACGCGCATACTCATTCAAGGTGGTTGCGCCGCGTTCTGTCGTGTAATCGTAGGCTTCGAGCCAATCGTCACGAAGCACGATCGGATCGAGCGGCACGGAGCGCACGTCGCGGATGAATCGCTCCAAATGATGCGCAATGAGTGCATCCGTCGGTCGATAGGCTTCGGTCGCGGGCCCAACCGCTTTGACATCGCCCAGATGATCGACTTCCACGACGTAGGGCGTGATGTGTGATCGGCTGGATTGCCAGATGAGTCCTGCGGCGATCACGACGGCGAGACTCAAGCACCCGAAGGCCATGAGCCGCCAATTGCGGGCTTGAACCCGCGCAGATCCGATTCGCTCATCCCAGAGCTGCTGCGCTGCCTGATAGGGCGTCGCGGGTTCCGGCGTGGTCGAGTACCGCACACTGGCTCGTTTGAATGTCATCCCTTACTCCTCTTCTCGTAGTGACGGATTGGCGCCCGACCCACCGTGCTCACCCGATCGCAAGGTCTGCGCCGCCGTTGAGACGCCGCGTTCAACGTGCTGCCGTCGTTGCAGCCGCTGTGCCCAGCCCGGCGTCGAACCGCTGTCGTCGGCGCACGCGTCGACACTGCCGGTGGCTCGCTGAGCCCGTTGTTTGAAAGCATTACCAATCGATTCGGCGCCGACGCGGCCGACTCCCGCGAGGCCGGCACCCATCGCGCGCGCGCCGGACGCACCCGAGGCGGTAGCGCTCTCCGAATAGGCGCTGCGCGCGCCCTTCAACATCGAGGAGGCGGCTCGAACGCTGGTTCCAGCGGCGCCGGTGGCAAGACGTGCTGCACCGACCGTTGCCGCGCCGCCGGCAACCGCCAATCCACCGGCACCCAGGAGTGTTCCCGCCGCGGCACCCGCGCCGAGTTGAGGAGCGCCGGACACGAGTCCCGTCGCAATACCGGGACCGAAGATGCCGAGTCCAAACAGCGCAAGCGAGGCCAACATCAAGGCGAGAGCCGTATCGATCGTCGGCGTCACGCCGGCAGGAGACGTGAATTGCCCGAAGATGCTGGAACCGATGCCGACGATGACGGCGAGCACCAAGACCTTGATACCCGCGGAAATGACATTCCCCAGGACGCGCTCGGCCAGGAACGCCGTCTTGTTCCACAGCGCAAAGGGCACCAGCACGAATCCCGCGAGCGTCGTGAGCTTGAACTCGATCAGTGTCACGAATAGCTGAACGGCGAGAATGAAGAAGCTCACGATGACGACGAGCCAGGCGAGGAGCAGCACGGCGATCGTGTCGAGATTTAAGAATACGTCCGGGAACCCTGAGAGTTGACCGATCTGAGTCATCAGCGGCTGCGCAGCCGTCACGCCGACGGCGGCGAGCCGTCCCGGCTGCAGGAGCTGCGCTTGCGTGATCGCCGATCCTGTGGCTTCAAGCCCAAGACCGGCGAAGGATCGGAAGATGATTCCGGACAGTGAATTGAAATTGTTCAAGATGAAGGCGAACGCGCCGACGTACAGCGTCTTCTTGATGAGCTTGGCGATGACGTCTTCGTGACCGCCCATCGCCCAGAACAAACCCGCGAACGTCATGTCGAGCGCCACGAGAATTCCGGTGAGCCACGCGACCTCGCCGCGCAGTAGCCCAAACCCACTGTCGATATAGCGGGAGAAGACATCCGTGAAGCTGTCGATGACGGAGAGATTATTCACGAATGAATCCCCGCTTCTTGGTTGGCGGTCGCGATCTTTGGTATTTCACCGTCACTGCACGCCTCTCAAGGACCGTAGAACTGAACCGGTTGTGGCGTGTAGTTGGCTCCAGGCCCCGTAAACTGCAATCGCACCGCGCGGGCCCGCGCTTCCGCCGCCACGGCGCGCGCCTGTTCAAGGGCGGTCGCGCGATCCTGGCTCACGCGCAGCTGCTGATCCTGTACGGCCTGGCGTACTTGCAGCGCCAGGAGTTGGTTGGTCGCCTGGGTTGCCTGCAGTGCCCCGCCCGCGGATTGGCTCTGGCTGACGAGACTTGCCAACACGGATTGGTCGCTGCTGAAGTTCTGCGCCGATTGGGCTTGCATGCTGATCGAGGACTGCAATGCGTTTTGGGAGTTGGTCAGTCTTTGCATGGCATCGGAGGCCATCTGGCTTTGGCTCGTCGATCCTCCATAGCTCGCCGGATAGAACTGTGCGAACTGTTGTTGGGCACGGGCGAGCGTGAAACTCACGCCTTGTGCCTGGGCGAGAAGCTGATTTGTCGTCGCGAGCGTCGCCTGCAGTTGGCTCAAGGAGCTGAAGTTCAGGGACTTCAGATTCTTCGCCTCGTTCTCCAGCATCTGTGCTTCGTTGGCGAGCTGTTGAATCTGGTTTTCGATCTGCTGCAACGTGCGCAGCGCCGTAATGGTGGTTTGCAGCAAGTTAGCGGGATCGATGACGACCCACTGCGCGCGCGCCGGCAGGGTGAATGCTGCCACGAGACAGACCGATGCCACGATGGATAGCTTCTTCATGGTGATTTCTCCGTTGACAGTGAATACTGGTCGCCAAGGGTCGCGGCCCAATCCAAGCCCTTGTGCCGTAGCCACGCGGAGGCGAAACACTGCGGGCCCTGGTCGGCCAAGAGTTGATCCATCGCACGTTGGTCCTCCTGTCGCGAGGCCCCTGCAAACGCCAGCGCAATAGGCCCAAGATCCAAATCGAAGAGCCGGACGCCGAGACGGGACTGGTAGTAGTAGTCACGCTTTGGGGTCGCACGCGCGATGATGTCAACCTGCCGGTCATTGAGACCAAACCCCTCATAGATTCCGCGTAACTGCGGCTCCGGCGCCTGAGGCGACGGCAGGAAGATTCGACTGGGGCAGCTCTCGATCAGCGCCGGCGCGATGGGTGAGCGCTCGATGTCGGCGAGCGACTGGGTGGCGAAGATCACGGAAACGTTGCGCTTGCGCAGCGTCTTCAGCCATTCGCGAATGCGCCCCGAAAAAATTGGATCATCGAGAAACACCCAGGCTTCATCGAGAATCAGGAGCGTCGGTGCGCCGTCAAATCGCTCCTCGAGCCGGCGAAAGAGATACGTCAGCACTGGAAGCACGGCACTCTTGCCGTGCATCAGCTCCTCCATCTCGAATCCCTGAACATCGCCTTCGCCCAGCCGATCTTGATCGGCATCGAGCAATCGACCATAGGGGCCGGTCAGGGTGTAGGGCTGCAGGGCCTGGCGTAGGCGATTCGATTGCAATAACACCGAGAGACCGGTGAGTGTCCGCTCTGCGATGGGCGCGGAGGCGAGACTGCCGAGCGCCGACCAGACCATGTCTTTCGTTTCGGGCGTGATATCGACCTGCTCATGGCCAAGGAGGCCCGCGATCCACTCGGCGGCCCAGGCTCGCACCGTATCGTCATCGATGCGAGCGAGCGGCTGGAAGGCTATGGCGCCCTCGGCACCGAGGTCGTAATGCTCGCCGCCTAGTCCTAGGATTGTTGCTCGTGCCGAGCCGCCTTTGTCGAAGACAAAGACTCTTGCGCCCGCATAGCGGCGAAACTGTAAGGCCAGCATCGTAAGCAGTACCGATTTGCCGGCGCCCGTGGGACCCACAATCAAGGTATGACCGACATCACCGACATGGGTCACCAGACGAAACGGCGTGGACCCGGCGGTACGCGTCACCATGAGGGGCGGCGCATTCAAGTGAACATTGCGACTGGGGCCGGCCCACACCGCCGAAATCGGCATCAAATGTGCGAGATTCAAGGTCGAGATCAGGGGCTGGCGCACGTTGGCGTACACATGCCCTGGGATCGACGACAGCCAGGCTTCGACGGCATTGAAGGTCTCGGCGATGGTCACGAACCCTCGGCCTTGGATCACCCGTTCAATGGCCTTGCGCTTGTCATCGGCCGCGGCGGCGCTCGCATCCATGACGACCACAGTCGCAGTCACGTAGCCGTACGCCACAGCATCGCTCCCAAGTTCCTGCAGCGCGGCGTCTGCGTCCGCCGCTTTGTTATCGGCATCGGAGTCAACCAGGGGGCTTTCCTGCTGAAAGACGGTCTCTCGCAGAAGCGCCACGATGTTTTTGCGCTTGGCGAACCATTGCCGGCGCAGCCGAACCAGTTCGCGCTCTGCGTCAGCTTTATCCAACAGCAGAAAGCGCGTCACCCATCGGTAGGGGAAGGCTAAGCGATTCAGTTCATCCAACAGTCCCGGCCACGTGGACGTCGGAAATCCGCGGACCGTTACCACTCGGATATGCTGATCCCCTAATAGGGGCGCGAGTCCAGCAGTCAAAGGTAGATCTGACAGCAACGCATCCAAATGGAAGGCTACTTCCGGAATTTCGACCGGGTGGTACTCATTCGAAATGGTGGCATGCAGATAGGTCAGCACCTCGGCATCCGACAGCCAAGCGATCTCCGGCATGACGCCTTCGAAGAGCGTCAAGAATCGATCCGTTTCCGTGACGAACCTCGCGAGCTGCTCGCGCCAATCAATCCCGGACTTATTTTGGGTCTCGAGCAAGAGCTGACCCGCGCGAGCACGCGTCTCCGCCGGCGGCAGATAGGTCGTCGTCAGAAAATAGTTGCTTTCGAAATGAGATCCCGCGGCCTCGAAGGCGCCGCGGCGCTCCTCCTCGATCAGCCACGACAGCGGATCGGGAAACGTTGAGGTCGGATACCCGGACGCCGCGCGCCTCTCGGCTTCCACGAACAATGCCCAGCCGGAACCCAAGCGCTTCAGCGCGTTGTTGATCCTTGCGGTCGTCGCAATGAGTTCGCTCGGGGTCGCGCTGTCGAGGTCCGGCCCGCGGAACCGTGCGGTGCGCTGGAAGCTGCCGTCCTTGTTGAGTACGACTCCAGGGGCGACGAGACCGGCCCACGGGAGGTAATCGGCCAGGCACGACGGACGTTCGCGGTATTCAGCGAGACGAAACATCGTTCAAGGCTCCAGAAATGCTTTGTGTTTGACGTGCCGCGCAAACACTTCCATGAACTGTGGATCCGCCTTTGCGCCCCAGACGGCGAGGACATGACCGACAAGCCCTAAGGCGATGCCGACGAGCCAGAGCCGAAGCCCAATCCCGACCGCGGCTGCGAGCGTACCGTTCACGATGGCCACCGCGCGCGGTGCGCCGCCCATGAAGATCGGCTCGGTGAGAGATCGATGCAGCGGCACTTCGAAGCCGTCCAGTATTGGCGCCTCGCTCATGCGACGACCGCGCCGCCGGCGAAGCTGAAGAACGTCAAGAAGAACGAGGACGCGGCAAAGGCGATCGACAGTCCAAAGACGATTTGGATCAGCTTGCGAAATCCACCGCTCGTGTCACCGAAGGCCAGCGTGAGTCCGGTAATCACGATGATGATCACGGCGACGATGCGCGCGACCGGCCCTTGGATGGAATCCAAGATCGATTGTAGCGGTGCCTCCCACGGCATATTGGAGCCGGCGGCCAGCGCCGGTAGCGCCAGCAGGGTTCCGATGATGGCTGCCAGAAAGCCGCAAAGCCGCTTCTGTGCATTGACGACGAATCGACTCTGCGTCATGACGATACTCCTCTTGAGTTGAAAACCGATGAAACCTCATATCCGCCCGCGCCCAGACCATTTACCTGCATGATGTCTTCGACCCGACGCGCCCGGCCGCGGCCGGCAATGAACACGATGACGTTCACGGCTTCGGCAATCAGTGCCCTTGGGACCGTCACCACGACCTCTTGGATCAGTTGCTCCAATCGAGAGAGCGCGCCAAACGCGGAGCCGGCGTGAATGGTGGCGATACCGCCGGGGTGACCCGTGCCCCAGGCCTTGAGGAGATCGAGTGCTTCACGGCCGCGCACTTCGCCGACGACGATGCGATCGGGACGCAAGCGCAGCGTCGACCGAACGAGTTCCGACATGGATACCACCCCGGGCTTCGTACGCAGTGGTACGTGGTCCTCGGCCACGCACTGCAACTCGACCGTGTCCTCCAAGAGGATGACTCGATCGCCGGTGGTCGCCATCTCCTGTAATAACGCATTGGCGAGCGTCGTCTTGCCGGTCGAGGTACCTCCAGCAATGATGATGTTGCTTCGGTCCTTGACCGCTCGCCGTAGATAATCGACGTGTTGCTGGGTCAGAATCCCGTCGGCCACATACCGCTCCAGTCGGATCACGCCGGCGGCGCGTTTACGAATGGCAAATACCGGCGCGCGCACGACCGGCGGCAGCAATCCTTCGAAGCGCTCCCCGGTTTCCGGGAGCTCCGCCGACACGATGGGTGCGCCGGCATGCACCTCGACCCGAACATGCGCGGCGACCAGGCGAACGATCCGCTCGGCCGCGGCCGGCGAGAGATCGAACCCGGAAGCCGAACGACCGCTGCCCAGCCGGTCGACCCACAAAGCACCGTCCGGGTTCAGCATCACCTCCACGATCTCGGGATCATCGAGTGCCGCCCCGATTACCGGACCCAAGGCGGTTCGCAGCATGCGCGTCTGACGGTCGATCACCGTCCCTAAGGGCGTCAGCGGGAGGATGCGGGACGCAGTCACTGCCGCGCCTCCGCCGCAGAATTGAAGGACTGGGCTTTGTCCCGGGACAGATCTTCTGTTGGCTGAATCTCCTCGTAGACGTCCCGTACCAAGCTGCCACCCCGTTGAATATGCCGGGCCAATTGATCGACGAACTGCTCGAATCGACCGCGACCTAAAGCGCGGGCGGCGTCCTGGTGTTCCTCCGAGATGGGAGTGGTCACGGACAGGTAGTAGCGAATGAACAGTGCCATGCTCTCGATCAGAATCGTCTGATCGCGTTCGAGTCGCTCGAATTGCCGCGTCAACTTATCGAGGCGCTTCGCCGTTGCCACCTCCCGGCGCTCGCCACCTTCCGGGGATAAGAAGGCGGCAAGCGCCGCGGCCACGACGCTGGAACGAGACAGATTCTTCATGGTCGCGAGTTCATCCAGGCGTTTGCCGTGGTCGCGCTCGATATAAACGTTGAGGCGGGTCTTGTTCATAGCGCCATGCCATCGCTGGGATCCAAGCTCGCGAGTCGCGCGATGCGTTGGAATTGGCGCTGCTGTTCGGGCTTTTGGGTATCGCCTTCGTCGTGCTCACTCAAAATCGCAAGATCATCGGATCGGTGAATCGGCTCCGATGCCTCTCCTCCGATTTCTGGATGCCGATGCAGTCCACCGTCATCGTCCACGCCGCCGGTGGGGAATCCGCGCGGCTCGGCGCTCTTCAAGACCACCGGCACCTCAAGCCCTGCCCAGTCGTCCGCTTTGGCAGCCGGCCGATCGGCGTAGCCATTCGCCCGCAACGTGGGCGCCGGCAGGATCCGACTCGTGAAATTGCCATCCTCGAAGTAGCGAAGCTTTCTTGCCCGGATCGGCGGTTGCCCGGAGACCATGACGATCTCCTCGTTGGCCGGCAGTTGCATGACCTCCCCCAGGGTCAGTAACGGCCGCGCGGACTCTTGGCGCGAGACCATCAAGTGTCCGAGCCACGGTGAGAGTCGGTGACCCGCATAGTTACGCTGTGCACGCAGTTCGGTGGCCGTACCCAAGGCATCCGAAATTCGCTTCGCCGTCCGCTCATCGTTCGTCGCAAACGCCACGCGGACATGGCAGTTATCGAGGATGGCGTTGTTGGGACCGTATGCCTTTTCGATCTGATTCAAGGACTGCGCGATTAGAAAAGCGCGCAGCCCATAGCCCGCCATGAAAGCGAGCGCACTCTCAAAGAAATCTAGGCGACCCAGCGCCGGGAATTCATCGAGCATGAGAAGCAAGCGATGGCGATCGGGTAGTCCGTCCTTCAGATCCACCGTCTCGGTCAGTCGGCGCCCGATTTGATTCAATAGGAGACGGATCAGCGGTTTGGTACGCGAAATATCCGAGGCGGGGACGACCAAGTACAGCGAGATCGGATATTCGCCATGCACAAGGTCATCGATTCTCCAGTCGCATCGCGACGTGACCTCCGCCACCGTGGGATCTCGGTAGAGACCTAAGAAACTCATGGCAGTCGAGAGGACGCCGGACCGCTCGTTCTCGCTCTTGTTGAGTACCTCCCGGGCAGCGGATGCGACCACCGGATGCACCCGATCGCCCAGGTGAGCCGTGCTCATCATTATCAGAAGCGACCGTTCAAAGGGGCGCGCCGGATCCGAAAGGAAATTAGCGACACCTCGAAGAGTTTTGTCCGGCTCCGCATACAAAACGTGGAGGATGGCGCCGACCAGGAGAGAATGGCTCGTCTTCTCCCAATGATTCCGTCGCTCAAGCGCGCCTTCCGGGTCCACCAAGATGTCCGCGATGTTCTGAACATCGCGGACCTCATGGGTGCCTCGTCGTACCTCCAGCAACGGGTTATAGGCGGCGGAGCGAACATCCGTCGGATTGAACAGAAGGCAATGAGAGAACCTGGAACGCCAGCCGGCGGTCAATTGCCAGTTCTCGCCTTTGATGTCGTGAATCACTGCCGAGCCCGGCCATGTGAGGAGCGTAGGCACGACCAGACCGACGCCCTTGCCCGAGCGAGTTGGCGCAAAGGCCATGACGTGCTCGGGTCCGTCATGCCGGAGGTATTGCGGACCCAATCGACCGAGGACCATTCCCGTTCTACGAGTCAGCCCTGCCGCTGTAACGTCCCGCAGAGAAGCCCACTGCGCGGAACCGTAAGTCGTCACTACTCGAGACTGCCGAGCTCGCCATACCGAGCCCATCACTGCCGACGCAGCGCCCACCAATCCGCCGGACGCTGCAATCATTCCGGCGGTGTTGAAGACGTTCGGTGCGTAAGCTTCGTAGGCGTACCACCATTCGAAGATTCGCCACGGGTAGTAAATCGGGAGATGCGGAATGCGAAACCAGGGAACACCCAGTCGCCACTGAAATCCAAGATGCCATGCCGCCCACTCCGTGGCGATCCAGCTCCCCGCAATGACGATCGCCGACACGATCGCGATCTGACCGATCAGTATCCTCGTTGGCGTCATGCCGATCCGCTCTCCCGCTGGCTTTAACGCAAGATTGCGTTACCTTGGCGCGGAGAATTGACGCGATTTATTCAGGTGTCAAAGACTGAAAAGGTCTGAACGATAGTCCGTTCAATTAAGTTGCGCAGACAGGCGCAGGCCGGCGTAACATCGAGCGCTCCAGCGCTCATCAATGCTCGTGAAAATATTTTGCGTTTTCTAAGCGGCAGCCGCTTCAATTCTCATTGAAGTGTTCGCTGTAAGACCTCGCCAGCCATCACGTGCGCGAGCCGACATCCATTGGCTTCTCGCTTGTCGCAATCCCGAGTTACTCGTCTGGCCCTTCATGAGATACTTACACGGAATGCGACTAGGCAAGTGTCGCGCTCATCTACTGTACTTCTCCTATCCAGACCATCGTAGCAACGGCGCGGGTGTCGCTACAGTCCTCAGACAATCTTTACCTCGTCGCTGGCGGTTGTACGCGCGGGAGGCTGCGGTTTCTCGCCCTGAATTCGATAAGTACTTGGCCGGCGTGGAGTCAGGGTCAGCGCTGATATTGCGTGACGTAAGTCTCCTTTGAGCACGTTTCCGCAAAAGTCCCTATGGCTCCCGCTGCCCTATGCCTGTGGTTTGCAGCGGTACTCTGAAACGTTTGCATTGAGGACATTGCCGTTCAAGTCAACAGGCACAGAATCGGTAGGACAGACATACAGATCAAATCCGCCGGTCTGATTTATTTCGTCACTCGAGAGACCTGTATTGTTGTGATTTCCCGGCGCCAAGTGCATGCCTCCGCCCATCGCCCATCCACCCGGACGATGAGGGATGTAATTGATATAGATCGCCTGCCCACAATTGTTCTCAAATGAAAGCCAATTGTAGGTGTTTGGATCGAAGAACTGGCGAACGCAGGATGTAGCAAGCGGCGTGGAATACTGAATAGCACCCGAGGCCACTGAGCTATTGGAATTACTGACATTGGACTTCGCGCCGGTCGATGAAGTCACAACTTGTACAGAGCCCTGAGAGGCGGTTGCCGGTCCGGCGACAACGTTCGATCCTTGACTTGTCGGTGGTACTGTCGCTCGTTGAGAACCGAGACGCATTTGAGCGTCCTGCCACTGTCGCGCGGCACTGGCATCCCCGATCGCTCGTATCGCAGCCGCCTGCTGATTTCCAGCGTTCAGGATAGCGTTCGGATCCGCGCCGCCCATGGTCTGGAGTGCGCCCAAAACCGCGTTGCGCCTGTCCTCACTCGCCGCGCGAGCCCGATCGAGCTCGGCAGCGTTTCTTGCTCTGAATTCCTGGATTCCCTCGTGCCTTTCATTTTCCACCGCAGTAACCGCTGCCATATCGACGGTAGCGCCGTAGGAGCTGAGGAATTCGCACGACTCCCGATCATGAATGGTACTGCATGATCTCCACATGAGCCGTGCGAGGCGTCGCGGTTGGAACTTGAACACGCCAATGAGGTTTTGGTACGGCTTGAGGTTCAGATCGCTGAGCAGGTTTGCGTCGCGACCGGTCATGGCCCTGACGCAGCCATTCATTGGAGTTCCCGCCCGCTCATCCTGGGAATAACAGCCCGGAGCCAGCTCCCACACAGCTTTGGCGGCGGCGGCGTTTCCAATACCGTACAGTACTGCACCCAAGAGCCCACAGGTACGCCCCTCAAACGCCTTGTCCGTGGAGGGAGCATAGAGTCCGCAACCCCGAACGAGCGCAGTCATGATGTATTGCATGTCGGCAGGGTTCGATGGATCGCCGAGAGCCGCGCTGCCGAAGTTGGTGAAAACCTGAAAACAGGCATTTTCCCCCTGTTTGTCCTGGACGTAGTCGTCGTTGGAGCGGACTCCATTGCAACCCTTGAACCATTCACCAGCTCTGCGGTCTTTTGATGGGAAGCGGGTACCGGCCGGATTGACCTTTAGGCTCGCGGCATTCTCTAGCAGGTCCAGTATCCGGGCCGCGGATAGGGTGCGGAAGTCGTACTGAGAAGTCGAATTCATCGCGGTTACGGAAGCCGCGGAGTCAAAAGAAGCCTCGGTTGAATCGTCAGGGTCGTTCGGCTTGTAACGAAGAACGGCAATTCCTACTAATGCAATATCCGCGGGACCGGCGCCGGACTCGCGGGACCTGTACCGCGATGCTTGTGTATACCAGAAAATTGCCTGATCGTAGTCCTTCAGGGCCTCGTAGTAGGCACCCATGTCGTATTCGGCGAAAGGATCTCCTAATTCCGCCCTCTTGCGGGTCGGAACATCTATGTGGTTGGGGTAGCGCGCAAGTTGTTCCTTAGCTGCGGGATCTCCCCGAAGGGCCAGCTGAAAGAGGGATCGATCGCTGAAGATGCAAGTGCTTCCGGCCTCCGGGGTCGGTGGAATCGGTGCACTTTGGAAGCCGGACGGAGTCGAAGCCTTCTCATCCAACAGCGCGACTGATTGGCGGGCCAACTTATCGCCAAGGTCGGCAGCCTTCTGATACCACTTGCGCGCTTCGGCGAGGTCCCGCGACACGCCTTTACCAAACTCGTAGGCATCAGCTAGATGAGAAATCGCCTCGCGGTCTCCCTGGTCAGCTGCTTTGCGCAGCCATGATGCGGCTTCCGTGAAATCCATGCAAACCCAATCGCCGTTAGCAAGCATCCTAGCAAGGTACACCTGGACGCGCGTATCGCCTTGTTCGGCGGCCTTGCGAAACCAAACAGCAGCCTCCTTGTAGTTGACCAAAACTAGGCCGCCTCCCAACATCATTTGCCCGAGCTTCTGTTCGGCTTTGACGTCACCTTTTGCGGCCGCCTTGCGCATCCACGTAAGGGCCTGCATACCGTCGATCGGCACCCCTCGACCCTTGTAGTATCGGTCAGAGAGTTCCATTTGTGCTCCAACGTCGCCCGCAGTAGCCTGTTGCTGCAGCGTCACCAGATCCACGGCGCGCAGATCGTCGGACTGCTGTGCAACGGCCATGAGTGGTCCTAAACCCAGGATGAGACCGAGAAACATACGGACTGATGCTTGAACCATGGCAAATCTCGCTCCGGAGGTTTGCGGCGAGATTGCCGCACGATTTTTCAGCAGTCAGCTGCCATATCGGTGCACCGAGGCACCGGTACACGACGGGTTAGCTACCGACCGAGATGTTTATATCCATAATGACAGTGGCGGTGGACTGATCTATCTTTCCTGCACCGCGATAGTTCAAGCCGTACATCGGCGGACACATTAGGTGGACGGCGTGTATCCCGGGCGGCAAATCGAACAGTTGCTTACTGTGCGCCAAGTTTGGGTCGAGCCCCTGCTGCATTTCCCCAATCTGTACCGTGCACTTAGGAAGTGGGAGTATTCTTCCGCCTATCGCACCGGTCGTCGTAGTTTGCGTATCGACATCAAACGATACTTTCCATGGACGTTCCTGTTTAGGCAAATCGATATGCGAAAACCAGCCAAAGGAAGCCCACGCTTCACCACCGGGTTGTTTTCCACCGCAGCAACCACTCTGCGCGAAAACATCCGTTCGTATGATCAACTCTAATCCCACATCCCGCTGAAATTTCACCTTTGAGCAGATAACGCTCATTGCCGCTCTCGCGGCACCAGATCCATTTGAAGGCCACCCATCGTCAACTTTTGCAACATTGTTGGTGGTCCCGTCGCATTGTACCTCGCGTGAGGCATTTGAGATTTGCGTCTTATCCGTACCGGTATCCGACGTTACACGCAGGGATAACTGCGGCACAAACGTTCCGTTCAGGAGTTCTGGTAGCGGAGCGTCATCCGCGAAACTCTGCGAACTGAAAGCTAAAATTGCCGTTGCCAAACCGAGGCATCGACTCAAGATACCCGCTCGGCGTCGATCACAGAAAAATGACATCTTCGTCGTGTGCATCACTTTCTCTCGCTTTTTATTTTAAGCCGTGTGGTTTTAACGGCCAGGCAATCAGATTCCCTGATCCTGACTGGCACTTCGTATCTCGCACTGCGGCAATCATAAAAAACAATGGTCACAGCAGACTTAGATGCTGCTCACATTGTCCTGAGATCACGCGTGAGCTACGTCGCTATCCGCGCGAAAGGTTCGGCACCAAATCAAACGACGTTCACCGGGTAGACCTTCACCGCTGGGCAAACGTCCGCGGTGGTGCATCGGAACTAACGGATGGTGTTCACAAATTGACAATTGCATATGGCGGTGATGGATCGCCCGATCGCTTGGACGATCGGCATCTTGGGGTAAAGCGGCATTTGTCTTATGTGCTCAGACGCACTCTTCCTATCTAAGAACCTTACCTTCAGCTCAAACTACCGCGAAAGCTCACGACCAATATCCCAAGACACCGTCGGTCCCCGAACGATCGCCGATACGGATTGACCCAGGCGCGACTCGATCACCGGCCGCCACGGCACGAGCGAGAAGCCCATGCCGTCGTCTATCATCGCGAATCGCCCGCTGGCGAGCAGCAATGAGCGTCGATAGGTACCGGAGACCCGGTCGCCATCGGGAGTCGGCCGGTAGACGAGCCCGGTGTCAGATTCAATACGGCGGGCGGTGGACTCCAGTTCCTTGGTGCAAAGCGTGGAGAGCAGATTTCTCACAAGGACGATGTGCTGACCGCGTCGCTCGGCGAGGTCTTGTTCCACGAGAAACGATTTTCGATCGTCGAGTGCGCGCTGCACCGTCGCGCCAAAACCGACCGACAATTGCGGCGCGGAATCCCGGGTGAGCTGCTCGTCCAGCCAGGTGGCGCCCACTGCACGAACCTGTCGCTCGACAGGGAGATGTGATCGGACGACAGGCTGCGCCCCAGTGACCCGGCTTTGGTCGTAGCGCATTGCCGTCTCCGCGAGATCTTGCGGCACGCGCCACACACCGTCGCCCAGACGCTCCACGATATTGCCACGGCGAAGCACCTCGAGTCTGCGAACCTGTGCGTCAATGATCGATGCGGGATTACGCACCGCCGGTGACGCGTCCAACAGTCGTTGTCGCGCTGTTTCGGTGCGGTAGATACCATCGATCGCCATGTCTGCAATCGACTTGTCGACTCGGCGTGGTTCCGTCACACCTCGCAGCTCTGCTACCCCGCCCACCGGTAGGTCCGAGATATCGACGTTCGCGGCCAGCCGCGCGTAGTGCGCGCGACCGTCGATTCCGTCGATGATCACGTAAGTTTGATCCGACAGCTCGTCAGTCAGCCCCTTGTCAGCGATCCGACCTATTACCGGGTTGGATCGCTTGGGATCGAAGATCACGAGCTCGCGCTGCGTCTGGCCGAGCCCGCGTTGCATGGTGCGAATGATATCGCCTCGTTCGCCCAAGGTCCGTAGGGTGTGCTCGGCATTCGGCGCGACAGTCCATGAATCGGCGGAGACCCGTTCGGCCAGTCCCATGGTCACCAAATGCCGAAGCCTCCCTACGAGAAGGTTGCGGTCGTAGCCCTCGCGCTTGAGCATGGTCGCAAGGCTGATTCTACCCAGATCTATCTGCCGCGCGATTTGGATGTCCAGCGATGTCCACCGCTCCTGGGTCACCTCGCGTGTCAGGCTCTGCTTAATCTCCAAATCTGTTCGAATACCCAACCACTCAGTCGCGAGCTCTCGAGCGCGCGCCTGCATGCCACGTGAGATGTAGTCCGGGGCAATGATGAGGTCTTTACCGGCGTCGTCTTTCCCGCGTAAAACGATATGGGTGTGCGGGTCATCCGTATCCCAGTGATCCACGGCAACCCATTCGAGCTTGGTCCCCAAATCCCGCTCCATTTGCTCCATCAGTTGGCGGGTGAACGCCCGCAACTCGCCGATGTCTTCGCCATCTTCCGGCGAGACAATGAAGCGGAATTGGTGACGATCTTTTCGGCCGCGCTCCTCGAACTCACGCGTATCGGCCGCGTCGTCCATCGTGCTGTAGGCCTGCCCCGGCGCCCCTTCGCGAGTGACGCCTTCCCGCTCGAGGTAACGAAGGTGGGTCGAGGTCGATCTCGGCCCGGCCTGCTTCAGGTTTACGAGCCGTGCCTTGATCACGACGCGGCGGGATTTCGGACCCAGCCCTTGGCCCGCCACCTTGGCGGCGACCTGGCCTCGACCCATGCGCAAGGCACGGCGGCTGCGACCTAAGCCGCCTCCAGGCTGGGCACCGGGTCCCGCGCGGGATACGGCCCGCAAGACCTTCGTAGTGAACCGCGGGATGCGGTCGCCACCCTTCGCGCGGAGTCGTCCCGGTCGCGGGCGGAATCGATCATCGTCAGCCACGAGGTTGAACCCAAGTTACCGTACAGCGGCGCACTCCGGCGTGCCCGTGCCGCCGCATCCCTTCGGGAATCAAGCGCCTACGACTCGCACTCACACACGCGAGGAAAAACGCGTGTGGGAAAAACCCTTGTGCAGACATCGACTTGACGCGGCCACCGTGCCGCGTCCTTTTATCTTGCCCTGCTTCGCGTGGGACTAAATCCTCCCTCCCCCGCTTCTCAGGGCTGCGATCTTCTGCACAATCGACGGCGAGTCTACGATCGTTCCTCATGTCATTTTCGTCACCAAGTCCACAGAGGAACGGCAACGCCTATGACGGAATTTAGTGTGATCGGACCGTAGTAGCGGCTGTCAAACGATGCGGCGCTGCTTATTCCAAGAAGGAACAATTCAACTACCTCCAGTCGGCGGCAATCGTTCCAAGTAACGAGCAATCGCCCTGCTCCATCCCGCTCCAGAGACTGAGCGGTCCGGATACCGTTGATGTGCACGAGGCCTCGCCGCTCGCACACTCGGTCGCCCGCGACGGCACCGACGAGCTTGAGCAGGGGAACCGTCATTGGCAAATATCCGCGTTGATCAGCAAAACGCGCAATCGGCGCTGGAAGCTTAACGAGCACAAAGTCGCCGCGGCTCAATTCGGCCGGCGCTTTGACCATGTACCAGCCCCGAGGCGCGCTCGAGCTCGGGTTGTAGATGATCTTAGGCGACGGTCGAGACGTTAACGCAGCGACGATCAAGCCGACCGCGAATACCATTGCCACTATCGCGCCGATCTGCCGGTGGTTGAGCGGAATCATGTCAGTGGTTCCGATGGACTTGCGAATTCTCGCTCAAGCAATTCTCGGAGCATAACGGCCACGGTCGTACCGCGCTCGAACGCAATAATCTTGATTCGCCCACGCAACGCCGGCGTCACGTCGATGGTGAGCCTTGCGGTGAGTACACGGGTGGAGGAGACCGGTTCTCCATCGCCTTTGACCCACGACTCCGCCACCGAATTTCTGGGAGGTTTACTACCGAGCGACAACTGCTTACCGCTCACGGCACGAGCCCCCGAATCTCCTCCGCCAACAGGGCCATCTCTTGGGCCGCCAGGCTGTTCTTGTCCAGTTCACACGCTAACCGGCCGGAGCTCGAACACTCCGCGAATACCACCCGTTGGCATACTTCCGTGTCGAGTGTGGCGATGTCCAAACGCCTAAGTGGTGTCCTCAGAGCCCGCCCGATGATCGTTCCCACCACCACACGATTCGCAATGAAGGCGGCCCGAATCGTCGGCTTGAAGATCCGCGCCTCCTTCACGAGATCGACGATTTCTTCGCTCGCCCACACATCAAAAGCACTAGGTTGAACGGGGATCATGACCAGATCGGAGGCGAGGATCGCGGAGCGGGTCAATGCCGTGACCCGTGGTGGCCCATCGATGACCACATGATCATTGGATCGGGCGATGTCCGGCACTTCGAGGTGCAGGGTCTCCCGCGGTAACCCGATCACGGAGAAGCGTCTCGGGTAATTGCAGTGATGCCGCAGCTGCGACCAGTCGAGTGCCGATCCTTGGGGGTCGGCATCGATTAGGGTTACACGCTTGCCGCCTTTCGCGAACTCACTGGCGATGTGTAGAGCGAGCGTCGTCTTACCGACGCCGCCCTTTTGATTGACGAACGCAATGATCATGGCTCCCTCCTCGTCCGACCGTTCCAAGTTATGCACAGGGCGCCGGGTTTGCGCCGTGTTAGAAGAAATACGAAGTATTTCTGGTTAGAAGAGTTACGGTTGCCGAAATCGATGCTGGAACAAGGAGATAGCTCTCCCCACTGCACCCGATAGCACGAAGATCGTGCACCTGATAGCACGATAGCGAGCGCACCTGATAGCACGAGGCTCTTCACCGCTTATCCCCTGCCCGCAGCTTCACTGTGAGTTCCGAGATGAGATCGGCGACCCGTCGGCGTGACGTGGGCCGGAATCGCAGCTCTTCCTTGGGGCCACGCCGCACGACCGTGAGCTGGTAACCCGGTATGGCCTGGCGCGCGGCGATGGCCCGTAGATCGATCGCGAAATTGCGGTAGCTGGCGAGACTTCCTGATTTCGCGTGCAGGTACCGGAAATCAAATCGCCAGCCTGCCGCCTGCCGGCCTGCGTGCTTTCGGACGAGCCTGTACAGCCACCGCTCGATCCCGCCTGTGAGTTGGAAGTAAGCCGATTCAATCGTCAGGAATAAGCCGTCGTCCAGCAACCCGCGGTAGAACCAATCCGGGAGCACCAGCTCGATCCCGAGGGGCCGGCCGTCGGCGTCGGCGCGTTCGGTCCATTCGTTGATCCACGAGAACCGATGCAGCCGGCGTTCCGTCGGCTGACGGATTGAGGTCGCAATGGTCGTGGACTGCAGCCGATCCAGGGCGGCCTTGAGCCGGTGATAAGCGCGCACGGAGGTCCCACGGCGACCAAACGTCAAAATTTCGTAGGGAGTCATCACCATCAGGCGCGAGGTTGGCAGTCCTCGATCCCGCGCTTCGACAAGTTGCGAGGCTGCCCAAATCAACACATCCGCATCCCAAATCGTCGCCATTCCAAACTGACTCGTCGCTTCCACCTCAATCGTGAGGGCACCTGTGCGGAAATGAATTGGGGCCACTCGCTTGGTCTTGGCGAGTGAGAAAAAGGGATAGGCCATTAAATCCTGGGAGTCTCGAACAGCGAAGGGACCCGGCAGGGCATGAAATGCGTTGAGCGCGACTCGTTCGGAAAAGTCGGCTTTACGTATTGAAGGATTGGCGCCGATGCAGATCGCAGGATCTGCGGCCAGTGGCAAAGTCACAGAGCCGATCTTCCGGCTACCCAGACTCCCGGATATCCGTGGTGTCGATTTTACGGATCTACGCATCGCCGGCTCTACACCTTCAGCGCCTGTCACCGTAGTGGGGATCCGAAGTGCTCTCGCAGGTTCTCTCGTTCGCCCAGGCTTCGAGATCAATCACGGCATACAAAACCCGCCTACCAAATTTCCGAAACCGCGGACCACCACCGATGACCCGCTGTTTCTCGAGCGTGCGGGGCGAGAGGTTCAGAAACTGCGCTGCCTCATCGTTGTTCAGAAATACGCGCTCGGGTGGCACCATCGATTCGTGGAGTTGGATGTCCGTAGATGGCAGCACGCCAGGACGGTGACGTGATGGCGCTTGGACAGTTTCCGATGTTCGATTGGTTACCTTGGTCATTTTGAGCGGTCTCCGTCGCACCGTGAGGTTTGGCATCCGATTGCCGGGTGCGCGAGAGAGTGTTGTCCGAGTAGGGAATAACCGGCAGGGAGATTCGGAAGGGTGGCGTTTTCTCCCTAGACGTAACGATCCTCAACAATAAATCAGTGTCCGATAGCCGCCGTTGACCAAGGTAGCGCCACGCTTCAAGAAATATCGAATGCGGGCGCGTAGATCACCGTCAGGAGTCCACAACGCGCCGACGCGATGCTGACCGTAGATAGCTGCCGCGATCTGTCGATGCGTGGCGCCGGCGGCAGCGCCATCGATTGCCTGCAAAACAGAACAATGGAATTGATCAGCTCGGTTCGACGCAGAGAGGCGGTTCCGGGACGCGGTGGACTTCTCTTTGAGATCGATAATGAACCGATCCGCAGCCGCCACTCTGCGACGCGCGAATTCATCCACCGGGATCGAGATCGCAATCCGATCGTCTTCACCTAGACCATCGGCAACGTGGACTCGCCAGGAATTCGACTTCATCGAAGCAGTGCCGTAGGTTCCCTGGTCATCACGAACCACGTACGGGGTTCTTTCTATCTGGAGATCGTATAGTTTGAGCCCGTCCTTCGCAGCCGGTGCGCGAACGACACGCAGGGTGGATGGCGGATCCGGCTGCCAGATTGGATTCGCGGTGCGCGCGTCAACCATCGGATCGATCAGCCGGAGCAATCCCCATTCACGCTCCGCGGTTTCTGATTCAGCCGGATTCCACGCATCCCAAGCAGTGCGGTAGGCTGTATTTCTTCTCAAATACTCCCAGGCCAGGAGCGGCCCATCGAGCTGCTCCGTGTATTGAAAGGCTTCTCGGTTCTGCCATGCCGAAAGCCCCATCATCATGGGCCGCCTCCTTGCGTACCACCGCTGACATTGATCCTGTAGAAAGTGTGAACGGCCTTTCCAGCAAGACTCGGGCGATAATCTGGCTGTTACATGCAGATTGGCGATCAAGATCCACGCGTTGAACACCCAATGATCAGGCGCGGGATGAAAATGAAGCGGCGTCCACCTTACGGATTTACGCATCTGTGCAAATCCGCCGAGCCGGAAAGCCGCGTCGCCTCAAAAGCGACGCGGCTTTTTATAGCACCGGCTATGCGCTGATTCCGCCGGCGCTACGCGCGGCCGCCGCATACTCGCTGAGGGTACGGTCGGCGGTGAACTGCAGATCGCGCTCCACCAGGGGACCCAGCCGACCGCGCACACTCTGCAGCTCCGAGATCCGTACATAGCCTAGTTCGGGGCAGCCGAGCCCGAGATCACAGAGACCGAAAGCTACGTCCGGATCGGCTGGGTCGAGTTCCGTCAAGAGCCACGTGGCGTTCGAGACCGGAGTGAACAGTTTCACGACGGGTCTGGGATCGTGATCTTCGCCTCGAGCCGAAATGGCTCCGTTGGCCAGGAGTTCGGCGGTCTGGACATTGGTGAGAAGTTTCATGGTCGTTCCTTCTATCGAATCGCTCCCGATCGGAGCGTCGCGGCTTCGAGCGATCGCCAAGAGCGACGCCGTCAAGCCCGACACGGTCCTCGGTGCGGGCTGGGCTTGACGGCGAGCGGCGGTCGCTATGGTTTGCGACGATCTCCGATTGGGAGAGAGGCGACGGAACGGCACATCCGACACCAATGCTCTGTCGCAGCTCCACGCCTTTCGTGACGTAGAGCCGCGACATGCAAGTCGACGCTACATCGCGCCACGCTCGGCCATCGAAACCACCTCCCCGCCGGCGACGATGAGATGATCGAGGACTCGGATGTCGACGAGGCTCAGGGCGTCCTTCAGGCGCTGCGTGATGAGCTCGTCGGCTTGGGAAGGTTCTGCGACGCCGCTCGGATGCGGGTGGGCGTTATGTGCCCCTGATCGTTTTGTGCTCGGTGCTCGCAAATGCTTGCAGCGACTGGAAATCTTGTTTGGAAAGGCCACATAACAACGCGTTCAGGCC
>Ga0326728_10003447_pt1 | contig 49041 bp, 39 predicted proteins | sample MB3enrmetagenome_FD_207602 | JGI IMG/M metagenome (GOLD analysis project Ga0326728, IMG submission 207602) | Lab enriched peat soil microbial communities from McLean, Ithaca, NY, United States - MB31MN | ecosystem: Environmental > Terrestrial > Soil > Wetlands > Peat | place: USA: New York... | reverse complement strand
AGCGAGCGGGCGCCGGGTGCGTGCTGGCAGGCTTTATTTTCGCGGGCGCAGCCGCCACCACCTTGTTTGAGCGCCGTTTCCCTCCCCAGCACGTCAGCCATCTGCTGGTTTCGGCACCAACAAACCTGGAGGTACCCGTTCGCCTCGAAGGTCGGCTTGTTTCGGCCCCGCTACGCACTGCCTACGGCCTGCAGTTTGACGTGGAAGCTACGTCGATCGAGCGCCAGGGCGGGCGCGAGCCGGCCTCCGGCAAAATCCGCCTGCGGCTGGAAGCGTCGAACGGCCCGGCGAGTTGGGCCGCGATTGAGTCGCTGCGGCTGCAACGCGGGGACCCTGTGCGCGTGCTCGTGCGCCTCGGCCGGCCCCGTGTTTACAAGAACCCGGGCAGTTTCGATTTTCGCCGCTGGATGGAATCGATCGAGGACATCTACGGGGTCGGCACTATTCAAAACCCCTCGCTGGTTGAAAAGCTGGCGACGGCCGACGCCGCCCAACATTCAGACCTGTGGCAGGCAGGCGCAAGCGAAATAGCGCGCGGGATCGAGACCACGAGGCAACGGCTGCTGGGAGCGATTGACCGCCTGTATCCGCCCTGGCTGCCCGAGGGGCGAGACGGGAGCGTGCTGAAGGCCGTCCTGCTGGGCGATCGGTCGTCGCTGGATTCCGACACGATCGAGAGTTTCCGGAAGGCCGGCCTGTATCACCTCCTCGTGATCGCCGGATTGCACGTCGGACTGCTGGCGATGCTGGTGGCGGCCCTGCTCGCCTGGCTGGGTGTGCGGCAGACCGCGCGGTCGCTGATCGTGCTGGTTTTCCTGCTGGTTTATGCCTCGCTGGTGGAGCAGCGCGCCCCGACGCTCCGCGCCACCCTGATGATTTGCGTTTTCCTCGTGGCACGCCTCTTATATCGCGAGCGCTCGCTGCTCAATGCCGTCGGCCTGGCTGCTCTGGTGCTATTGCTGTGGCGCCCTGCCTGGCTTTTCGACTCGGGCTTCCAACTCTCGTTTGCGGCGGCGCTGCTCATCGCCGGGTTGGCGGTCCCCATTCTCGACCGGACGATGGAGCCCTACCGGCGCGGCCTGGGGCGGCTTGATGTGGTGGAGCTCGATCCCAGCCTTGAGCCGCGCGTCGCCCAGTTCCGCCTCGACTTGAGGTCGCTGGTCGGATTGCTGAAGTCGCGCTTCCGGTTTCTCGACCGGCACCCGGCGATCGCTCGCAGACTCGTCGTCCTGCCGGCGCGAGTGGCGATCTGGACCGCGAACATCCTGCTGTTCTCCGCCGTCTTGCAGCTCGGGCTGCTGTTGCCCATGGCGGAAACTTTTCATCGTGTCACCTACGCCGGCATTGGACTGAATGCGATCGCTATTCCGGTGATGACGATTCTGCTGGCGGTGGCGCTGCCCATCGTCATTCTCGCCGCCCTCGCGCCGGGCCTCGCCATTGGACCTGCGAGACTAGTAGCGCTGATGATGCGAGCATTGTTCGCTTTGACCGAGTTGCCGCAACTGCCCGCCTGGCTTTCCTATCGCGTTCCTGAACCGCCGGCCTGGGTCGCCTGGGGGTTTGCCGTTTCTGTGATAGCCGCGGCCTGGGCGATGGGACGGCACGCGCGCATTTTCTGGGGATCCCTGGTCGTGCTGGCTGCTTTTGTGGCGCTGGTTTCCACTCATCCGTTCCCTTCCCGGATTCCCACTGGTGTTGTGGAAGTGACGGCGCTCGATTGCGACGGCGGCGACGCCCTTTTCATCGTCCTGCCTGATCGCAAAACGATGCTCGTGGACGCAGGCGGCGGGCGCAGCTTCACCAGCCATGAAGGCGCCTTCCACCGAGGACGGTGGGACCCCGGTGAGGATATCGTCTCGCCCTACCTCTGGTCGCGCGGCGTCAAGAAGATTGACGTGCTGGTGCTGACCGACACTCGCGAAGGCCGCCTCAGCGGCGTGGCTGCGGTGGTCAGCAATTTTCGGATCGGTGAACTATGGCGCGCAGCTCACGCGAGGGCGCCGTACGGACCGGCTTATGAAGAGGTCTTTGGCGAGGTCTTTCAAGAGAAGATCTTCGTGCGAGAGTTGGCTGCGGGTGACTCGATCGCATTGGGAGCGGCATCGGCTCTGGTACTGTGGCCACCGGGAGCTTCTGATGGGGTGAGCTACGGAAAAACTTCAGAGGGTGGGTTAGCCGCGGCTGCTTCGGCGGGCGAGGATTCGCTGGCGCTGAGGATTTCGGCAGGAGGGGTGAATCTGCTTCTGCCCGGGGAAATGAGCGGGCAGGTGGAGCAGGAGTTGGTTCGCTCCGGCGTTGCGCTCGAAAGTCAACTGCTCAAGGTGGCTCGCCACGGCGCCAAGACGTCGACCACGGACGAGTTTCTAGCGCGCGTGTCACCGCAGGTCGCGATCATCGCGACGGCGGGTACCAGCGCCAGGAACTCGCCCCATCCTGAAACGCTGGAGCGTCTTCGCGCCGCGGGCGCAGCCCTTTTCCGCACGGACCTGGACGGCGCCGTCACGGTCACGTGGCAGGGCGGCCCATCGATGGGGGCTGCGCCGGCGATCCAATGCTACGGGCGCTCCAGCGTGCGATAGAGCGCGCTTGAAACTTGGGCGCCAAAAAGCGTGACGGCGGCGGAAATGTAAATCCAGGTCATGAAGGCGACGAGGGCGCCGATGGAGCCGTAAACGTGGCGGTAATTGAAGCGGGGCAGGAAATGAGTAAAGAGGGCGCGGGCGAGTTCCCAGAGCAAAGCGGTCAAGAGAGCGCTGGGGAACACCTGGCGCAGCCGCAGGCGTTGATTGGGCAAACGTGCCATCACGATCAGAAACATCAGCAGCGTCATGCCATACGTCGCGCCGGAGATAAGGAGCCGGTAGGAGAATCCGATCAGGACGGTGGGAAAAGTGAGGGCGAGTTGGCGCATTTTGGCTTGGAGGTACGCGTTGATACCCACGAGCAGGAGAGAGAGGGCAACAAAAAGCGCCGAAATTAGCGTCATCTCGAGTGCCAGCAGGCGGCTTAGCCACCAACTTCGCGGACGCTCCACTTCCCAGGCGCGGTTCAGGGCTGTCTCCACCGGAAGAAAAACGCCAGACGAGCCCCACACGAGGAGCAGGAAGGAAACCAGTCCGATCCGTCCGTAGGCTCGGGAGACAGCCACGACATTCTCCAAAATCACATCTGGGCTCACGGGCAGGTATCTCTCGAGCAGGATGGCAAGCCGGCCGCTCAGCTCGTGGTGCTGCACGTAGACGCCGCCGACCAGCGACAGCAAGAGCAGAAGCGGAAACACGCAAAGCAGGCCGTAGTAGGCGATGGAGGCCGAGACCATCAGGGAATCTTCTTCGAGAAACTTGCCCAGAGACGCCCCCAGGACTTGGAGAATGCGCCGCCAGGGCAGTGCGCGGTGTGAGATCTTTTCCACCATAAGGTCAGTGGCCATTTACCCTCTAAAACAGCGACCAATGGCAAGTGACAAGTGTCATCAGTTGAAGACGTCCTTTGTCCGTTGTCAGTTGTCCGTTGCCCCTAACCATTCTTGCCACTGACCACGGACAACGGACCACGGACGCTCCTCAGGTTATAATACTTCTTGCCAACGGGGATGCGGCTATTTTCGGCAGCGTGAAGCGGTGGTTGCGACGTCGGACCCGAGGGCGGCGAAATGGCTGGCGAAGCCGAGATTCAGGAGGAGAATCGCAGGGTCCGACGCCTGCAGATTGCGGTCGACTTGGTGATGAACGTTCTCTGGCAGGAAGATTTGCCGATTGAAGAGGCATCGGAACTCGTGGCGGCCACGCGGCGATTCGCCCTCACGCTTTTCCCCGATAAAGGGCCAACCTACGATTTGATCTACAAGCCGCGCTTCCAGCGGCTCCTCACGGAAAAATACAGACTCGTCTGAGAAGCAGTGGCTAGAGGGGCAGTGACGAGTAGCTAGTGGTTAGTGGCTAGTGAAAAGCAACCATGGACAATGTAATAAGTGATGAGCGACGAACCCGGAAAGACCCGCCTTGTGTTCACGTTCATCCTTCCGCATTCATCATTGCTCTTCGCTAGCCACTAACCACTAGCCACTCGTCACTGCTATCACTTCGTGGCGGGGGTCTTGGCGGCCTCGGTCGCGGCGGTCCGCAACGTGGCGGTGAGGGTGCCGACGGTAATCATGGCCTTGACGCGCAAGGGCAAGCGCTGAGCATCGTCACTGAACCAGATCAGCATGCGGCCCTTGCGCTTCAGCAACCCTCCGAAGACCGTCGGCTCCACGCGAAGCGCCGGGCGTGTCCCGAAGGGGGTCCGAATCGACTCGCGCGCCTGCACCTCCACCTGCACCTCGCGCGTCTTCGATCCGTCATTGATGGGCAAGGTGAACTTTTCTCCGACGCGCAAGGGCAGCCGGCGGACGTCATAGAAGGCGGCAACCACATCTTCGGCGCAGGGTGGAATTTCATTCTCGACATGCTTGGCGGGCGCACCCGGCTTGCTGAGGTCACGCTCATCCAGGATGGCCAGTTTGCGCTGCGCGTCGAAGACAATGTGAGTGTCCAGGTGCCGGCGTCCCTCCTTCACTCTCTTGTCGATGCGCTCCGAGCAGAGCGTGCGAGGATCAAGGTACGATCGAAACTCATCGTTGACTTCGTAAAGAAGCGACACGAAGCCGCGTGAAGTGGCCGTTGCCTTGACCTCGTAAGCCTCCTGCTGTCCCTTCACCACACTTGAAAGCGTGGCCACGATTTCGCCGGCGGGGAAAATTCCCCAGCTCATGTCGTACGTCAGGGTCTCACCGGGAGTGAGAGGCGGGGCCGCAGGCTCTTGCGCTTGTCCGGCATGCGAGCTGATCAGCAACACGGCCGCGAGGCAGCAGGTCCCGATCTTCGCGGTTCGAATCTCCATCTGATTCATTTAGACGCCGAAACTCACCCCAAGGCAGCTTGGCACAAAGTTCTTATCGCAACGCGATCTTAAGCGCAAGAAAAACAACTCCGGCCGCGTAGCCGAGCGCGGCCTCGTATTCGCGGTTTTTCCGGTACAGCTCCCAGCGGAACTTTCCGGCTTGCGTCGGCGCGCCGGGCCGCCCGGCGAGCCTGGGGAAAAAAAGAGGCACCGCGGCGTACTGGCCGTAAAGGTCGCCAAACTCGCGGCGCAGAAATTCCGCCTCGCGACGCGCCACGGGAACGTAGACCAGCAGGAACAGCCCGAGAAAAGCGACGCCCAGAATCCAGGAGCCTCCCGCGATCGCGAACCCGATGCCGATCAGCAGGCTGCCCAAGTAGAGCGGGTTGCGAGTGCGCGCGTAAGGGCCGGTGGTTGCGAGGCGCTGATTTTTCTCCAGGTGTCCGGCGGCGAGCGCGCGAACGATAAGGCCCGCGAGCGCCACCAGGCCTCCGGCGATGAGCAGGGGAACCGACGGCCGGGAGAAGATGAGATACGCCACGCCCAGGGCGAACCCCAGCGGCACGCGCCACCGCGCCGCCCACACCGCGTATCGACTATTCATGTAGCCTCGTGAGGCGTTCGCGCACCGCCGCGTGCACGGACTCCACCCCGATGCCCGGCAGGTACGACGGGTTCCTGGCACGGCGCGTATGGCGGATGGGACCAAGGTTGGAGAGCGCGATGTCGTCGGGCGCGAAGGGTCCATTGCGGGCGGGATCGGTGGGACCGTAAATTGCCACAATGGGAGTACCGACCGCCGCTGCCAGGTGCAGGGGTCCGGTATCGCCGCCCACAAAAAGCCTCGCTCGACGCTCGAGCGCGATGAGCTCGACGAGGGTTGCGGCGAAATAGCTCGTGCGCGGCGTTCCCGCTCGGCGAATGATTTCCTGAATCACCGGTTCTTCGGCGGGCGAGCCCGTCAGCAGGAAGTGCCACGGCAGCTCCGGCTCCAATCGACGGATCAGATCCGCGTAGTTCTCCGGCGCCCAGCGCTTCGATATCCAACCGCCTCCCGGGTTGATGACGATGAAATCCCGCGCCCCGAGCGACTGCAACCGCTCCGTCACCATGCGGTCACCATCGGTCGTACGCGGCAGCGGAAATTGCCATTGAGCCGGCTCGACGCGGGGAGCACCCAGGTGCTCCGCCAGCGCCAGACTCTCTTCGATGGCGTGACGCCGGCGAACCGCTCCAACGCGATCCGTGTAGAAGATCGCTGCCAAAGGCTCGCGGAGCCACTTTTTCTCGAGGCCAAGGCGTCGGTGGGCGCGGCTCAGCCGCGCCAGAAAACCGGTCTTGATCAGCCCCTGGAAATCTATCGCTGTGTGATATTCTTGCCGGCGCATTTCCAAAACGCTTCGCACCATTTCTTCAAGGGTGGCTCGAGATCCGAGGCTGCGGCGCCATCCCAGCGTGTCGAACTTCAAAACCCGGTGGACGTATGGGTTTCCCTCGACGAGAACCGCGTAGCGCTTCTCGACGGCCCAGTGGATCTCTGCTTCCGGGCACGCCTGGCCGAGTGCCGCGACGGCCGGCAGGGTGTGGACGATATCACCGATCGAACTCAGACGTACCACCAGAAAGCGTTGCGACATAAGACAGTGACGAGTGGCAAGTGACGAGTGGCGAGTGGCAAGCGGCCAGTGACCAGTGGCGAGTGACGAGTGACGAGAAACAGGGCGCGGCGATTGCCTTTTTGCTCGCCACTTGTCACTTGCCACTCGCCACTTCTTTGCGCCACTTGTCACTCGTCACTCTCTTGCGCCTTGTCACTCGCCACTTCCCGGCGAACAATCTCCGCCAGCACCTCGCGGGTGGAGTGGTTCTTGGCATCCCCGACGATGCGAACCTCGCCACCCAGGCTTTCCATCACCGCCCGCTCGGGCACGGTCTCGACCGAGTAATCGGTGCCCTTGCACTGCACGTGCGGGCGGAGGTCGCGCAGGAGGCTCTCCGCGGTGAGCTCATCAAAAATGACGATGTAATCCACCGCCTCCAAGGCCCCCACCATCTCGGCGCGAGCTTCGGCGGGCATCAAGGGCCTTCCCGGGCCTTTGAGCGCGCGCACCGCCGCGTCTCCGTTAACGCCCACCACCAGCACATCGCCCTGCTCCCGCGCGCCTTCCAGGAAGCGGACGTGCCCGACGTGGACGAGATCAAAGCAGCCATTGGCAAAGGCGATGCGCTTCCCTTCGCGGCGCAAGCGCTCGCCCAGTGCCCGGACCTCGGAACGCGGAATGAGGAGGGCATCGTTCATGCGTTGCGAATCGCCTCCTCCAGTTCCGTTCGGGTTACCGTTGCCGTGCCGCTCTTCATCACCGCGAGTCCGGCGGCGCAGTTGGCGAGCATCGCGGCATACAGGAAACTCGCGCCGCTCGCCAGCGCCAGCGTGAAAACGGCGATCACGGTGTCGCCCGCGCCGGTGACGTCGGCCACCTGGTCCGAGCCGAAAATGGGCAGGTGTTGCGGCGCGTGCCGCGGCTCAAAAAGGACCATCCCTTCGCGTCCGCGCGTCACCAGCAACGCCCCGAGGGACTGGCGCCGGAGCAGCTTCTTTCCCAATCGATCGAGAACTTCCAAGTTGTTTCCGATTCGCTCGCCGCACGCCCCCTCCACCTCCGGCTCGTTGGGCGTAGCGGCTGTCACTCCCGTGTAGGCGAGGAAGTCGTAGCGCGAATCCACGGTCAGCGGCAGCGCTCGTCCTCGCAGGCTGTGCAGCTTCCCGACCTCCCCGGCGTCAGTGGCGCCGTATCCATAGTCGGAAACCAGCAGCGCGGAAGCCTTGCCGAGGATCGACTGCACGGCGCGGCTGAGCCGGCGCCGCACCGCGGGCGAGAGCTTTTCGCGCGGCTCGCGGTCCACCCGGACGATCTGCTGCGGGTGCCCGTGCGAGAGAACCCCCAGCACGCGCGACTTGGTGGGGGTGACATAGTCGGCAAGGCGCATCACGTGCCGCATTGGAACGCCTTTTTCCCGAAAGGCCCGGACCAGGGCCTCGCCCGCCTCGTCGGCGCCCACGGCGCTCACCGGCGTCACGCGCGCGCCGAGCTCCGCCAGATTGTTGGCCGCGTTGGCGCCGCCCCCGGGGATGATTCTTTTCTCGCGCTGTTTCAGGATGAGGACCGGAGCCTCGCGGGAGACTCGCGCGATCTCGCCGTAGACAAATTCGTCCGCGACGAGGTCGCCCAGCAGCACGATGTGCTGCCGGGGAAATCGGGCAACGATCGCGAGAAGCGCAGAACGGTCTGAAGCGCTGATCTTCATACAAGAGAGTGGCGAGTGGCGAGTGACGAGTGGCGAGTGGCAAGTGACGAGTGGCGAGCAAAAAGGCAATCGCCGCGCCCTTTTTCTCGTCACTCGCCACTCGTCACTCGCCACTTGTCACTCTCTTGTCACTCGTCACCGCAGGCCGGTCGTGCGTGACTCCGGTTTCCTTCACCAGTTCGAGGCAGGCGCGAAAGACATTCTCCACCGTAACGCCCGTCATGCAACGAAAATCAATGGGGCATTCGCGCAACCCGCACGGACTGCAGGCGACTTGCTTCTTCGCCACCCGCGCGCGCAAGCCAATAGGGCCTGTGGCCCGCTCGTCCGTCGAGCCAAATACGGCCACCACGGGCAGGCCCAGCGCCGCCGCCAAGTGCATCGGACCCGAATCGTTGCTGACGATCAGGCGGCACTGGGAAAGCAACGCCATGAACTCCCGCAGCGTCGTCTCGCCGGCAACGATCGCCGGCGTGTGTTCCATGGCCCGAGCGATTTCTTCCGCCAGCGGTCTGTCACTGTCAGAGCCGAAGATCAGCACATCCGCGTGGAGCGCACCGATCAGGCGGTCGGCAAGGTCCGCGTAACGCTCCGGCAGCCACCGCTTGGCCGGGCCAAACGAAGCGCCGGGAGTCAACCCCACCAGAAAGCGCGGGCCTCGGAGCCCCAGAGAATCGAGGTGTTTCACCGCCCCAGCTTTCTCCGCCGGGTCCAGGACCAGCCTGACCTCGCGGACCGGCTCCGGCTTGCCAATGATCCCCGCGCGGAAAAGGAGCTGCACGTAGTAGTGGGCGTGGTGGCCATAGGCTGAGGGAGGAGGCACCTCCACGGCATCCGTCAGAAGCGGCGTGCGCCCGTCGCGCGCGTAGCCGATGCGCTCGGGAATCCGGGCTCGCCACACCATCCATGCCGCATGGAACGCATTCTGGAAGAGGATCGCCGCGTCAAAACGCTCTTCGCGAAGAACTCCCACGAAGTTCCGGAACCCCTCCCCACCCTGGTGTTCGCCGAGCGAATCGTAGACAATCTGGCGGTCCACGGCGGGATGGCCCTCATACAACTCACTCACCCACGGCTTGGCGACCAAGGCGATGTCGGCCGAGGGGAACCGCGCGCGCAGGGCTTCGAGCGCCGGGATCGACATCACCGCGTCGCCGATCCAGTTGGGGACGCGGACTAAGATCTTCTGCGGGTTGGTTAACCGGCTGCCACGTATGATCAAGTCGGTCTCCGGAGCTATCAGCTATCAGCGGCCAGTTTAAGAGTCGTCTTGGATGGCTGAAAGCTGATGGCTTCTGCCCTGCTTGTTTTCGGACCTCGAATCGGTTATGTCTGTTCCCGGCCGACGCGTCTCTCGACCAAACTGCCGCAATCGGGGTCTTTTCTCCGCTTTGTTTTCAAGAACCGAAACCACAATGTCCTTCTTTATCAACTACGTACTCGCTTTGCCGGGGTCGCTTTTTTGCTGTCGTGGCCGAAACTCTCTCCCAAAGGCTAAAGCAAGGAATCGGTCTTTCTCCGGTTTGTTTTCAAAAACCGAAACCACAATGTCCTTCTTTATCAATTACATACTCGCTTTGCCGGGGGTCACTTTTTTGGTGCGTGGCCGGCATCTCTCTCTCAGAGGCTGAAGCAAGGAATCGCTCTTTCTTCGCTTTGTTTTCAAAAACCGAAACCACAATGTCCTTCTTTATCAATTACATACTCGCTTTGCCGGGGTCACTTTTTTACTGCCGTGGCCGATCTCTCTCCCAAAGGGCAAAGCAAGGAATCGTGCCTCCTCCGGTTTGTTTTCAAAAACCGAAACCACAATGCCCTTCTTTATCAATTACATACTCGCTTTGCCAGGGTCACTTTCTTGGGTGTCGCGGCCGCGCGCGCTCTCTCAGAGGATAAATCAAGGAATGACTGCGCTCCAGACGACCTCCCCTTCTCCAAGTCCCAGCATCGCGTCGGCTCCGATGGCGAGTTTCGAAGTCCGTGGTTCGAGTTGTTTCGAATTGTTTCGAATCTCAAATCTCGAATCAGCATTCGCCAGTCGCACCGTCAGCGGCTCCACATTCCCAGCAGACTCCATTCTCCCATAGCGTAGTCAGCTTGTCAAGCCTATTTTTGTAGCCCATACGGGGGCACAGAGGCGACCTCGCATCGGGCTGTAGCGGCGGTCTCTGACCGCCGGGCGGGGTGGCGCTGACTGTGGCAAACTTAGCACATGCGGAAGACCTCCCAGCATGTCATTCTGAGCGCAGCGAAGAATCTCTCTTGTTTCTTGCCTTGAAACGGAAGAGGAAGAGAGATTCTTCGCTGCGCTCAGAATGACATGCTTGGGGGTTTTCGGCACAGGTGATGGCGTTGCGAATAGAGTCGATCGGCACCGCGTTCTACGGCACGTCGATCGATCGGGTCTTCATACGGAAACGGTGCGAGTCTCATCCAAGTTTCAGGTCGTCATCCCTCGCCGGGTGCGCGAGTCGCTCGGCATTCGACCCGGGCAGAGAATTGGACAATCGCATGGAGTCGATTCCGCTCAAACCCATCAAGCAACTGCGGGGCTTTGCGAAAGGCATTGACACCACCGTGGAGCGTGACCAGGACCGTGTATGAACCTCGTGGATTCCTCAGGGTTGGCTCGAGTATTTCGCCGGCGGGCCGAACGCGACGAAGAGTCATCGCAAATTAGAAAGCAGAAATCAGAAAAGGAAGCCGGTCTTCGTTCTGATTTCTACTTTCCGATTTCTGATTTGTGCTGTGGACCCAGGATAGCGATTTCAAGCGAATCGATGGCGTGAAGTATGCAGCGCGGAATTAGCCCGGCGGCGCAGGCGTCGCTTTTTTGCGGCCCACAAACCTCTGACAGCAAGCGCAGACCCCGAGGGTGTGCGCCACCCGCCCGCAAGGGCCGCGCGATCAGTGCGCCCCTGCGGCAGTGCGGCAAGGTCCAGGCCAGCGTCAAACGTTGTGGTGACGGCGGATCAGAGCGACGGCTTCTGCGCGGACGGCTTCGCCGCGCCCGACTTCGCCCATCCCCTCGCCGGTTTTGGCCTTGACGCTTACCTGGTCTACGTGAATCGTGAGGGCGCGTGCCATCTCTTGGCGCATACTGTCAATGTGCGGTGCCATGCGCGGCCGTTCGATCTCAATCGTGGAGTCGACATTGATGATCTCGTAGCCCTTTGCTTCGACCAGTTCGCGCACTTGGCGGAGAAAGTCGAGGCTCGGAGCCCCTTTCCAGCGTGGCGAGGTGTCGGGAAAGTGTCGGCCGATATCGCCGAGCGCGGTAGCGCCGAGTAAGGCGTCGCAAATAGCGTGGATGAGGGCGTCCCCGTCTGAATGCCCGAGCGGGCCTTTCTCAAAAGGGATCTCGACCCCGCCAAGTATCAATTTGCGGTCGGCAACGAGGCGGTGGACGTCGGTGCCGTAGCCGATACGAAACGCTTTGATGGAATTGTCAGAGATTTCTGGCTTGGTCATATCGAGACTGTCTCCACATGCGAGGGATCGGTTATGTGGTCGAGCGGGGTTATTAGCTAGCCGCGAGTCTCATTGCCGTCAGCGTCCACGCCAGAATTGAAATACGCACAGATATCCTTACCGAACTGGTCGATGTATTCCACTGTTTTTCCAGCGTACCGGATAGCGATTTTCTGGCAGTAGGTATCTCCGGAGTTACATCGATGACTCTGAAACCAGGGCGGCCTGGCCCCTGCTCCGAATAAGCATTCCGCTTGCTCTCTCAGCGCCAGTGTGTCGGGCAAGTTTCCCAGCGGCGTTGCCCACGGTTGGCTGTCCCGACGTGAGCTGGCGATTAGTTGTGCTGTCGTACGAAAGTCTATGGCCAACATGCCCACTCTCTCCATCCTGAAATGCGCATGCAGTGCCCTCAAAAGAAAATTAAGCACTTCGATACCTTGGCCGTTGTCATTAGAGAGCCGCTTGAGAAAGGCCAGGTTGGCTTCTCCATCGGGTCCAGGTCTGTGATCAGCGCCCGGCTTCTCTGTTTCCGTCCGCTTGATGTAATCACAGAGATACTTGCCTTCGCCCAATTCATCGAGGCCATCGCAGATATGGCGAAGCGCGGGCGGCTGCTTCGCATCGCCGTGCGAAGCTTTGAGTACTCGCAGAACTCCGCTTCGGAACGTTGAGTCCGCCGGCAGCTTACTGGCGCTTCTGGCAAGAAATAAAAGGAGTTGGGACATTTTATCGGGACCGACACCGTTCTCCAGGGCGACGGCGCAAGAGTCCATTAACTTTCGACGGATTTCATCAAGGATTGTCTCATCGACCAGCTTCGCAGACGCTATTCTCTCCAGTGTGCGGGAATTCTTACCGTTTCCCTCTACCGTGGCGAGCTCTTTCAATTCAGGCTCAAGCGTGTTGCCCAGAAAGATCCTTCTCAACCAATGCCGCATTTCTGAGGCCGGCACGCTCAGGATGGCTTGGAATTCCTTGTACTGATCCGTGGGGCTGGCTTCCAGGAATCTGTCCAAGAAATCTTCGGCCGCGACCGCACCTTTAAGCAGCTCTATTTGGCTTCTGCCCAGTTGGAGAAGCTCTCCTAGCAAACCGGGGTTCGAGCGAACGAGCTCTGGCCGATGCACCCCGTGCTCCCAATGTCTCCACGCGTCGACGCCAGCAATCTCACCAAGCTGAAACTTGTCCAATAGCTTGTCTACACTTAGATGGCTTTTGGTCAGCCGGTAAAAGCTAAGCAGGGTACCAAAGATCCTGATTTTCGGTTTCGCTTTGTCGGTCACCGCAGCTCACCTCGCCAATAAGTATAACGGGCGGCTTTTTCCCCACCAGGACCGTGCCGTCCTAGTAGAGCCCACACTAATAGCCTTAATTCTAGTACTGACCGACTCTGGGAGCAGGCTGCGGGGCAATGATAGCCTGCTGAAAGCATGAGGGGCGAGGGCAACCGGCTTCTTACCCCGCATGACTTTCAGAGTGGAGGCAAATACCGTGAGCAAATCGAGTCGTGAGAGTAGCGTGCTTGGCAATTTCCACGAGCCAAGCACCAGCACGCATCCACCCTCCTCTATTGGCAACCAGCAAATTTGGGGGCCGGGTGGCAGCCAAGTCGGGTCGATCGAATATGTTCCCACGAAGACCGGCCTTGACCTGAACCTGTATAACACGGACGGCAAGAAGGTGTCCGACCTCTAAGCCGCCCAGCTAGTTAAGAAAGGCGGGTAGCGCACACGTTCACAGAAAATCCCGCGCTACCCGCCACTTCCCCCCATCATGCTTTGCCCCCCCCACCAAGCCGCAACGCCAGGATAGAAGAATTATACCAAGAATTACAAGATCGCCGGACGGCGCGGGCCTTGCTCAAGACGGTGACCGCGCGATTGAGACGGCACGGCCCGCCAAGCGCGCAGCTAATGCCTCCTCGAAGGCTTGCGCCTCGCGCAACTCCGTCTCGATGACGCAGGCGAGAATCTTCAGGTGGAACGTCGTGCCGGGCGGCAGGTTCATGGCGTCCTTCATTCACGCCAAGGACGGTCAAGAGCAGCGCGCAGCGGAAGATCAAACGGGTTTGCGCTACAGTTCCGTCAGTAAGTCGTCGAGGTTCGGCGCTCGATCCCGGTCACGACAACGCGGCGCTGTTCTGGATAGAGATCGAAGAAAATACGCCAATCACCCACGCGCCGCCGAAATCCCTCGCGGCCCCCTTTGAGTTTGCGAACGTCGCTTCGAGGGGATTGCTCTCCATTTCATCGATCGCGGCGCGGATACGAGCCCAGTCCTTGGGCGGGATGCGTTTAAGGGACTTTCGCGCCGGACCGGCGAGGGCGATGATCCATGGCTTCTTCTCTGCGGAGTTCATCGAGCGTCACAAAATCACCACGCTTATAGGCGGCTCTGCCGCGATGAATAGCTCGCAGCTCCGCTGGCGTGGGTGCCTCCTCCGGAAACTGCCGAATTGCGATGTAAGTGCGAAGCGCTTCGCGGACGAGCTCCGAACGGGTTCGGTGCTCCGCCTTCATGGCGTTTTCTACCTCCTCTGCCATCTCCGGCGGCAGTGAAATTGTGAAAGTTTGGCGTGTTCTCATGGTACCCAAGTCTTACCTCACCACTCTGATCATAGCAGTGTAACAGGAACTGTCAAACAACCAATTCTTCGGTAGTGCCTCGATTACGCAGATTGCACAAAAGGAAGAGCGAAGACTGAGGACACGATCTGTCTGGGATACGGCCGATCCGCGTCTTCTAATCGGTATAATCTGTGAAATCTGCGGATTCCTCTCACTTTCACGTCGCGCACCTGTACTCTTAGCCTGATAGGCTAGATTTCCTCCATGGAGTCATCGGGCGACCGGGCGATTGCGACGGTATGACCTGCCAGGCGCGCGGCCAAGGCCTCCTCGAAGGCTTGCGCCTCGCGCAACTCCGTCTCGATGACGCAGGCGAAAACCTTCAGGCGGAACATCGCGCCGGGCAGCAGGTTCATGGCGTCCTTCTCCGTGGTGAGGAGCGCGGCCGCACCCGCCTTCCCTGCCCTTGATTCGAGCTCGAACAACTCGGCGGAGCCATAAACGTGATGATCGCGAAAGGCGGTCTCACCTTGAACCAGGAAGCCCCAGGCTCGCAGGTCTGCGAAAAAGGCGCGGGGATTGCCAAGCGCGCAAAAGGCCCAAAAGGCTTGGTCGGGCTTGCCCTCGAAGGCGGTGGGCGGGTGGCGCTCGCCGGTCGAGACATCGACGAGCCCGCAGAGCTTGCTTCGAGCGTGAAAGATCGGCGCGCGGGGGTTGATGGCGCGCACGCGGTTTTCGAGCGGCAGGGGATCGGCGAGTTCGGTGCGCGTCAGCACCACCATGTCGGCGCGGGCCAGCGCGGAACAAGGCTCACGCTGCCGGCCGGCGGGCAGGAGCGCCCAATCGGAGAGTTTCACGGTGGCATCCAGAGCCACAATGTCCACGTCGCGCGCGAGCGCCAGATGCTGAAAGCCGTCATCCAGCAGGTGAACAGTCGCGCCGAAGCGGCTCTCCGCCAGGCGTCCGGCGCGGTAGCGATCGGCGGAAACAACGATGGGAACGTCGGGCAGCGCGCGGGCGAGAAGGGCCGGCTCATCGCCCACCGCGCGCGGGTCCGCCCGATCGAGGGAACAGGGAACAGGGGCAGCGCCGCCGGCAGCAACCACGCCGGGATCGAGGGAACAGGGAACAGGGAACAGGGAACAGGGAACAGGGGCTGCGCCGCTGGCGGCGACCACGCCAGGATCGAGCGCAATCACTTCCCCACTCCGGCCCCGACTCCGGCCCCCACTCTGGCCCCCGCTCCGGCTTCGTCCGTAACCTCGCGTGAGGATGGCAGGCTTCCACCCCTGTTTTGCGAGAGCGCGCGCTACCAGCGCCACCAGCGGGGTCTTGCCCGTTCCGCCGACCGTCAGGTTGCCGACGCTCACCACCGGCCGCTGGAGCCGCCGGGTCTTGAGCCAGCCGTGGTGATAAGCGAAGTGTCGAACGGCTACGCCGGCCCGGAAGCCGACGGCAAGAGGCGCGAGTAAGACCCTGAAGGAAGGCGTCATGGGCGTTCTCAGTCGTCAGTTTTCAGTTTTCGGTTCTCAGTTCCCAGGTCCACGTCATCTGCCGGGCGCGGAAAACTGAGAGCCTGGAACTGAGAACTGATGACTGAAAACTGAGAACTATTGTGCGCCGAGCAGCATCGCGATTTGTTCCAGCACGCGCTTGGTTGCGCCCGATTGGCGCTCGAGGACGCGTTTTCCTTGCTCGCCCATCACGCGCCGGAGCTCGCGATCGTCGAGAAGCTTCAGAATTTCGCAAGCGAGTTCAGAAGAGTCGCGGACCTGGATTGCGGCGCGCTGACCAAGGAAAAGGTCCGCGGCGTCACGGAAGTTTTCCATGTGGGGTCCAAACACAATGGCTTTGGCCCAGTAGGCGGGTTCAAGGAGGTTGTGCCCGCCGGTGGAAACGAGGCTGCCGCCCATGAAGACCACATCCGCCACCTGGAAGAGTCCTGCCAGCTCACCGATGGTATCCAGCAGCAAGACTTCGGCGGTGGCGAGCTGAGAGGCGAACTCGGTCTCGCTCTCCTTGAGAGCGGAGCGGCGTATGAAGCTCACGCCTTGTGAGCGGAGAAGCTGGCCGACCGTTTCGCAACGATTAGGGTGGCGTGGGGCAAGGACCAACAAGGCCTGCGGATGCCTCTCGCGAACGCTACGCCAGGCCGCGAGGACCAGCTCCTCTTCGCCCGGCATGGTGCTGGCCGCCGCCAACACAGGTTCGCGCCCTGCGCTTTCGAAGGTCCTCTGGAGGCGCCCCGCGAGCACGCTCCGTTCGGGCGGTTGGCCGTCGAACTTCAGGTTGCCCGTCACCACCACACGCTCGGGTGGCGCGCCGATGAGCCGGAAACGCTCGGCGTCTGCTTCACTCTGAGCGCAGACGCGGTCGACGTTGGCGAAGACTCGCCGCATGAAGGGCCGCACCCGGCGGTAACCGCGGCACGAATGTTCGGAGAGGCGGGCATTGACCAGCACCACTCGCGCCCCAAACCGCCGCGCCCCGCGCAACAGATTCGGCCACAACTCCGTCTCGGCGATCACCAGCAAGCCGGGCTTTATTCGCCGCAGCGCGCGCTCGACCGACCAGCGCCAGTCGAGCGGCAGATAGAAACGTCCGGCCACATTCGGCAGGCGGCTTTCCCCGGTGTCGCGGCCGGTGGGCGTGACGTGACTGATGAGAATACTACGTTCCGGGTAGCGCTGCTGCAGCTCTCGAACCAGGCCGGCAACGGCCAGCGTCTCCCCCACCGAGACCGCGTGAATCCAGATCGCGCCAACCCTGGGCTGCTCGAACGAGTGCGGCAGGAACCCAAGCCGCTCGCGCCAGCCGCTCGCCCTGTACGACAATCCACGGTGACGCCACAGGTAGTAGGGCGCTGTCAGAAAGGCGCCGACAGTAAAGAGCAGGCTGTAGAGGGCGTACATGTCGAGAGCAGGGTTAGGAGTCAGTCAAAATTTGAAATTTGAAAGAATTTGAAATTAGAAAGAACTAGAAATATTAGAAATCAGAAAGAGAAGACGGCCTTCGTTCTGATTTCTTCTTCGCTGATTTTCTATTTTCTACTTTCTAATTTCTGATTTCTAATTTCTGATTTTGACTGATCCCTAATTCCTGCTCTACTTACTGAGGAAGAAGCCGCCGATCAACAACGCGTCGATGCCGGAGCAGAAGAAACTTCGCACCGCGTCGCGCGGCGTGACCACCAGAGGCTCACCGAAGAGGTTGAAGGAGGTGTTGACAAGAAAAGGGGCCGGGGAGCGTTTACCCCATTCCTTCAGCAGTTGCCAGAGGAGCGGGTTGGTCTTGCGGTCAACGGCGTAGAGGCGAATCTGATCGCCCGGCAAGACAAAGTCTTTCACGAGATCGCGAGTCTCGGGCCGCACCCATCCGAGAGTGGCCATGAAACGAACCAGCCGGGAGCACTCGAAGTAACGCGAGCAGTCTTCTTCCGGGACGGCTATCGCGAAGGGACGAAACGGTTCCCGGTGCTTGACGTAGTGGTTCAGGTTCTCCTTGATGTAAGGCGTCCAGGGCGAGGCCAGGATGCTGCGATTCCCCAGCGCGCGGGGCCCGAACTCGACCGCACCCTGGTGCCAGGCCACGATCTCTCCCTGTTCCAGCGCCTGGCGAGTGGCTTCGATTCTCTGCGCTTCCGTGTCAAACCAGCGATAGCGAGCCTTGCAGTTATCCAGCACGTATTTGATTTCGTCGGTGCTGTAGCGCGGTCCCCAGTGGAGAGTGGACATGGGATCGAGCCGCGGCTTACCAAGGACTTGGTGCCAGGTGAGCCAAGCCGAGCCGAGAGCGCAACCCGTGTTCCCGGCCGCGGGCTGCGCAAAGACCTGATTGAGGCCGACGCTCTTTTCGAGCGCGGTCACAAGTAAGGCGTTGAGGAAGACGCCGCCCGCCAGGCATACGTTTTGAACGCCGGTCTCGCGGCACAAATCTTCTGCGCAGGCCACGAGCACCCGGGCACAGGCTTGCTGGAGGCTGGCGGCAAGCTGCCGGCGCAGAGCGTCGGTTAACTGAAAGCGGTCTTCAGACTCGAACCCCAGCCGGCGAAAGAACTTATCGGAAAAGGCAGTAGCCCCGACCAGGCTTGGCTTGAAATAGCTCAAGTCGAGCCGCGGCAATCCTCGTGATGGCCGGCCGAGGATATCCTCGAAGACCTTCTCGAAGGCAGGCTCTCCCTCCAGGCTCAGCCACTGTGTTTTGTGTTCTTCGCGGCGGGGTTGGAAACCCAGCAGGGCCGTCACCTGGGAGTACAGCCAGCCGACGGAATCAGGGAAGGAGCACGAACGGAGAATACGGATCCGAGTCCCCTCTCCAAGAGCCGCCACGCTAGACCAGCCATCGCCTTGCTCATCGAGCGTCAGAATCACGGCGCGGTCGAAGGGCGAGGCATAAAAGGCGCTGGCGGCGTGGCAAAGATGATGTTCCAGATTCAAGATGCGGGCGCGGGAGCTTCCATCCATGACTTTCAGAGCCCGAAAGTTGTTCAACTCTCGACCCAGCTCACCGAAGGCCTTGGTCAGGAAATAAGCGCCGGCCACCGGAGCGAAAGGCGACCTCCGGGCGCGGAGCCAGGCTTCTCGAGCCCAAGCGTGCAGCGGGCGGCTGGCCACGGCCACGGCATCGAGATCCCGCCACTCGATCCCAGCGCGATCCAGGCAGAAGCGGATCGCGGCGTGGGGAATGCCTCCGCTCGCCGCTACGCGAAGCAGCTTGCTTTCTTCCATGGCTGCCACAATGCCTTGCTCGCTTACCAGGGCAGCGGAAGAATCGTGTTCGAGCGCCGAGAGACCGAGGACGTACATAGTGCCACCTACGGCAGCCAGGCGAAACTGCTTTTAAGCCCTGGCCTCCGCTCGCTTGTCGCCAAGGCGCTTGCGCCAGAAATCCACGGTCAGGCGAAGTCCCTCTTCGAGTGAGACCCGGGCACGCCAGCCCAGGACGCTCTCTGCTTTGCTTGAGTCTCCCACCAAGACTTGAATATCGAGGGGTCGCGCGGGTATGGCATCCCACATAACCTCTCCCTTGAAGTCCGTGTACTCGCGGAGAAGGTTCACCAGCTCCCGAATGGTGATATTCCTGCCCGTGCAGAAGTTGAAGACCTCACCAATGGCCTTCGGATGATTCAAACAGGCCAGGTAGGCGCTAACGTGGTCATCGATATACAGCAGGTCACGAAGCGGCGTCGGATCGCCCAGCCGGACTTCTCCGCCCCGCAACATTTGCACGATGATCCGCTCCACCACAAAGTGGGTGTTGTCTTGACGGCCATAAGTATTGAAGGGCCGCAGAGCGGTGACAGGAAATCCATAAGCGTCGCGCATGTAAAGCAGATATTTCTCGGCCGCGTGTTTGCTCACCGAATAGGGGCTGTTAGGATTCTGGGGCGTATCTTCACGCTTGGGCACCGGGCCGTTTCCGTAGGTCTCCGACGTCGATGCAAACAGGAAGTGCCGGAAATGGGGAACCTCGCGGAGGCAGGACTCGGCCAGATTGACGGTTCCGGTCAAGTTGGTCTCCAGCACTTCATTCGGGTGATCGTAGCTATAGGCGACGGCGCTGACGGCCGCCAAGTGGACCACCGCTTCCGGCTGGTTTTCGCGAATGACGCGGCGGACCGCAAACGCGTCTCGAAGGTCGCAGAAGATCGTCTTGATCCTTCGCTCGCTGCCGAGCACGTATCGTCCCGTAACGTAACGTTCCAACGAAAAGACATCGTGCTCTTCCTCGACGAGCATTTTCTGCAGACGGCTGCCGACGAAACCCGTACCACCCGTGACCAGAATCCGCATGGCCCCCCTTCACTAGACTAAGACTAGGAGTAACAATGCTGCCAGCCCGACGCGAGGTTCCCCTACTGGCTCGTCTTGACCGTGGCCGGCTCGCCTTCCCATTCCTTACAAGCGATCGGCATCCGCCAGCCGATTCCGAAGGCGCGGTCGGTTACTTTGATTCCCGGGGCGGCTTGCTTGCGTTTGAACTCGGCGATCTTTACCAAGTGGAGGACGCGGCGCACAGTCACCTCGTCGAACCCTTGCGCCACGATCTCCTCGGCAGACCGGTGTTGTTCGATGTGCTGCCCCAGGATGTCATCGAGCAGATCGTAGGGTGGCAGACTGTCCTGATCGGTCTGGTTGGGACGAAGTTCAGCGGAAGGCGCCTTGGTCAGGACGGTTTCGGGGATCACCGGCCGGCGGGCGTTGAGCCAGCTCGCGAGGCGATAGATCATGGTCTTGGGAACATCCGAGATCACCGCCAAGCCTCCCGACATGTCTCCGTAGATGGTGCAATAGCCGACCGCCAGCTCGGACTTGTTGCCGGTGGTGAGCAGCAGCGAGCCAAACTTGTTGGAGAGGGCCATCAAAAGGTTACCGCGGATGCGCGCCTGGATGTTCTCGTCGGCTACGTCGCGCGGCCGGCCCGCGAAAGCCGGATCGAGCGTCTTCTCGAAAGCTCTCATGATCTCTTCTATCGAAAGAGTCAGGGTGCCAATGCCCAGGTTTCGAGCCAGGTCTTCGGCATCCGTCACACTGCCGCGGCTCGAGTAAGGCGAAGGCATCAAAACGCCGAGGACATTTTCGGCGCCGACGGCCTCCGCCGCCACGGCCGCCGTCACGGACGAATCGATCCCTCCTGAAAGCCCAAGCAGCACGCTGCGGAACCCACACTTCCGGACGTAGTCGCGGGTGCCGACGACCAGCGCTCTCCAAATCTCGGATTCCGGCGAAAAATCGTCAGGCTCGATCCGTCCCGCGAGCGGGTCCAGGTCCACCAGAAGCAGATCTTCGGCGAAAGCGCGTCCGCGGGCAATGAGCTTGCCGGCCCCGTCGAAGGCGCAACTGCGGCCGTCGAAGACGAGGTCGTCATTACCTCCAACCTGATTCACATAAACCAGCGGCAGGCCGTGCTTGGCCGCCATCTGGGCGAGCATCGACTCCCGCAGGCGCTGCTTGCCGACGCTGAAGGGCGACGCCGAGAGGTTGATCACCGCTTGCGCCCCGGCCTGGGCGAGCTGCTCCACCGGGTCTTGGTGGTAGCGCCGCCGCTGCCAGAAATCGCGATCGTTCCAGATATCCTCGCAGATCGTCACGCCCAGAGTCCAGTCCCCGAGGTGCAGCACCTGCCTGTCCCCCGCCGGTTCAAAATAGCGGTCCTCGTCGAAAACATCGTAGGTTGGCAGGAGGCCTTTGTGGAAGCGGTCCAACACCTGGCCTCCCGCCAGGAGCGCGGCGCTGTTGAAAAGCGGCCTCCCTTCCGAAGCTTGATTGGCCTCGGCCAATCCCACCAGCACCGGAGGCGCCCCATGCAACTCCGCCGCCAGGCGCTCCAGGACGGACCAACTATGTCGAATGAGGCTGGGCTGCAGGAGCAAGTCGCGCGGCAGATAGCCCAGCAGGGCGAGCTCCGAGGTAACGGCCAGGTCAGCGTGCTGCCTGCCCGCCTCCCGCACTCCCGCCCCGATCCGCTCGGCATTACCGCCGATGTCGCCGACCGTCTGGTCGAGTTGGAGCAAAGCGATCCGCATCCTATCTCCTGCACCAGCGGTCCGCCGCCTGGCGAGCGGAAGCGGGACCGCCGGCGGCCCATCAGCGCGTCTGGGCCTAATTGTTCGCCGGCTCAACAATGGAAATGTGGGATGAAGTCTGCCTCTTTATTGCTCACGATCCCTGAGGTTAGAAACTGTTTCGCGGAAATAGGGCAAGGTCTTTCTGAGGCCGTCGAGCCGCGAGACCTTGGGCTCCCAGCCAAGGATTTCTCGGGCCCGCCGGATATCCGGGCGGCGCTGTCTCGGGTCGTCCTCGGGAAGCGGGTGGAACACGACCCGACTGTTGCTCCCCGTGATTTCCAGGATTTCCTGCGCCAGTTGTCCAACCGTCACCTCGTCCGGGTTGCCCAGGTTGATCACGAGGGCTTCGGGGTTCGGAGTCAAGAGCAGGCGATAGATTCCTTCGACAAGATCGCTGATGTAACAGAAGCTGCGCGTCTGCGACCCATCCCCATACACGGTAAGCGGCTCGCCGCGGACGGCCTGAGACATCAGATTCGGCAGTGCCCGGCCGTCATTAAGGCGCATGCGGGGCCCATAGGTATTGAAGATCCGCGAGATGCGGATTCGCACGCCGTGGGCGCGATGGTAGGCCACGGTCATCGCTTCCGCGTAGCGCTTGGCCTCATCGTAGACGCTGCGCGGCCCCACCGGATTGACGTGGCCCCAGTAGGTTTCCGGCTGGGGGTTCACCTCGGGGTCGCCGTAGACTTCGGAAGTCGATGCGAGAACGAAAATCGCGCCCTTGCTCTTGGCAAGCCCCAAGGCGTGATAAGTCCCGAGGCCCCCTACTTTGAGCGTATGGATGGGATTCTGAAGATAATCCTTGGGACTGGCTGGGCTGGCGAAGTGCAAGACGGCATCCACCGGACCTTCCACGAAGAAGGGCTCGGTAATGTCCTGCTGAAGGAAGGTAAAACTCCTCTCACCAAGCCGATGAGCAATGTTCTCTTTCTGCCCGGTTATAAGGGTGTCGACGCAGAGGACTTCGTGGCCTTCGGCCAGGAGCCGATCGCAAAGGTGGGAGCCAACGAATCCAGCCCCTCCGGTGACGAGTGTGCGCACTAGACCTTAACCTCTTTGGGCGCGGGCGAAGCCTCGCCCATGCGATAGACCTCGAAGCCTTCCGCGGCGAGCGAAGCCGCATCGAGGCAGTTGCGCCCATCAACCACAATCGGCAGCGCAACGCATTCCCGCACCTGCCTCCAATTCATCTCCCGGAACTCCGGCCATTCCGTCAACACCAGAACCGCGTCGGCGCCCTGCGCGGCGTCGATTGCCGACGCGCAGTAGACCAGGCGGCCCGGCTCCTCGGGGAAGACTCGCCGGAATTCTGCCGCCGCCGCGGGATCATAAAGGCGCAGGGACGCACCGGCTTGTCGCAACCGGCGGACCACGTTCAAGCTGGGTGCGTCGCGAATGTCGTCCGTTTGCGGCTTGAACGCCAGCCCCCACACGGCCAGCCTCTTATCCTTCAGCACCCACAACGCCTGTTGAACCTTCCCCACCAACCGCTCGATGCGGCTCTGGTTGATGCGCTCCACCTCCCGGAGAAGGGCGAAGTTCACTCCCAGCTCTTCCGCCAGATGGATGAACGCTTTCAAGTCCTTGGGCAGGCAAAAGCCGCCATAGCCGAGGCCGGCTTGAAGGAAGTGGCTTCCGATGCGCGGATCGAGGCCCAGTCCGGTTGCGACATCTTTGACGTTGGCTCCCGCCGCTTCACACAGATCGCTGACCATATTGATGAAGGAGATCTTCAGGGCCAGGAAGGCGTTGGAGGCGTGCTTGATCATTTCGGCCGTGTTCAGGTCGGTAATCAACATCGGCCGGCCCAGCGGTGCGTAGAGCTCGCAGAGCCAACTCCGGGCTTTGTCGCTGCCGGCGCCGATCACCACCCGGTCCGGATGCAGGAAATCCTGAACGGCCGTGCCTTCCCGGAGGAATTCCGGATTACACGCCACTTCGAACTCGTGCCTGCCGTCGTCGTAGCGCCTAACCGCGCGCTCCATCCAGCGCGCGGTCATAACCGGAGCGGTGCTCTTCTCGACGATCAACTTGTAAGCGTTGAGGTTCTCGGCCACGACCCGAGCGGCCCCTTCGATCTGCGACAAGTCGGCCGAGCCGTCTTCACAATGAGGAGTGCCAACGCAGATGAACAGGATCTCGGCCTGACGCACGGTCTCGCCGACGTCCGGCAGAGCCCGGAACCGTCCCGAAGCGAGATGCCGGCGCAGCAGTTCTTCCAGCCCCGGCTCGAAGAAAGGCGGGGCGCCGCTCGTGACCGCCGCCACCTTGGACTCGTCGCTGTCCGTACCGACAACGGTCCACCCCAACTCGGCAAAGCCGAGGGCCGTGGGCAGTCCAACGTGTCCCAGGCCCATAACTCCCACGCATCGCCGGTGTGTCATTCGGTTCCCATCAAAACTCAAGCTAAGGATGGCGATTTCCTGCCCCAGCCCAGGGCCGAGGATTTTCGGGGCTGCACTAGACTAATCCAGGATTTCCATTTTTGGCATCCCGAACCGGGACAGTATACACCCCACCGGCCCGTTCGCAACCGACATTTTGCACTCCAGACGCCAGCGCGCCATCTGGCAGCCCGGTGTGCGCCTTCGGGATGAAGTCACCTGACACGCGTCTACGCGGTCCATGAATCCGCCCAGATTCGGGTTAAGTGGGCCGAAGCTCAAACCAAGCTCGAGACGGACTTGGCCAGCGAGAAGCTCTTGAATGACGATTCGCTTTACCCGCTTGCCGGCGGTACGTTGCAGGGTGATTCGTTGCCCTTTGACTCTGGCTGCGGTGCGCGCATTGCTTCCTCTTCCGCAGACCAGGGGTCCATTCAGTCGAAGAGGCTATATCTCAGGATACACCAGATACCCGAGAGCCCATCTTTCCACGTGATTTTTTTCCCTTCAACGTAAGTGCGGCCCTCGTAGGAGATGGGAACCTCGTAGACTCGGCATCTGATCTTGGCGATTTTGGCCGTCACCTCAGGTTCAAATCCGAAGCGGTCCTCCCGCAAACTAATGCCCTGCAGCAACTCGCGCTTGAAGGCCTTGTAGCACGTCCACACGTCCGTGAGGTTCAGATCGCTGAATATGTTGGAGATGGTGGTCAGGAGCCGGTTGCCGACGGAATGCCAGAAGAACAGAACCCGGTGCGGCCCTCCCTGGAATCGCGATCCGTAAACGACATCCGCCACGCCACGTTCGATGGGGTCAATCAAGCCAAGGTACTCCTGGGGGTTGTACTCCAGGTCCGCATCCTGCACGATGACGATGTCTCCCCGCGCCTCCCGAAAGCCACGGCGAAGCGCCGCGCCCTTTCCCTGGTTTCGCTCTTGGAAGAAGACGCGAACATCGCTGGCGCGCAACTCCTCACGCTGAAGCCTCAGCGGGTTCGAAGCAGCGCGAGCAGCCAACGTTGCTAAGATTTCCTTGGTACCGTCTGTCGATCCATCATCAACGACGATGATCTCTTTGTCGAGGTCCACAGCCTGAATGCGCCGGAGAATCTCCTCGATGGTCGCCCGTTCGTTAAACACCGGTACGACAATGGAAACTTTAGGGCCTTTTTCCTGACTCATCACGGATCCGGATTGTCTGTAAGGCACAAGAGCGTGGCAAAGCCTGCAAGAGGGATCGCAGAATCCAGCCGGTTCGCCAGCTCTGGTGCGCGTCGCCCCTCAACAAACACTTTATCTTCGAGCCGCTCGCAACTTCTTGATCGCTTCCCGGACGCTTTCGAGATCAGGCTCAGCTTGCAGCGCCAGTTCGTATTGGGTGAGGGCCTCCTGTCGCCGGCCCGGCATTCGCGATAAGACGTTCGCCAGGTTGATGCGTGCTTGTACGTAATCCGGTTGCACCCGCAGTGCGGCCCGGAACTCCGCAATCGCATCGTCCATTCTTCCCGGCATTTGCGACAGGGCGTATCCCAAGCTGTTATGCGCTTCGGCGTTGTCAGGTTGAATCTTGATGGCCGTCTGGTACTCCGAAATGGCATCCGTCAACTGCCCCGGCACTTGCGCCAGAGCGTCTCCCAGGTTGTTGTGGGCGTCTGCGTCGTCTGGCTGAAGTTGCAACGCCGCCTGATATTCGGCAATCGCCTCCGGCCGTCGGCCGGCCTGCGCGAGAGCGACTCCCAGGTAGTTGTGGGCGACTGCGTAGTCGGGCTGAAGTTGCAACGCCGCCTGATATTCGGCAATCGCCTCCGGTAATTTGCCGGCTTGCGACCACGCGTACCCCAAATCCATGTGCGCGCGGGCGCTGGGGTGGATGCGCAACGTCGCCTGGAACTCGGCGATCGCGTCGGGCAGCCGGTCCGGCATTTGCAAGAGGGCCATTCCCAGGTTGTGGTGCGCCTGCCAAAGACCCGGTTGGAGCCGTAATGCGGTCTGGTACTCGGCAATCGCGTCGGGCAGCCGGCCCGGCATTTGCGAGAAAGCGTTGCCCAGGTTCACGTGCGCCCTTGCATGATCCGGGTAAATGCGCAGTGCGGCCTGGAACTCGGCGACCGCATCGGTCAGTCGTCCCGGCATTTGCGCCAGGGCAATTCCCAGGTTGTCGTGGGTCATCCAACTGTCCGGATTACGTGCCAAGATGGCCCGGTCGAGGGTCTCGCTATCGCGGTACAAAGCACTTTGTCGCCACGTCAAGACGCCAAGAACCGCGAGCAACATGACCCCGAGCGCACGGCTGGCCGTTTTGCTTGATGGGATCCGCGCCATGCTCCCGACCAGCAGGCACGCCCCGGGCACCATGATTCCCAAACTGGCCAGGTACTGGAAGTGGTCGGCAACGTAGGAGTACTTGAAGGGAAAAACATGAAGGAACCCAAGCACCGGAAAGAGGGTTCCAGCGAAGATGAGAAAGCCCGCCAACGGAGCGCGCCGGGCAGCCCCATCCGGACGCCGAAGCAAAACCAGGAGTCCGGCCACCAGGGTCAGGACGCCGAGCGGGTAAAAATACTGCCACCAGACCGCGGGATCCACCTGCCAATGTGGGTAGGAGAATATTAGATTGGAGGGCCACACGATCTTGCCGGCATAAAACCAGAGGATGCGGCCCGCCAGCAGGATGTGCTGGACCAAAGTCAGTTCGTAGCTCGCGCCCTCGGCGCCAATGTACGTCCTCTCAACCCAGGCTGTGAAGAAACCGGCGCTAGCGCCCAGCACGAACCACGGTAGCAGCGGCCGCACGTCGCGCCGCCACTCGATGCGGCCCCGCTGCCACCAAGAAACCACGAGCAGCGCGGCCGGAAGAGTTGCAGTTACGGTTTTGCTGAGCAGGGCCAGGACGAACAACCCGAGCGCCCAGAGATAATGCGACCTTCGGCGTGTCCGGTCGAAGTGGAGGTAAGTCAGCGCCGAAGCCAGATAGAAGACCGCCGAGAGGGTGCTCTTTTGCTCCGAGATCCAAGCCACCGCTTCCACCGAGACCGGGTGCAAGGCAAAGATCAAGCCCGCCAGCCAGGCGCCGGGCAGCGCAAGCCGCCGGGCGATCAGCACCACCAGGCAGGCGGCCAGCGCGTGCTCCGTGACGTTGACGAGATGGTAGCCCAGCACGGCGTCACCCCATAACAGGTGCTCGATCCAGAAGGCGCTGTGTAAAAGCGGATAGTATTGGTGGGTGGCGCCGAGATCGAACCAGATGCGCCACAGACCGTGTAGGGATTGGAGCGCTGGGGAAGTGATGTGGGCGTCATCGTCCCAAACCATGCCGCCCCTGAGAGCCGGCCAGTAGGCCAGGAAAGTTGCCAGAGAGATCGCTATCCAGAGGGCGACGTCGCGAACGCCAACCAGCGGTGGAGCGGGCGGTTGAACTGACTGCGCTCGATTCGAATTCGGACGCACCTGACGGTCTTGCATCTTGGTGCGTTTCTTAGAGGGGATGTGCATTCCAGGATTGAAGATGGAGCCCGTCAAATACCGGTCTCCGCTTGACTCCAACAACAGCACCGATTGTACTAAATATTTCGTCGAGCATAAGGCTGCGGCGGAAGGGCGGGTCCTTAGACCCGCCGTCAAGCGCACAAACAAAGCAAGGGAGCTACTTCGGTTTCTCGTCTTTCAGCGGCTCTAACCCGCTCTTCCGCCTCGCTTGAGACGCGGCTAGTGGGGCGGTCTAGCCTCTTCTTTAGGCTTTTCGCCGGATGGACGCGGTGCACTCTTCGGCTGTGCTGCTTGCGGTCGCGATGCGCTCCTCGGCTGCGCTGCTGCCGGACGCGGTGCGCTCCTCGGCTGTGCTGCTTGCGGTCGCGGTGCGCTCTTTGGCTGCGCTGCTGCCGGACGTGGTGCACTCCTCGGCTGTGCTGCTGCCGGACGCGGTGTCCTCTTCGGCTGCGCCGTTGCCGGACGCGGTGTGCTCCTCGGCTGCGCTGCTGCCGGACGTGGTGCGCTCTTCGGCTGTGCTGCTGCCGGACGCGGTGTGCTCTTCGGCTGCGCCGTTGCCGGACGCGGTGTGCTCCTCGGCTGCGCTGCTGCCGAACGCGGTGCGCTCCTCGCCTGCGCCGTTGCCGGACGCGGTGTGCTCTTCGGCTGCGCTGCTGCCGAACGCGGTGCGCTCCTCGCCTGCGCCGTTGCCGGACGCGGTGTGCTCTTCGGCTGCGTTGCTGCCGAACGCGGTGCACTCCTCGCCTGCGCTGCTGCCGGATGCGCAGTGACCAACGGACGGTTTCCACCGCCGGCCGGATTTGGACTCCGAGCAGCCGCGCCCTTTGCAGCCGCCGGGGCCGCAGCGTGGTACGGAGCCGCCGCCCTGGCTGCGACTACTCCACGACCGCTGAACACTCCCGGTTTGGGAGTGGCGGCGATCGGCGGTTTGCCATGGTTCATCGATGCCCGCAGCGCGGGGTTGGCGCTGGCGGCGTGCTCGTGCTGCGTCTGTTCGCCGGTTGGCTGGATATGCCGCTCACTGGCCGCAGCCCGTTGTTCAGGCGTCGGTTGGGCGGTTATTCCGCCATTGCCGCCGTTATAGCTTACCTTGTTGACCGTGACGTTGTTAACGACGGTCTTGTTGTAAACGTTGGTGATGTTCGTCACGTTGCTGACGTTATTCACCGAGCGGTTGTAAAAGAAGGCCCCGTTCTGCCAACGTCCGCCTTCATAGCCGGAACCGGTGTAGCCGAATCCATAGTTGATGCCGCCGTAGAAACCGATATGCGGGCCCCAGTACCCCTCATTCCAGGCGAACGCGTTGCCGCCCCAACCCCAGTAACCCGGAGTCCATAGAACCCCAACCTCGGGCGGCTGCACCCATGTGCCGGGCACCCAATAATAGTCGTTATAATCAGGGCTCCACGCCCAGTAGCCCGGCGTCCAGAGATAACCGTTGCCGGGAATAACCGGCTGCTCGTAGACGGGCAGCGCCGGCGGACCGATCCTAATAGACACGCCAAACTGTGCGAACGATGGGGCTGGCATCGCCAGCGTCACCAGTACGAACAGCACTGGCGCGAACAACAGCGAACGAACAAAACGGATGCTACGCATTTTGGATCTCCTTTCGAGAGCATTCCTCTCTTGCGTGGAAAACGCGAACCCTTGAGCCGTTCGGATCCATAGAAAAAGTTGAGGCTCGCAGCAATTTCACCGACATGTGCGATCTAGCGCTCCGACCGATATCATCTTATGCCGTCTAGACGGCGTCGTCGCGCGCGACCGTACTGGGCACACCACCAAGAAGCCTGCAACAACGACTCCGCCGCGACCCTCAGCGGCACCAATCCCTCAAATGCGAGCACGAGCCCGAGTGCCGCACTGTATTCTCCGTTTTGGCTTTTCGTGCGCCCAGCCCTGCTCGTCGGCTGGTCTATGTTATTATGCAGCGCTCAAGAAACTTCGATTAATGACGCCCGCCGCCGCGCTTAGATCCTCCGCCAGCCGGCTGCTGTTTCTGTTGCATCTGCTGCATCTGCTGCGTGTGTTTCTGCTGTAATTGCTGCGTCTCTTTCTGGTGTCGCTGCTCCAGTTGCTGCGTTTTCGCTTCACCAGCCTGCTGTTTCGCCAGTTGCTGATGCTCCTTGTCCTGCTTCTGCTGGAGTTTCTGCCGATCCTGGTTTTGCTTCGCGATTAGCTTTTCCTGCTGCTTTTGGTATTTCTGGTCCAGCTTCGGGTTCCCTGTGCTAGGAGCCGCGCGTTCGACGGGCGGCAGCTCCTTAGGATGGGCTGCAACGTTGGGGCGAGGAGTCGCAGCAGCAGCCGGCGTGCCGTGGTTCGCAGAAAACTTTTGCTGGGGGTTATTGCGGGCAGCCCACGCATGTTGAGTCTGATCGGCCACCGGCCCAATGTGTCTCTCATGAGCAGCAGCCTCTTCTTGGGCCGTGGCGCGCGCGTTGATCCCGCCGTTACCGCCGTTGTAGCTGACATGGTTAACCTCGGTCTCGTTCACCCTTGTGGTGTAAACGTTGTGGATTTCGTTGACGTTCACCCTATTCACGGCCGTGTTGTAGAAAAAATGCCCGTGGTCCCAGCGTCCACCTTCATAGCCACGACCGAAGTAACCGAAGCCATAGTTGATCCCACCATAGAAACCTACGAACGGGCCCCAGTAACCTTCATAGAAAATAAATCTGTCGCCGCCCCAACCCCAATAGGCCGGAGTCCAGAGGAACCCGACTTCCGGAGCCATCACCCATGTGCCCGGTACCCAATAGTAGTCGGTGCCATCCCAACCCCAGTATCCCGGCGTCCAGATATAGCCGTCGCCGGGACAAATAGGCTGCTCGTAAGCGGGCAGCGCCGGCGGAGCGATGGTAATAAACGCGGAAACCTGTGCGAACGATGGAGCTGGCACCGCCAGCGTCACCAGCGCGAACAGCACTGGCGCGAACAAAAGCCAACGAACGAAACGGATGCTACGCATTTTAGATCTCCTTTCGAGAGCATTCCTCTCTTGCGTGGAAAACGCGGACCCTTGGGCCGTTCGAACATGCCCGGGTTCATAGAAAAAGTCGACGCTCGCAGCAATCTCACCGACATGCCTTTTACTTGGTTTTCTGCTCGCCAGCAGTCTCTTCCGGCTGCTCTTCAGCCTTTTGCCAACTGGAATTGGGGTTGTATTCCTTCATAGCTTGGGCGTGAACATCGGTCTTCTTGCCGAGATCCTTCTGATACACTGCTCCATCCTCGTTAACGATGAATGTCATCACGCCGGACGACCTGTACTCTGCCGGATAGGCCACAAATGCGAAACCCTCGGCCATTTTGCCGTTCACGATGTAACTTTTCGCGCCGCCTGGGGCATTTTTCCCCTGACGCATTAGCATACGGTAGTAGTAACCGCGGTAAGGGGTCGGAGCGCCGTTTTGACTCTTGGCATAGCCCTTGGCAAAGGCCGACGCCACCAGCGGCCCGACGGGGCTCTGGGGTTCGCCATCAGCAGCTTTCCAATAAAGGCCATTGTGCTGCCCTTCATCACTGAAGACTGCCTGGGCGTACTCGTTGTGCTGCGCGGAGTAGTATTCCTTTTGCGCCGCCACGAGCTCCTGGCAAACGCCAATAGTGGATATTTCATTCCGGCCGATTCGCCGGTACAAAATTTCTTTCTTGCCCGCCTCGGTGTCGAAATACCATGAATCACCTTTGGTCACGAGCGGTATGGGCGTGGGCCAATTCTCCGCACCGATATACAAGACGGTGGTTCCATCCGGTTCTTTCACCAGACGGTGCATTTCCTGATATCTGCGTACAAAATTAGCGCGGCCTTCAGCGTCCTCGGTTTCGTCTCCCGACGAGACGATTTGCCTTCCGTCTGGTCCGAGGATATCGAGCATCGCTTTTTCGTCGTTACTCTGTGCTGCCGTGACGAGTGCGGTGCTCGCGTCTTCCGGCGATGAAAACGTTTTCTGGCCCGGTTGCTGAGCCATGGAACGGACGGGAAAGCACACCGTCAAAAGGCTAGCGACCGCGGCTAATTCAGAAAGATTAGCCCATTGAAACTTGTCGAAGTTCAGCTTCGTTCGCCGCATATGGCTTCTCTCCATTTCCGAAGTTTACGAGCCACTAAGAACATAGCGGCCCCTTGATTAATGACGCCCGCCGCCGCCACGCGATCCTCCGCCACCGCCACCGCGCGCTCCTCCACCACCGCCGCCACGCGCTGCTCCGCCACCGACGCTGGCCTTTCCCCGTGACGAATAGGTCTTCGCCTGTCCACCCTTCTCGATGTGGCTGAAGGCGCCCGTGCGGACGCCGCTCTGACCACGGGGTGCAGCGTAGCCTCGCGCCGCCTGCCTGTTTCCGTTGAAAGCTCTGGCCGTTCCGCCGGGACGATTGGAAACTCCGCCGCGCGGACCCCCACCTCGGTTGAAGCTGCTCCGGTTATAAAACGTGTTGCTCCGGGAGTAGTACCTGCCGCCGCCAAAAGTTGCATATCGGTTGTGCCAATCGAATCCCCAGTGATTCCAGCCCCAGCCAAAGCCTCCGAAAAAGCCGATTCCGAAGCCCATTCCGAACGAGAGGTAGGGGCCGCCGAACCAAATTCCGGGATACGGGTACCATCCCGGCCACGCCACGATGGGACCTCCGTAAACCAACCACGGATCGTACGCGGGGACGTAAACGACCTCGGGGCTGGCAGGCTGAACGACGATCGTCGAGCCTTGCGTCGTTACGGTTTGCTGCGGCGTGGTTTTGAGATTGCCGGCTTCTTGCGCCCGCTGACGCATCACCTGTACGGCATCCATCACATCCTGTTGCTGGTTGTAGTAGGCGTCGCCCAGAGACGACGTCCAGGAGAGGTTCTTGTCCATATTTCCAAGGACGGATGGAAATGCGGTGAGCGCCTTGACGCTCGGGTCCCAGGGTTGTTGGTCCACCGCTTGACCCAAAGCGTCGCCCTTTAAATCCTGATGGTCTTGCACCCATCGGTCGGCCTCGACGACTTGCTCGGGAAACGTGGACGCCGCCAGGATCTGCGCCACCAGCGAATCCGGATACAGCGCAATCGGCGCTACCAACTGCTGCAACTGTTCGGGAGTCCCTTGCGTGTAGGGCGGCGCCGGCGCGGCCTGCGGCGGCGCTTGCGCGTCTTGATTGGCCGACAAGTTCTGGGGCCAAATCGCGAACAACAGAACCAACGACGACAGGGAAACCAAAATCTGCTTGCCCCATCGAGGCCTTCGGAACCCTGCGGCACGTCCGATAATATTCATGCTCTTGAACCTCCTCTGCACCTTCATCGCTTGAGACCTCCGATAAACGGAGCCATAATCGTCGAAACACAAGCTGCGGCTCAAAACGATTTGAAGAAGTGAGCCAGCTTACGGCCTGCTTCTTCCGAGTAATACACAGTAACGCGAGCTGACTTTTTCGCAGCGTCCTCTGCGTCTCTCCCCGCATCCTCCGCGGCGTGTACGCTCAGGCGGTACGTCTCTTCCGTTCCGTCGGCGGTCTTGATAGTCAGCGTCTTGGCAGCACGGTCGAAGCCAGTGACGGTGCCCTCGCTTGACTTGAGACCGTCCTTGCCGACATGATCGATCTCCTCTGCCGTCTCGTCGGCACCCTTCTTGGTAAAGTGCACTACCACGTCGGAACCTTCGCGAAGATCACCTGCGGCGGCATTAACGCCTCTACGGGTGTCCTGCGCTCCGTGCACGACGGTCCGACTGTCAAGATGAAACGTGTGCTCGCTTCCGTCCACAGCCTTGACCAGCACGATCTTGGCCGCCCTGTCCACTTTCTCAACCGTACCTTCGGTCGCGGTCACTGGTTCTACTGCATCCAGAACGCTATCGAAAGCGAACAGAGAGCCGAGAGCAAGACATGCCACCAAGGAATACCGGGGCACGGCTAGTCTCAGCATATTCGTATTACTCCTTTTCAGTTCACAAAGTCGTGGGCTCCGGGAACCAGCCGATATCCTTATAGCCCAGCGGCCCTTCCCGTGGCAAGTCTAATATTGCTCACCGCTCTGGTCAAAAGTGCTCATCCAGTTTGGGGCGACGAACTACAGTGTGGACCGTGATTCCGCCGCCGTCGTAGGCCAGAGAGCCAAGCTCCTTGAGCTTATTCATGAAATTCATGAAATGACTCACTCGTGACCGGGTGTTACCGACCATTTGAGCAAGAGTTTCCCGAGTGATGCTGGAAAGGAGCCTCGAGAATCCATGGAACCGGCGCCCAGAACTTGATCAGCGCCCTGCGTAAGGGGTGCAGAGCCGTATCGGGCACGGCGTTGGGGCCGAACTTCTCGATCCGGCGGCGGGCTTCATCGCTCGTGAGGCCGGTGGAGAGCGGGAAATCCTTAACGGAAGATTGCGACGGTGGGTATTTCAACTCTCGTCCTTCCGCGGGTCTAACGCGCCCTTCCGCCGCGCTTGGAGACTCCTTCATGCGCCTGCTACCAGATCGCCGGCTGTTCGCCTGATCATACTCTCAGAATTCTTTCCCAATGGACCTGAGGTGCCCAGTCGCAGACAGTGAAGCACGCAGGCAAACCCGAGCCTATGCCAGTCCTGTGACCGTTCGGTGAGGAAGAGTGCGCGAGGTTCGACCGGAGTGCGGGCTCGGCAAACGCTCAATCGCGGAAACGTCCACCTCGACAGCGGCGGACCTTGCGAGCAACTCCACGGACAAAACCAGCCGAGAGACGTTCTTCCTACGGACGAGAAACCCTTCAAAGCCTTCCAGTGGCCCCGACTTCACTCGCACCCAATCGCCACACTTCAGGAAGGGATGCGGTTCAATCCGCACATGTTTCTGGATCACCTCACGAATCTGTTGGATTTCTTTTTCCGGAATGAGGGCCGGCTGACCCCCTGTCTCGATAAATCGGTGAATACCCGGCGTGACGAGTACGTCGAGGCGCCGATTGAGCCCGCCGTGCAGGAAAACATAGCAGGGGAAGAGTGGCAGGAGAAGCCTCTTGCTGCGGTCTTTCCATCGGTGATCCACCTGGTAAAGGGGGAGGAAGACCTCGAATCCCTTATTGGCAAGGACCTGGGCGATGACTTTCTCGTGCTGATGTCGCGTGTATAACGCGTACCATCCGACAATCGTAGAATCGTTGCTTTCTCCGTGACTCAGCTGGCCAAAGTGCATAAAGCTCCGCCCTGTGACTTACAGGCCGCACAGGTCCGTAAGCCCTGGACAACGCGCTGGACATCCGGGTGAAGAGGAGCAGCTTGCTCCCCAGCCCGAATTCTTCCTCTTCAATTCAATATACCCGGCAAAAACTTTGTATATTATCGAATACATGGGCCATAAGTCGAGTTCTTTGAGGAGCAGCGGACTGCTGGAACACGACGTGGCCAGATCGAATCAAGCAGAACGCCATAAACTTGCGATAGCGCTCGGAGCCTGCCCTGCAAGGGAGCGCCAAGCGGCGGTCGCGGATCGCCGACGCAACGAAGTGCGAAAGAACTTACATCCCTCTGTATAATATGACAAATCAAATGCCCGTGATTCGGGCATCAGCGGATGGTCAGACACGGGAGAGACACAAAGCACTGCAGTTGCTGATGAACCGAACTCACCCCGCAGCATGAAATCCCCTCCTCATCGAGGCGATGGAAGGCGGGGCCGGGCTGTAGAAGTAGGTTTGAGAGGCTTGACCTACCTAGTCCGGATTTCTCACGAAGGGAAAGGGCGGGCCAGGTTCTAACTGGTTCTAACCCCGCCGGAAGCTTGCGCGGCCGGTCGCTGAGGGCTTGCGCACCACACCGCCTGATCGGCGCGCGACAGCCGCGGAGTGGTTTTCAGTCTTTTGCCATCGAGCGCCGGAACGCGGCGCCTAACGCCAACCGCACCCCACTATTGCAACGTGACCAGCACCTGGATCACGCCATTCCCCCCGGCGAGCGGCTCCAACGCCTTGCCGACCACTGCGCCGAGCATTCGGCTGCGATCTGTCCCCTTCATGGCGTACCCCGACACCGACGAGCTCACCAGCAGGTCACCTCGGGCAATGGGGCCATTTTCCGCGGTCACTTTACAGGGCACAATCCCGACCACGGCCAGCGGGATTTCACTGGTTCTGATCTCCGGATCGTCCATCGTATGGGGCGTGGCCAGGACGCCGGGCTTGGTGGAGTAGATGCCCGCCACCATCGTCGAGTAGGCATGACGCGAGAGCGCTAAGTGCCGATCCGCCTCAGGGTCGATCTCGAGCACATCACCCGGCTCGTACTGCGAGGGCTTGCCGCGAACCGCAACCGACTCGGCGAAGTCGGCGCCGCCAGTGTTGTAAGCGGTAGCGTAAACGTTGCCCTTGAGGTCCACGCGGAACTCGTGGGTGCCGCTGTTCTCGCCGACGATGATGTTCCCCGTTGTTGATGTGTTGTTCAGCAGAACACCGTTCACCCCATCCACCTCCAGCGTGTAGCCGGGCGACGACGTCCCAATGCCCACATTCACCCCCGCCGCGCCGGTTCCCCCTAGTACCAGGGCATTACTTTCGGACACAACTGCCCCGGAACCGATGGCAGTGGCGTAGTTAAAGCTGGTGCCACCGGCGTCCGCCCCCGAGCCGAGGAACGTGTTGTTGTCACCAATCACATTGGTCATGCCGGCGTTGCCACCGACCCCCGTATTATTGTTGCCTTGGGTCGAATTGCCTTTGCCGTCCGTAGCCCCAAGCGCCCCATAACCCATGGCGGTATTGGAGCTGCCAGAAGTGTTGGCGCTGAGCGCCGTTGCTCCGGCACCGGTATTGGAAGACCCCGTGTTGTTGGCGAAACTACCCGCTCCATAGCCCATGAACACGTTGCCGTTGCCGGAGCAGCAAGCGTGGATGAAACGAGCTCCCCCCATCGTAATCACTCCCACGCTGGACCCGCTGGTGACGGGAAGATCGAGGTCGCCGCCGCTGATGGAGACGTCGCCGCCGCTGATGCTTTGCGTGCCGGTAAAGGCGTTGGGGCCGGTGGTGACAGCCAAGCCGCTCGCTGGGGACAAGCCTCCAACGTATTGGGCATTCAGGCCGTTCACCTGCGCGGAGGAGTTCACCACTAGAGGCGGGGTGCTCCCGGTGACCTCAGAGACGAATTGGGTGGCGCTTACGTTGCCGCTGAACTGTCCCCCGTACGCCGTGACGCCGCCGCCGGTGGTGATACCGGCGTTGAAACTTCCCGAGTTCCCCGTCACGGTGCCGGTGGCGGTGATACTTCCGCTCACGGTCTGGGTGCCGGTGAAGCTGTTGTTGGCGTCCAGTTGCGGAACCTTGGTCGTATCCAAATTCAAGGTTACGTTGCCGGTGGTGCCTCCACCGGTCAGGTCCGTGCCGGCCGTCACGCCGGTGATGGTGCCCGCGCCGGGAAACGTCTGGGCGGCGGTAAAGTGGATGACCCCGCTCGCACCCACGTAGAGTCCCGTTTCTCCCGGCGAACCCGTACCCGAGGCATAAAGCAGGTTCAGCGTTGCGGAGGGATTGGAGGTGTTGTTGCCCGCCGGCTCGGCCTGCCAGTAGAGCCGCTGACTCGTCGCACTGCCGCTGCTGCTGTTGAAAACCGAGGCTTCCCAATCCTCCGGCGACGAGTTGTATCCAGTCTTGCCCGTCGCCGTGCCTAAGGCGGGCATTCGCAGCTCCGTGCGGACATACGTTGTCCCTAGGACATCCAACGTCACAGCGGGAATCTTGGTGCCGATACCCACGTTCCCTGCGCTCGTCTGATAGATGATGGAATTGCCGAGGGTCGTGCCGCTTTTCCAAATCGGAATGTAGTTGGCTGTGCCACTGCCCCCGATCCCGGTCTGTGGCGCGACCTGAGCCGCGAGGGTCTGATTCAAAGCCTGAACGCCAGTCAGGAAACTGGCCGTGCCGGCACTGCTTTGGCTCCCCGCCGTGGCTGATGCGGATTGCGAGTCGGCCATCATGAAGGCCGAGACTGGCTTTCCACCCAGCGTGTCGGCGTCCGACGCCTTCAGCGCGTAGGGCACCGCCACCAGCAGCACGCGCGGTTGCTCCGTGGCCCCCGGCGCCTGCGCCTGCACTCCCAGCCACAGCGCTTCGCCCGACGTGAACAGGTCGAGCGGCAAGCCTTCCGGCATCGTCGCGCCCAGCAAGACGCTGTAGCGTCCCTGGCTGTCCAACTGCACTTGCTGTGATTCTGACCAGAGCAGGCTGCCACCCTGCTGCAGTTCGTAGAGCGAGAAGGTGACGCCGACCGTCGCCTGTCCGCTCTGTCCTGTGCCCCCCTGCCCATTCTGTGTAATCTGGGGATTGATCACCCCGCTGAACTTGATCAGGTGCGGAACAGCGCCAGGAGTTGCGCCCGAGGCCACTCCCGACGCCAGCGGTGAATCAACCGGCGCGCCCGCACTGCTGTCGCCGCCCGAGCCGGACTGTTGCGCCCGCAAACTCACCCCGCAAAGCAAACACACGACCCCCACCCATACCCAACCTCGCCGCTGCGTCATCGCCAGCCTCCTTACAACCTCAATAGAGATTTAACTCCTGTGTGGAATATTTACCTTACAGCCGTAATTGTCATACGTCAAGACCGAACTGAACTCGCGATGCTTGCAGGCTAGGTGATACCTGACCGGGTAAAGGAGGAGCGGACAAGCCCAATCCTGGAGCTTGCGGCCCTGGGCTTCGCGCCGGTCTGGTGATCCTCGCGGCGCCAGTTCTGCCGGCGGCGAAGGACCCGGCAGCTCCAAGAGCTGCCGGAATTCTTCGCCGATTCTACCCTGAGTTTGCTAGCCTAGCCACAATGTCCCACTGGGAACGGGGAAGAGCAGGGTTTTGGCCCCGCACCCAGCGCGCTTATTGCAGCGTGACCAGCACTTGGATCACGCCTCTTCCTTTGGCCAGCGGTTCCAAAGCCTTGCCCACCACCGCGCCCAGCATCCGGCTGCGGGCCGTGCCCTTCATGGCGTAGCCGGGCAGCGACGAGCTCACCAGCAGGTCTCCCACCCCGATCGGCCCGTTGGCGGCGCTGACTTTACAAGGCACAATGCCGACCACGGCCAGCGGCACTTCATCCTTCAGGTGTGGGTCATCCATTGTGTGGGGCGAGGCCAAAACGCCGGGCTTGGTAGAGTAAATGCCAGCCACGCCGGTGGAGTAAGCCGTTTGCGACAAGGCCAGGCGGCGCTTGCCACTAGGGTCGATCACCAGCAGGTCGCCCGGCTCGTACTGGGATCGCTTGCCCAGCACGTTGACCGATTCGGCGAAGTCGGCGCCGCCAGTGTTGTAGGCGGTGGCGTAAACGTTGCCCGTGAGGTCCACACGGAACTCGTTGGTGCCAGCGGCCTGGCCGGTGATGATGCTCTCCGTTGATGAGGTGTCGTTTATTAGAACGCTGCCGCTCACGTCCACGGAGAACTTGGTAGTGCCAGCGCCCTGGCCGACGATGATGCTCCCGCTTGGTGGAGATGAGGTCTGGTTCAGCAGAACGCCATTCACCCCATCCACTTCCAGCGTGTACCCGGGCGTCGCCGTCCCGATGCCCACATTGACCCCAGCCGTGCCGGTTCCCCCTAGTACCAGGGCATTGCTTTCGGCGACGACTGCCCCGGACCCAATGGCGGTGGCGTAGTTCAAGTTGACGCCGTTGGTGCCACTGGCGTCCGCCCCAGAGCCGAGGAACGTGTCGTTGTCGCCGGTCACATTGGTCATGCCGGCGTTGTTACCGACCGCCGTATTGTTGTTAGCCCCACCACCCGCACCGCCATTTGTAGCCAGGAGCGCCTGATAACCGATGGCGGTATTGGAGCTGCCCGTCGTGTTAACCGGGAGCGTCGCCGACCCAACGGCCGTGTTGGAGGCCCCGGTGTTGGTGCTGTCCACAAAGCCTGACCCGTAGCCGACATACGTATTGTTGTTGCCATTGCAGCAGGCATGGATAAAACGGCCTAGACCCATTGTGATCACCCCCACGCCGGGCCCGCTGGTCACGGGAAGGTCAAAATTGCCGCAACCGACACCCGTACAAGAAGGGCTAACTTTGATGGCGACGTCACCACTGCTGGTAGCAATGCCTGCGTCGAACAGCCCCGTCCCGTACACTTCCAGCGTGGCCGCAGGGGTCGTCGTCCCGATCCCCACCCGTCCGGCACTGGTTATGCCGATGACGTCTCCGTAATCAGATCGCCAAAACCGCGACACGTTCCCGCTACCATACCAAACCGAGGTGGTCTTGCCATCTCGCATCTGGAATTTGAAGCCGGCCCCCGACCCCGTCGACAGGATCTCGTTCGGCCCATTCACTTGCAACACTTGAGTAGGAGCGATCGTCCCGATCCCCACATTGGCGACGCCCTTGCCGTTATTGGCGATGCTTATGACGTCTCCTAGGTCAGTTCGAAAGAACCGCGATACGTTCCCCATGCCATACCAAACCGAGTCCGTGGTGCCATCTCGCATCCGGAATTTATAGCCTGCCCCCGTCCCCGTCGACAGAATCTCGCTCGAACCGTTCACCTGCAGCACCTGAGCAGGACTCGTCGTGCCGAGGCCCATGTTCCCATTACTCGCCTGATAGAAGACCGAATTCCCTAAGGTGCCGTTGTTGTCGAGCCACAGCGGCACGTAATTGGCCGTCCCGCTGCCGCTGGGACTCGTGCTCCGCTGTTTCTTTTCCGCCTCTCCCTTACCCGAACCCGACCCGGCAGCGGCCGACGCGGCCGCAGCTAATCCCGCTCCCTGCGGCGTAGGAGACTGGTTGTCGACACTCAGGTAGGCCGACGCCGGCTTCCCGCCCAGCGTATCCGCGTCCGCCGCCTTCAATGCGTAGGGCACGGCCACCAGCAACACGCGCGGCTGCTCCGTGGCCCCCGGCGCCTGCGCCTGCACTCCCAGCCACAGCGCTTCGCCCGACGTGAACAGGTCAAGCGGCAAGCCTTCCGGCATCGTGGCGCCCAGCAAGACGCTGTAGCGCCCCTGGCTGTCCAACTGCACTTGCTGTGATTCCGACCAAAGCGGGCTGCCACCCTCCTGGAGTGCGTAAAGCGAGAAGGTGACCCCGATCGCTCCCGTCGCTGTGCTCTTTGGCGCTTCGTTCTGCGTCATCTGCGCAGTCTTCTCCGCAATCTGGTCCGCAATCTGGGGATTGATCACCCCGCTGAACTTAATAAGGCGCGGAACCGCGCCAGGAGTTGCGGCCACTCCCGACGACGGCGTTGAATCAACCGCCGCGCCCGTGCTGCTGCCGCTGCCCGAGCCGGACTGTTGCGCCCGCAAGCTTACCCCGCAAAACAGACAAATCACAACCACCCATGCCCAACTTCGCTGCTGTGCCATGCCTACCTCCTTAATAGGGTCTATTTTTGGAAAGCGTGTCCAAACCATGATTGCTGAAAAAGGCCCAGGACCGTCATCTGAGGATCCGCCCGCGTAAAGGATTCTAACGCGAAGGATCTCGCGAAGGATCTCATCTGTTTAGTCTACCGTGAGCCTCCCCGCTGCGCTCGATTCGAAAAAGAGCCAATCGGCTCTCCCCGAAAGCGTATGACCAACTCATTCACTTCCTAAATGTCTACGGAAGCCTACTGAGGCCAAATGCTCAGAATGACAGTCAACGGTCCCTTTGAGCAATCTCATACCCTACAACCAACGCTTCTCGTAAGTCAAGAGCGAACGTCTCTACTTCCTCGCTTCGATTGACCCTAAACGCGGTCGGAAGGGGCCAGGAATAGCCAGACACGCTCTGGAGGCGGTCCGCCTGACTACAGGGCGGAGAGTTTGTCCAGCGCCAGTCTCAGGTTCGCGGCCAGGGCAGGATCAGGGTTTTGCTTCAGTGCTGCCTCCAGCGAGCGCTGAGCCGCGTCGAGGCGGCGAGCGGCCATGTACGCCATACCCAGGTGATAGCCGTAGAGGGGATTGTTCGGAGCCGTTCGCACACATTGTTCCAGTTGCGAAATCGCCGCTTGAGGCGACCCAATCTTATAATAAGCCCACCCCAAGGTGTCGGAAATGCGGACGTCGCCGGGCGCCTGCTGCCTCGCCGATTGCGCCAACGAAAGCGCTATCGCAGGTTCGCCACCGTGCTCGAGGTAAAGATACGCGAGGTTATTGGCCACGACCGGGGAGTTGGGGTCGATGGCGTGCGCCGTTTCGCAGAGCTTCTTGGCTTGCTCCCAGCGGCCCGCTTTTTCGTAGAGGGCTTCCAGAGCCAGGTAGTTGCCTGCGTTTCGCGGGTTGCGGCTAATCGCAGCCTTGAGGTCAGCTTCAGCCTCTTCTGCCGAGCCCTGAGCATAGTGGATGTCGGCCAACAGCGTATAGGGATCCCCATCTTGCGGCGCGAGCCCGATCGCCTGCTTGGCGCTGGCTTCAGCCCTCGCTAAATCCTTCAAGCCAAAGTATGCCACCCCCAGCAGGTAGCGGAGGCGCCCATTCTGCGGATATTGCTGAACCAATCCGGAAATCCGCTGTACCGCCTGTTCGCCCTTGCCCTGCTTGAGGTCAAGGTTCACGAGTGTCAGCAGAGCGGGCAGAGAAACCGGATCAAGGTCCAAGAGGCCCTGAAGCAACTTCTCCGCCCGCTGCGTGTCGCCTTTGGCCAGCAAGGCGTTGGCCCCGATGAGGTAGGCGGAGAGGAGATTCTTATTGATTCTAACCGCGCCCCGAGCCAGGAAGAGGGCCTCGTCGTAGTTGCCGGCGTTCAGGTCCAACCCGGCCAGAGCCAATTGGGCATCGGTCATCCGGGGATTCAACTGGAGAGCTTGAAGCCAGGAGGATCGGGCTCCGTCCGGAGAACCTTGAAGGCTCTGGGCAACGCCGAGAAAGTAATGAGCGGCTGCCGATTGGCGCTCGAGGCTGACAACTTTCTGGAGCGCTGCCAGGGCATCGTCATACTTCCCCTTGGCAATGAGGATGCGCCCTTGGAAGAGCAGCCCCTGGGGATCCGCCGGTTTCGCTTTCAGGATTTCATCGACGAGTGGGACGGCTTCCTGGACCCGGTTGAGATCGAGCAAAGCCGCGGCCAGAGGGGCTCTGATCGTGTCATCTTTCGGCTTGGCTTTCAATACTGCTTCGAGCTCGGCCACCCCTTTTTCTTTCTGACCGGTGTTGAGGTAAAACGCCCCCAAGGCCTGGTAAGCCTGCGGATCGTCAGGCGCGATCGTCTTGAGGTCGGCACACACTTTTTCGGCCTCGGCCGTCCTGCCGGCAGCCAGGAATACCGGCACCAGGGCGAGCCGAGGCAGCACGGCGTGCGGGTCCAGATCGATCGCCGTCCGCACCTCCGCCTCGGCTTCGGGCAGCTTGCGCTGAGACAACCAGAATTGCCCCAAGGCCAAGTGAGCTTTGACAGACTTGGGGTTGGCATCGAGCCCCCTCCTGTAAGTGGCCTCGGCCTCGGCGGGCTCACCTAAGGCAGCGTAGACGCCGGCAAGATTGGTGTAGTTCTCAACCGCATGGGGATCGAGCTCGATGGCCTTGGTGAATTCCCGGATAGCATTGGGTAGGTTGTTCTGCACGACATACATGGCGCCTAAGATCTGTCGGGCCCGGAGATTCTTCGCGTCAGCGGCGAGGACCTCTTCAACGATCTCCTGGGCTTCGCCATACTGTTGTCCCCCAATCAGCATGATCGCCAATTCCAGTCGCGCATCTCGGTTCTGCGGGTTGAGCGAGACTGTCTGCCTGAGCTCTTTGTACGCGCCGACGAAGTCTCCCAGTCTCAGGTAGGCCCGAGCAAGTTGGTAGTGTCCCTCTTCGAGATTCGGATTGATCTGGATGGCGTTCTTGAATTCGATGACGGCTATCCGGTACCGGCCCTGGTTGAAGTACTTCTCGCCACGGTGGAAGTAGGCCAGACTCCGGCGGCTGGGATCGCGCATCTTCGGCCCGAATTTGAAGCCTGCCCACAGGCCAGCGGCCAGCACGATCAGGGCGGCGAGTAGATAAAAGGCCCTCTTGCGGGTCATAAGATTCCTCAGATCCACATTTGCGAGTAGATAAAGGGCCTTCTCGCGGGTCATAAGATTCCTCACATCCACATTGCCGAAAGGTCTCTACTTAACATAGACCGCTATGAGATGAGTCGTCAAGGCTCCCATTATAACATTACGGGCTCTGGCATTCTATGCTACGTATCGTATCGGTCGGCGTATGGATGGCGGCGTACGGGTGCGCCGTAGGTATGAAGGTGCAGGGTGGTACCGGGGGGAAACGGGGCAAGCAGAAGCTGTTCGCTCTGCTTAACGGCCGGCGGTAGGGCTTGCGGCAACCACGCCGGCTAGCGGACTTCGCCGCCGTTGGAGGAAAGCCCCTTGGTTCAGGCCTGCGTCCACCGGTGATTCACCCCCTGCTGTAAACTCGCGATTGTCGGACTTAGCCGGACTCTTGTTAACTGCATCGGCGGAAGGCGGCGATGGCAACTTCCGCGCTAGTCGTCTCTTACAGCGTTCCGCGCGCGCGCCTGCTTGGCGGCCACGCGGCCGGCAAACTTCGCCACGGAGACGGACGCCCGTTCGTGCATGCCCGCGGCAATCTTCTCCGCTTCGTCGAAGGCTTCGATTTCAAAGGTGTAAACGCGGCCTTCAACCCTCACCAGCTTTGAGACCACGCGGACTTTCATGCCCAGCGGTGTCGCCGCCAGGTGCTTCACTTGAATCAGGATTCCCACCGAGTCTTCGCCGGGACCGAGCACCGGGCGAAGGTTCTCGTGGGATGTGGTCTCAATCCAGAGCACCAGCGAGGGCGTCGAGAGCACCGGCGGCACGTCGGGTCCCATGAAGTGGATGGACACCTCATCCGTCACGGTGTATTCCATTTCGTGAATCCTGGGTAGTGGTAGAGGCATGGGTCTCCTTGTGTTCTGCGCGAGATCTGCAAAGTGAATCTGGAAGATTATCACAAACGGGGCTTGGCCCCGGCCCAACGAGCATGCCCTCACCGCGAAGCGGTGAGCTGTGAGTGGCCGCGGGCAAAGCCCCGCTAGAACTTACTCCAACTGAAGTTGTCCGGACGGAAGTTCCCGAGCTGCAACAAGGAGTTCTGCAATGCCAAGTCGTAAGAAAAGCCCCCGCTGCTATCGGATTTGATCGTTTGGCCGATGGCGGCGCCCAGGAATTGGGAGCTCCCGGTTATATGCACGTAGGCGTTCGGGGCATAGACAACCGCGTACATGGCGGACGAGGAGTTCATCGTGATGACCGGCGGGTTTGACATTTGGGTACCCCCGGAAAGGCAACAAGCCGAGACGATCTGAAGGTTGGCAGGGATGCCCAGGTCATTGATCGTGGTGCTCGAGTTCGAGGTAAACAGTGTGTCGCCTGAGGTTAAACCATTCCCTCCCAGGTTAATCACGACGGGGACCGAATCAAGCGTTACGGAACCCCCGTTCAACTTCAGCGAGTTGATGTAATAGGTTCCCGCGGTGAGATGAACATTGGAATTGCTGGTGATATTGCCATAGCTGCCGGGGGCAATACCAACCGTTCCCGAGCCGGTCGTGCAGCCGGTGGGGGCGCCGCTCCAACAGGTGTTGCTGTTCGCGTTCAAGTTCGTCGTCGACGTCATCGGGCTGGGCGCAACTGGGGTGGGGTAGCTCAACGCTTGGCTAAGCTGGTTGAGGCCATTCCACGGAGTGCCGCCAACGTTGTTGGTGATTCCATCCGGGCAGTTGCCCACGGTAATGTTAGAACTGTCATTGATAATGCCGTAAATACGCGTGGAACCTCCACTCAAAGTGACGTTTCCATTGGTAGCGATATTGCCGCCGCTATTCTGGTGAGTCGCAGCGTAGGTGCCTACGGAGGAATTCCAGGCGTCCATGGTGCCGTTTGTAAAAGTAATGCCGCCGCACCCGCTTGCGTCTCCGGCCAAGCCGTAGCTGATGATCGGCGCGCCGGTTGTTCGTTCATACGTGGCGACCACTTGCACCTGAACGTTGTGGGAGCCGCTGATGTTCCCCTGGGAAGTAATTTGCCAGGTTTGAACTGCCCCGCCGCCGCTGCCTCCCAACCAGGAGACGCCGCTCGCCGAACTCATCCTAAGCAACGTCGCGTAAACCGAGAAACTGGCGTTCGGCACGCCCGAGAGAGCAACTGCGTTTAAGGCAGTATTGAACGCTGATTGCTGCGTCGCGTTCGGGTAGTTGGAGCTGACTCCGCTCATCGCCGAAAGCACCACCGCCGCGTTGTTGTATTGCACCGGATATGCGTTCATATTGTACGAGCTGTAATTGGTGGGCGGGGTATAGCTGTTCATCAGCCAATTCATGGTCCTCTGGATCCCAGCCTCCGCCGTGTAGCGCGCCTGCGTGGTGAGCCGATAATTGAAGCTCGTCCAAGTCTGCGTCTGGGTGGCAAGGACGAGCGCGGCCGCCAGAGCGGAGAGCACCAGCACCGCAAGCAGGGCGATAATCAAGGCAATGCCACGTTCGGAGGTCCTGCAATCCGCGCGCTTCTTCATAAGTTCTCTCCTTATCCAGCTTCGCCGCTCCCGGCCGACATCCTAAGGAAGGGGCAGGTTCGACGGGGTCGGCTGAAGGCGGTTGGTGATGCCGGCGCCAGCCAGCTCCACTCCAACCAACACGTTCCGCGGGGTCAAGTCCAAATAGGACTTAGTCATCGTCAGGTAGGCATGGGTCACAGGGTCCGGAGCAGCGGTCTGGACGCTCAGCGTGACGGCCACGTTGGTGACGAAGGTCAGCCCTCCCGCCGTGGTGGTGATGTATTGGAAACAGGGGGTGCTGTTGGGATTGGAGATGAGGTTATTGAGCACCGTCTGGGACGCATTGCTCTGAGTCACCGAGGGGGTGACGGTGGTGATGGAGCGCGTGAGCGTGCCGGGCGTCGTGGTGAGGTTGCAGTCATAGTGGATGTAGACCAGCGAGCCGTCAGCATTGACGTTTCCGAAAAGGCGCAACTGAGTCGCCGTGGAAGAAGTCATCACGCCTTGAGAGAAAACTCCCAATACATTGATCGGTATGCCGGTGCTGTGAGTGTTGTTGAACACCGCGGTTAGGGTATTGGCGGTGGTGTTCAGGGCCGTAATCGTCACCTGTTCCTGCGCCGCCCCGGCGTCGATGAGGAGCATTTCCCCGACGAACATCGAGGTGACCGAACTGACCGGGACCGTCTGAGACGTTCCGTTGCCCACCGGGCAGTTGGTGCCGCTGGTGCAGGCCAAGGTCGGCGAAGGCGAGGGGAGGCCGACCAAGCCGGCCTGCCCGATCTCCTGGGCCATCAATTCAGCGGCGCCGCGAATACCGTTGTACATGTCGCCCTTCAACTGAGTCGTTCCGAAAACCTGTCCCTGATTGGCGATAAGCGCGAAAACTGCACCAGTAATCACCGCCAGGATGGCGACGCTCACCATGAATTCAATCAATGTGAACGCTCGATCGGCATAAAGTGCCCGGGTCGGGGCCTTGCGCTCTGCTCTCACATGCCGGGCGTAAAGCCCGGCGCTACGAAACGGTTGGGACGGCTCTTTTGGCAATTGGAAATCCACGAGGATGCATCGCTCGAACAGCTTCCTGGCCGCCGCGAAAACGCAGAATCTACATTTCATATATTTGGCCGCCAATCCTCATTTACAATCCACTCGACTTAATGCAAACCAGCACGCACGAAGGCGCCGCTCCCTGCGGGCCTTGTGACACGATCGAGGTCGTAACGGCGGTGATGGTCTTCAGGGTGGCTGTGGAGTCCGTGGAGATACTCCATTGGCGCGTGTATTCTGCCCCGGTCGAACTCGTCAGGAGATTTCCACTATAATCGAGATAATCCACATACCCGCTGACCGCAGCACTGGGTGGGACTGCGCCCACCGTCGTGCTGGCTGCCATCGTGCCACCCAGCCCGGTGCCTCCGGTGGACGTCGGCGGATAGACGGTGGTGTTCGTTGCTCCGTCATTGAAGCTTAGCGACAAGAGCTCCTCCATCTTGTCCTGGCTATATTCGGTGGTCCGGGTCGCGAGGTCTCCCTGCGTCTCATTCTGAGAGAACACAACTGGAAACAAGCTGAGCACCCCCGCCACCAGGACGATACAGATGGTTGCAGCGATGAGGGTCTCGATGAGGGTTTCGCCGGCCTCGCTCGATTTCTCGACCCGTTTTCTGGACTGTAGAACCATTTACTATTTCCTAGAGAGGATTCCAAGCCGTCCCATTCCATTGCCAAGCCCTCGTCTGGCCGGTGAGGGAGGCAGTGGCGGCGAAGAAGAGACCGTTCCCGTTGGTAACATAGATTGCTCCATTGGCAGTCGGATTCCCCGAGCTATCCACACTGATGCCTCGAGAGTTGAAGGTGATGAGGGTAGTCTGCGTGATGGTGCCTTGGCTGCCCGCGGGCGTTGTAATGCTTCCGAACCCAAAGCTGACGTCCGGGGACAAAGCTTGGACGGCACCCTCAACCTGGTAAGCACTGTTGGCCTTGCTCCAAACCTCCAGTTGGTAGGTGTTTGCCGTCAGGTTGAAATTCAACCTTGCTTCCGTGAAATCAGAGGCCGCCCGCATCCGTGCCAACCCCAATTGGGAGGCGATGCTGCGGCTATCCCCCACGGCTCGGTAGTTCAGCAGCACGGTGTTTATCCAAGGGAGCGCTATGCCCAATAGAATCAGGATGACGGCAGCAACTACCATGAACTCCAGCAGGCTAAACCCTCGCTCGGCTGCGTCCCTTGTGGCGATCCTCCTGATTTCATGCGATACTTGCCGACGACTATAAGCGCGGGGAGGGCCCTCTGTGCTTTGTCGGAGCGCATTCGGGAGGCTCGTCTCGTTCTGGAAGTGGGGACCGCGCTCGACAACCAACACCTCGATGAGGCTGATGCCGGAAACCCCGGCCGGGCTGGCTCGGCGACTTCGCCGCCGTTGGAGGAAAGCCCCTTGGTTCAGGCCTGCGTTCACCGGTGCCTCTCGCCGCTTTGGTAAACTCGCGATCATCGGGCTTTTCCAACTCTCGTTGACTACATCGGCAGAAGGCGCTCGCGCCTTGAGGAAACCTCGTCCGAGTCGGCCCATCAAGACACCTCTTATCCCAGTTCATACGAATACGACCAATTCCAGAAAAAGGCAGTGGTACGGAAGTACCGGGAAGGCGGAACTGCCACCTCGGGGCGGCTCATGCGATGCCCGGCGGAAAGGCTCTTAACACTACCGGCTCTGACGTTGCAGATTGCCGAAGGGTCTTTGGAGTAGGCTCCGGAATCGGATCCACAGGGAAGGCAAGCCTTGGGGCTGACACCAAGTGCTTGTTCTTTGGGGGTTCACAGGAAGGCACATTGCCAATTGGCTTTCGACGATTGATGGTTCTTGAAAACTCGTGAAGGCACAGCCTTGGCAAGCAGACGGATTTCGATCTCTGAATTTCGGGTAGGGGGTCAGTTTGCTGTAGCGGCGCTCTCTGAGCGCCGACTGGAGGGTTGCGC
>Ga0326728_10003445_pt1 | contig 49085 bp, 38 predicted proteins | sample MB3enrmetagenome_FD_207602 | JGI IMG/M metagenome (GOLD analysis project Ga0326728, IMG submission 207602) | Lab enriched peat soil microbial communities from McLean, Ithaca, NY, United States - MB31MN | ecosystem: Environmental > Terrestrial > Soil > Wetlands > Peat | place: USA: New York... | reverse complement strand
GCCGATGCCTCTGACAGACATCCCTGTCATTGACATCACCCCTCAAAGGGGATGGCTGGAAATAAACTTTGCGGAACTTTGGCAATCCCGCGAGCTGATCTATTTCTTCATTTGGCGCGACATCAAGGTCCGTTATAAGCAGACCGTTATTGGGGCAGCCTGGGCAGTGCTGCAACCCTTCATTACGATGGTCGTCTTCAGCCTGTTTTTCGGCCACGTGGCCAAGATACCGTCGGGAGGATTGCCTCATGCAATCTTCTACTACAGCGCACTGCTGCCCTGGATTTATTTCGCCGGGGCACTCCAGAACACGACCGGTAGCGTCGTGGAACAGCGCGGGGTGATCACCAAAGTGTACTTCCCCCGGCTCGTTCTGCCGCTCTCGGCAGTAGGATCTGGGCTTCTCGACTTTGCCATCGGCTTTGTGGTGTTTTTGGGCTTGATGGTCTATTACCGCGTCTATCCCGGCAAAGCCATCTTGCTGTTCCCGGCTTTCCTGCTTCTCGCCATGGCCACGGCCCTAGGCGCGGGGTTGTGGCTTTCGGCGCTCAACGCCGTCTACCGCGACGTGCGCTACTTGGTACCCTTTCTGATCCAGTTCTGGTTGTTCGCCTCGCCCGTGGCCTATCCCAGCAGCTTGGTGCCGGTACGCTGGCGGTGGCTGTACGGACTGAACCCCATGGCCGGAGTCATCGACGGGTTTCGTTGGTGCCTGACGGGACGGGGGCAAGCGCCCAGTTTGTTGCTGGCGGCCTCGGCGGGCGCCGTGATCGCTGTGCTGATTGGCGGCTTGGTCTTCTTCCGAAAAATGGAAGCCACCATCGCCGACGTGGTCTGAAAGGCAGTCGACAATCGACGGTTAACAGTTTTCTGACTCTTGACTCTCGACTCTCGACTTCTGTCATGTCTGACATTGTCATTCGCGCCGAAAATCTGAGTAAGCGCTATCGTATCGGTGAGCGACGAGGTTATCTCACGTTGCGCGAGGCGCTCGGCCGCGCCCTTGCCGCCCCAGCGCGCATCTTCCAAGCGCGAAAGCCGGTTTCGGCCAATGGTGATCCCACCCACATCTGGGCGCTCAAGGATGTCTCTTTCGAAGTCCACCAGGGTGAGGTGGTCGGCATCATCGGGCGCAACGGCTGCGGCAAGACGACTCTGCTCAAGATCCTGGCCCGGGTCACCAAGCCCACCCAAGGATTCGCCCAGGTGCGCGGGCGCATGGGGACATTGCTCGAAGTGGGCACGGGGTTTCATCCCGAGCTCACCGGGCGTGAGAACACCTACCTGAACGGCGCCATCCTGGGCATGAGCAAGAGAGAGGTCGAGCGCAAGTTTGATGAGATCGTGGCGTTCGCTGAAATTGAGAAGTTCATCGACACGCCTGTAAAACACTACTCCAGCGGGATGTTCGTGCGCCTGGCCTTCGCCGTCGCGGCCCACCTCGAGCCCGAGATCATTCTGGTAGATGAAGTGCTCGCCGTCGGGGACACAGCCTTCCAAAAAAAGTGCCTAGGCAAAATGAGGAACATAGCGGAAGAGGGCCGCACCGTTGTGTTTATCAGCCATAGCATGGCTGCCGTCCGTCGACTTTGCCAGAGGGGGATTTTGCTCCAGGCTGGAGAAAAGGTCATGGACGGAGAGGCCGAAAGTGTGATCACACAGTATCTTGGGCAAATCCTGGGCGAACAAAGGCCAGGCAATCTTTGGAGAGAAGAGTTCAACCGTCCCGAATACCGTGGCTCATTCCGTATCGAGTCGGTCAGCATGGTTCGTACGGACGGGACGCCGACGCGCATTTTCAGTATGGATGAACGGATTGGCATTGAGATTCTTTATCATGTCCTCGAGCCATTCGCGTCGCTTCGATTCAGCGTGCAGCTCAAGACCGCTGACGACATCTTTGTGTTGTCGTCCACCGACGCAGATACCCTCTCGTCTTATGGCCACGCGCGGTCCCTTGGAACCTTCCTCAGTCGGTGCTGGATACCTGCACGCCTTTTGTCGCCACGACAATACGTCATCAACCTGGGAGCCTATCTGCCGCGCAACTTGGTTGTCGCCGCGGCTGAGAATATTGCGTCTTTTCGAGTTGTAGAGACAGCGGGGCCGATCTCACCTAAGAGGCAAGGCATAGTGAGCCCCATTTTGGAATGGAGCTGCCGGGAGCTTCCAAATGGATAGGATCGCGATCTCGGTATTCGATGCCAAGGATTTCGACTATGCGGTGCGGATGTACGTTTCGCTACGTGCCTTCAATCCTGATCTGCCACTGTTCGCAGGAGATGTTGGATTGTCCAGCACTCAACGCAATGTGCTAAAGGCGCTGGGCGTTTCGGCACTCCAGACTGACAGAGCGAGGGTACTCAAGGAGCGTGGGCTGCACCCCGATTTTAGCGACTTCCTGTTACACAGTTTTCTTAAAGATATCGAATGGTCCCAGGTCGCTTGGATCGACGCCGACTCCATGGTTTTCGACGATCTGTCGGAATTATTCTCCTATAACGTGGACGTGGTTGGACATCCGGGTCGCACCCGTGATGGGCCTCTGTTCAAACTCAAAGCTGCCCCGATGTACCGGTGCCCTGGGGCAGAGGAGTGGCTCAGCCAACACTTGCCTTGTTCGGAGGAGTCCGCGTATTTCACCGGGGGCGTGTGGTGTACCAGATCGAAGGCTCTCTTGGAGTTCCTCGATTCGCTGCTCGACATCGTCCCACCGCAGATTTTCACTGACGAGGGTGGGCTCCTGTCGGCGGCGGTTAGCCATCTGGGGCTCTCCTTTCACCAACTCGATCCACACGTGTGGGACTTCAGTCGCGAACTCCTCCGCCAAGCTGTCCTGAAAGACGGAAAGATCACCAATGACGACGGGATACTGCCCAAGACCGCTGAGTTCACTTTCACTGACGAAGGCACCAAGGCTTCCAGCCCAGAGATAGACCGATTCTATGATGTGGTTGTCAGGCGAAAACGATGGAAAAGGCCACTCGATGCCTTGATGAATTATGTGATTGAAGATAAATACACACAACTAAACACAGCCAGGCTCAAGAGTGTGGATGAGCTCGTAACGGACGTCGTAATGAAGGATTTGCCAGGTGACTTGGTGGAGTGTGGCACTTGGCGCGGGGGATCAGCCCTTGTCATCCTAAACGCCGCTTGGAACTGCGATAAGGTCCTTCATCTGTTCGACACTTTCAAAGGAATGCCTCCTCCCTCGAAGCAGGACTATAAGGGAGCACGGGAGTACCCCGGAAAGCTTCGTGGGGAAGGCGGAACGTTTGGAAAAGGGAGCAATGCCGACACTTCCGTTGAGTTAGTTCGTGGTCTCTTTGACACCATGGGCATGGATCTAAGCCGGCTCACCGTCAACAAGGCGCGCCTGGGCGAGAAGCCAGCGTTTATCCGTTATTTGAACCGCATACTCGAGGCATTGCGCCCTGTGCTGGGGAGGCGAATCCAGATTGGCTGGGATCTCCTCTCTTGCTTCCCAGAACGGATTTCCTTTCTGCACATCGATGTTGATTTTTACGACCCATACAGGTGGTTGCTCTATCATCTATACCGACGCATCCCGCACGGCGGCATCATCGCCTTTGACGACTATGGAGCCTGGGTAGGGGCAAGGCGCGCGGTTGACCAGTTTCTAAAGAAATCCGGAGAGACCCTGCACAAAACTGGCACCGTACAAACCTTTGTGGTGAAAACACAAAGTATCTATGTGGACTTCGACGACTTCTGTGAGGAATACATGACGCCGGAGCGGTGGCGACTCCTTCAGGAATTGCGGCGCATCTATCCGGACTTCAAAGTAACCATGTTTACGATTCCCGGTAAAAGCTCTGCGCTGTGGTTGAGACAAGTGAAGAAGGAACACGCGTGGATCGAAATGGCCGTGCATGGAACCACACACGAAGATCCATCGGAGTGGCTCGCCTCAGGAGAAGAAGCACTGCAGCGATTCCGGCAGGTTTATGACGGCGAAATCTACGCTAGGGGGTTCAAGGCGCCTGGGTGGAAATTGAGCAAAGGAGCCTACAATGCCCTCCGACAGGCAGGTTTCTGGGTAGCGACGAACAGAACCAATGCGTTTGCCAAGCCCAACGACCCCTTGAACTACAAATACGACGACGGGGATGAAGTACTGCCTGGGGTTCACTATCGTCATCCCTTCTTCGACGCTTGGCACGGCCACGTCCAAACGCAACGCCCGTGTCGCGCTCCGCTTCGCAATGGTCTTGAGGAGGTATTTGATCTGATCTCTAAAGCATGGCATCCACAATCGAGGTTCCACTTTATCTCCGAGCGCTTCAATGCTTAGGAGTTGTCGGCGCCGCTGGCCTTGCTGGTCCGGATGCAAGGTGTTCATTCATGTGCTATATTCTCGCTCGGCCTAAATGAAGTTTGTCGCGTCTCTTCATCATCCTCCTAAAAAACCAGCGATAGAAGCCCGTCCCCAGCATCGATGCCGCCAAAGAAGCCCCCAGCCAGAACTGCCGCGGCCGAAGCCGGAGGCTTTCCCAAGCCAGGCCGCGCGCCCGGCGCGGCTCGTAGTTGAAGAGCATGACGGCTACGGCAGCAAGTTGTCCTGCCAGCGTGCGAGGCTCCATGTCGCCGCGGAACTTCCTTAAGATTCCCTCCTGGCCCACGCAGAGGTTCCGCAGGCTCGAGGTCTTCCACTCGGTGACCAAGTGTCGCTTGACCAAACACCAGGGAACAGGCGCAATCTTCGAGACTCGCGCCACTCGCAAGCAGAGCTCCCAGTCCTCGTAGTTGAAAAACGTTTCATCGAACCCTGCTACCCTGTCCAGAACTTGCTTCTTTACCATTATCCGTGAGGGCGAGCCGATGAAATTATGATCCAGCAGCGCATCATACACCCATCCGGACGCCTTTTCCGTACGCGCCCGCACGACTCTGCCCCCGTCGTCAAGGACCAGCATGCCCGCGTAAACAAGCCCGACCTCAGGGTCAGAGCTGCGAAAGACCTCCAGCTCTATTTCGAGCTTTGCTGGCAGCCATTCATCATCGTCATCCAGGAATGCGACGTATTCTCCTCGGGCGCAGCGAATGCCCGTATTTCGCGCCGCGCTTACGCGACGGTTTCGGTCGTGGCGGATGTACCTGATCCGGTCATCAGCAAAGCTCCTTACCGCTTGCTCAGTCCCATCAGTCGAGCAGTCATCGACCACAATGAGTTCCCAATCCTGCCAGGTCTGGTCCAGGACGCTCCGAATGGCCCGGCCAACTGTCGCGGCGCGGTTGAAGGTGGTGATTATCACCGTCACCGTCGGCCTTGCCGGTCCGGACGAAGTGTGCTCATCCATGCGCGCGCTCCCACAACTGTTGTTGCCTGGTTTGCTACCCAAGCAGGCTTCCGCCTGCAAAATCCGAGCAGTCTTTTTCGCGTGGAATTCGACCTTTCCGCCCAAACTCAAGTTCTGAAGATTGATTCTATACTCTCGCTCGGGCTAATTGGACATCGCCGCGTGCCCTGATCATCTTCCCAAGGAACAAGCGATAGCAACCGGTCCCCAGAATCGAAGCTGCCAAAGCAGCCACAAGCCAGCCTTGGCGCGGCCGAAGCCGGAGGCTTTCCCAAGCCATGGCGCGCGCCCGGCGAGGCTCGTAGTTGAAGAGCAGGATTGCTACGGCGAATAGTCTTATTGCCAGGGTGCGAGGCTTCATTTCACCGCGATACTTCTGTAAGATGTGCTCTCTGCCCTCGCAGACCCTCCGCAGGCTCCCGGTGTTCTGATCGCCCCCCATGTGGTGCTTGACCCAGCAGCCAGGCACACAAGCTATCTTTGAGAGTCGCGCCACTCGCAGGCAGAGATCATAGTCCTCGGCGTTCAAAAACGTTTCATCGAACCCCCCTAAGCTGTCCAGAAGTTGCTTTTTCGCCGTAATCCGCGAGGTACTCCCGATGAAATTGCCAATCAGCAGCCTGTCATAGACCCATCCGGATGTTGTTTCCATCCGCAGTCTAAGGACTCTACCGTGCTCGTCAAGGGTCATCATTCCCGAGTAAACAAGCCCGACCCGAGGGTCAGAGTTGCGAAAGACCTCCAGGTCCTTTTGGAGCTTTTCCGGCAGCCATTCATCATCATCGTCTAGGAATGCCACATATTCCCCTTGAGCGCAGCGAATGCCCGTGTTTCGTGCCGCGCTCACGCGCCTGTTTCGGTCCTGGCGGATGTACTTGATCCGGTAATCTGAAAAACTCCTCACCACTTGCTCGGTCTCATCTGTCGAGCAGTCATCGACCACAATGAGTTCCCAATCCTGGCACGTCTGAGCCAGAACGCTCCGAATGGCCCGGCCAACTTTCGAGGCGCGGTTAAAAGTGGGAATTATCGCCGTCACCGCTGGCCTCGCGGGTCCGGACACAAGGTGTTCGTTCATGTGCTGGCCTCCCTAAGCGCTGTTCCTGTTCCGACCAGGGGTCAGAATACGCGCAAACTCCGAGTCAGGTCCAGCGGTCGTTTCAGTAACCGAGTCGGGAAGGGTTCCATGGCCGAAATGCTCTGATAAAGATCAGGCGCCGATTATACCAGGTGATAGCTGCCCATCCCAAGCGTCGAAACCACCAGAGCACCATAAAAAGAGCGCTGGAACGGCCGAGCCCGGGGTCCTTCCCGGGCCAGGGCACGCGCCCGGCGCAGGCTCTCCCAAGAGGTGCTGGCCCATCGAGCGCTATGCCCCCCATTCCTGAGTTTCGTTGACGGCCACCGACAACGGGGGCTAATATACAGACTGTATCTATGTTCCTGCACACTGCGTCTTGTTCTCACTGTATTGAAGAGGGCCGTTGGAGGAGAGAGTAAAGGGCCTCTGCTGCCGCACTCCAACAACGACGGAGGATAGTCTGGAATGGAGAATCGCGCAATATCAGTAATCGGGATTGGGAGACTGGGTTTGTGCAGTCCTTTGCAGCCGCGGTCCTCGCCCGGCATGGACTCAAGGGTGATGAGCCGGCCTTCGCGCTGGGGCTAGGCGCTAACACTGCCAAGAAGCGCTGGCCCCTCGAGCGGTTTGTCGAGTTAAGGCTTCTCGTGCTTCAGGAATACAACCCCAAACTCGTCATTGTGGGGGGACCCGACGACCGTGACCCGGGTGACCGGCTCGAGGCCGAACTGAGTCACAGCGTCATCAACGTCGCCGGCCGTACTACTCTGCGGCAGGCAGCCGCTGTCCTTCGGCGCTGCCGCCTCACCGTCTGCAACGACACCGGCCCTATGCACTTGGCCGCAGCGGCGGGGAGTGCCGTGGTCGAGGTTTCTTGCCATCCCAGGGGTGGCGCCGCGAAGCACGATACCTCGCCGGTCGTGTACCGGCCCTGGGGCGTTCCGCAGGCCGTGGTCCAGCCCGAACAGGCGTGTGCCCCGTGTCAAGACGCCTGCAAGTTTAACCAGCCACACTGCATCTTGGGGGTAAGCGTCGAACAGGTTTGGAACGCGGTGCGTCTTCTGCTCGCGGCCACCTACCCAGATCATTCTGTTGGGAGGTGAAGACGGCCGCGGGGGATTCAGGTATCCGTTTCATAAGCGTCGAGGACGGTTCGATTAAGTTAATTACGATATGAATAAGCCCCTGGTCTCAGTAGCAATGATCGTGTGCAATGTCGAACGCTTTCTTGCTGAGGCGATCGAGAGCATCCTCAACCAGACGTTGCGGGACTTCGAGTTCATCATCGTCGACTTTGGCTCAACCGATGGCTCCACGTCCATCGTCTCCCACTATCAGGCGAAAGACAGCCGCATCAAGTTCCACGTTATACCCCACTGCCGCGTTCTGGAGGCTCGAAACGTGAGTTGCTTCCTCGCGCAAAGTCCATATATCGCTATCATGGATGCCGATGATGTCGCGCTCAAGGACCGCCTGAAGTGGCAGATCGAATTCATGGAGAGAAACCCTGAAGTCGGAGTGCTTGGCGGGGCAGTGGAATTTATCGACGCTACCGGTAAGAAATTGCTCACCCGGCAATACCCCCTCCGGGACGGGGAGATCAAGGACGCCATTCTGCGCCATTGTCCGTTCGTCCATCCCACGGTCGTCATGCGAAAAGAAGTTTTCGTCTCGGTCGGCGGATACAGAAGGGCCTTCGTCGGCGCTGGGGACTACGACTTGTTGCTAAGAATGGCAGAGCGATGTGAAATGGCCAACCTTGGCGTCGTGGTGCTGAAACGGAGGTTTCATCCGAACCAGGTATCTTGTCGGAACCTGGAAAAACAGGCCATCAGCGGGATTGCCGCCCGAGCTGCTGCCTCATCAAGAAGGAATGGCCAGGGCGACCCGTCGACTTCGGTTAGGGAAATCACGCCCGCAGTACTATCCGGGTTGGGGATCACGGAGGAGGCGGTTGAGCAGGCGCTCCTTAAGGCGTATCGGAACAGGGTAAACCTACATGGACGATTGAGCCTTGACACTCCTCTCCCGCTGGTAAACCTAATGCTTGCGAAGTTAGCCGAATCGAAGCATGTTCGAGCTCCAGTTGCGGCCGCGGTCTGGTCTGCGGCCGCGCATGCCTATCTGAGCCGAGGTAAGGTCCTGAAGGCAGTGACGGCGGCAACGAGGGCCTTCCTTGTTGACCCAGCCTTGGCCATAGGTAGGGGGCGGAGGGAACTCCGTCATCTGCTGCGAGGGGCCGGCACGCGTGCCAGGCAGCCACGCTGAAGTACGAGATGTGTGGCCTCATCCTGAGTCCCCATGGGCCGGCGGCCCACCCACAGAGATGAAGGCCAGGGCGTCGCCCCCACGTAAGCGGGGGTCCAGTCAGTCCAGTCGGCGAGGGCTCGCCCAGGGAGGCGTCGCCCCCGCGTAAGCGGGGGGCGAGGTCACGAGCACGAACTGGATTCCCTCTTTCGCGGGAATGGCGTGACTTTCCACGGGGCATTATGGATAGAATCGCGATCTCGGTTTTCGATGCCAAGTATTTTGACTATGCGGTCCGGATGTACGTTTCGCTACGTGCCTTCAATCCTGATCTACCACTGTTCGCGGGAGATATGGGATTGACGCGCACTCAGCGCAATATGCTCGAGGCCTTGGGCGTTTCGGTACTCCAGACTGACAGAGCGAGGATACTCAAGGAGCGTGGGCTGCACCCCAATTTTAGCGACTTCCTGTTGCACAGTTTTCTCAAAGATATCGAATGGTCTCAGGTCGCTTGGATCGACGCCGACACCATGGTTTTCGATGATCTGTCGGAATTGTTCTCCTATGACGTGGACGTGGTTGGACGTCCGGGTCGCAGTAGTCAAGGTCCTCTCTTGAAACTGAGAGAAGTCCCGAAGTATTGGCGGCCTGGGGTCAGAGAGTGGCTCAGCCAACACATGTCCTGCTCGGAAGCAGCTCCTCATTTTGGCGGCGGTGTATGGTGCACTAGATCACGAGCTCTGCTGGCATTCCTCGATTCCCTGCTCGACATCGTCCCACCGCAGATCTTTAAGGGCGAGGGTGGGCTCTTGTCTGCGGCTGTTGACCATCTCGGACTCTCGTGCCACCAACTGGATCCACAAGTGTGGGACTTCGGTCGCGAGCTCCTCCGCCGAGCCCTCCTGAAAGACGGAAAGATCACCTATGATGACGGGATATTGCCCAAGACCGCTGAGTTCACTTTCACCGATGACGGTACCAAGGCTTCCAGCTCTGAAATAGACCGATTCTATGACGTGGTTGTCAGGCGAAAACGATGGAAAAAGCCACTCGATGCCTTGATGAATCATGTGATTGAAGATAAATACACACAACTAGGAACAGAAAAGCTCAGGAGTGTGGATAAGCTCGTAACGGACGTCGTAAGGAAGGACCTGCCGGGTGAATTGGTGGAGTGCGGCGCCTGGCGCGGGGGATCAGCCCTTGTCATCCTGAACGCCGCTTGGAACTGCGATAAGGTCCTTCACCTATTTGACACTTTCAAAGGAATGCCTCCTCCCTCGAAAGAGGATTTCAAGGGAACAGAGACGTATCGCGGGAAACTTCGTGAGGAAGGCGGAAAGTTCGGAAAAGGGAGCAAAGCCGATACTTCCGTTGAGTTAGTTCGGGGTCTCTTTGACACAATGGGCATGGATCTAAGCCGGCTCACCATAAACAAAGCGCGCATCGGGGAGAGGCCAGCGCTTATCCGTTATTTGAACCGCTTACTCGAGGCGTTGCGCCCCGTCGTGAGGAAGCGAATCCAGATTGGCCGCGATCTCCTCTCTCGGTTTCCAGAACAGATTTCCTTTTTGCACATCAATGTTGACTCTTACGAACCATGTAGGTGGTTGCTCTATCATCTCTATCGGCGGATCCCGCATGGCGGCATCATCGTGTTTGACGACTACGGCCACTGGATAGGGGCAAAGCGAGCGGTTGACGAGTTTTTAAAGGAATCCGGAGAGACCTTACACACAACTACTACCACCCAAAGCTTTGTCGTGAAAACACAGGATATTCATGAGGAAGCTCTGTTTTTCGTCGGAGGGATCGAGCCGGTTGGGGTTGCTCAATGGGCTGAGCAGGCGCGCCTCCCGCAACAGGCACTCTACGATGCTCTCCGATACTTTCTCTACGGCAGCCTTCGCTCCTCCCGATTCCGGTATCTTTTCCGTCGTGGGGGAGGCTTGAGGGCTGCGCCTTTGGCCAAGGTGGTCGAGGCATTCGAAAGAGTTCACGTTCCACGTGGCCGCTGGCCCAGTCTGCCTACGAACTCTTCGCTGACCGACACAGCTTTCGCGGAGTTCCTGGGCGAGGCTTATCACGTCTGGGAAGAAATTCTGAGCCAAGCGGACAAAGGGCAGACCACTCATTGCCGCCTGCCTCTGGGGAAACGGTACGAGGAATGGATTCGGGAGGGTGGAAACTCGAGCAAGTACCGCCCAGTCCATTCACTCCGGTCGTTGCTGTGCTTGAAGCGCTCCGAGGATTTGTTTCTAAGAGCCATCGTGCATGGCAGTGTGGCGACGCTTGACGATACTCCGGGTTTTAGCGATTTGGATCTGGCGTTCATGGTTCGCTCCTCAGCTCTGAAGAGCTCCAAGAGTCTGCTCGACCTTCGCAAACTGGCTTCCGCCATACTGATTCAGACATACGCTTTCGACCCCTTCATGCATCACGGCCCCTACTATCTCGCCGAGATCGATCTGAACTGGTACCCCGAGGCGATGCTTCCCATGGTGCTTTTTAGCCATGGGGTCGACTTGCTGGATGGCTCAGCAGCGGTCGAAGTCTGGACGCGTCCTTCTTTTGATATGACGCTTCAGATGTTGGACAGGTTTGAAAAGTCCTTTGAAAACTGGGCTTCAAGTCCTTTTGTGCTCGCAGATAGCTACGCGTTAGAGTGGGTACTGGGGAACGCCATGATCTTGCCGGCACTCTATCTTCAGGGTCGGACGGGTCGATTTCGTTACAAGCGGGACACATTTCCGCTGGCGCAAGGGGGTTTTTCTTCCGAGGAATGGGAACCGATCCGCTTGGCGTCAGCGGTTCGAACAAGTCTTGGAGGCCGCCCCAAACCTTCCGAGTTGCTGGTCCGGCTCGCTCAGTGGCTCGAGTGGCCCGGACTATTGCAGGCTTGGGAGCGCCGGCGCCCTGCCAGCCTCTCGCGGGCGCAGAAGGCGGCCAAGACCTTGGGAGCCGATTATCCGCAGAGGGTTTTGCTCCTCCTGCGGGCCATGAAGAAAAAGCTGTCGGAAACGCGAAGCCAGGCTGGGACAGTGTAGCCTATAGACCCGGCAGGCGCTTTCGCCGGCCGGGAGACAAAAACCAGCGTTTTCACGCATTGAGCATAATGGATCCCTTCTTTGATGGAATCCGCTTGGGGCCGTTCAGCGACCTTCCCTGGGAGGAAACGAAGGAAGGCTACAGAGCCGCAGTCGAGTTGTTGGTGTCGCACTGGAGTTCCTTGCCACGCAGGCCGATTGCGATCTATCAGGTCGGGCGAGTGGGGGCGCCGGGAATATCTGATCTAGACTTTGTCTTAGCGTTCCCGGACGGCAGACCGGTTGACTGGAGGCAATTTCGGCCCCAAACCTTCCCCTCATGGGTACAGCGGCTGATGACCCATCCTCCGTACTGCTGCGCCGAAAGCGTCTGGCGGGATCTACCCGCCTGGTTCCCGACTTTTGATGTTGGCTGGCTGTGGGGCAATACTTTACCCACCCCTGAGATTCCTGCGCATCTCGTCGCGGGCTGCGCTTTGGGTATGCTGGTTGATTACCTTTTCGTCAAAATGCCCCGCGACATTCTTCGAGCCGCGTGGGGCCGGCCGCTTCGGCTGCGGGCGCTGCTTTGCCTGCTCCACAGCTTCCAATACACCGTTTCGCTCGCCGAGAAAGCGGGATTCATGCCTTCGGAGGAGACGAACAACGCGATCCGAATGGTTGATTCCCTTCGAGCAAGCTGGTTCACTCTGGAGGGAAATCAGCGATTGGAACTGCTCGGCCAAGCATGCACCGAGGTATGCGAAGAAACGGGCAAACTGATTTCGCGCATCGACCAAAGGTTGCTTTCTGGCATAGAGGCGCCCTGTAAGATTTCCAGTCGCAGGGGACCGCGCCCAGCGCGTTCTCCTTTTTTCACCTTTATAACGCCATGGAGTTTTCAAGAGGCGATGCGAACTGCGGCCACGTCCTACGTAGCTTGTGGCCAGGTCTCCTGGGGCAACCCTGGGAGTTTCTCGCTGATCCCGGCCATCTACCAGGATGAATGTCCCGAGTTCAAGGAGGGCCTGCGCGCTCGAGGCCTCAATCTAACTCCACGATGGGATGGTGGACCCTGGAACAATGGGCTCCGCTATCATGCCAGAGCCATGATGGCGTATAGCCACAGCGCCGCCAGAATTGGAATACCACCCCAGAGATATGTCGCCCTTGGTTATTCACCCGACCTGCCGCAGAGGCTTTCGTTGAAACGGGCGGTGGTTCGAACATTTCGAGGCGAACTCGAGTTCCGACAAGCAATTCCGAAACCCCTGCGTACGGCGGCGCGATCTGTACTGAAGTGGCTGACAACTCCCTCAGCGGCCCTGCGCTTTTGTGAGCCTCTTTTCCGCCTCCTGGGCCGGCGTCCCAAGCTGCGCCAGAACAAGCTTCAGGGGGCAAGACGAATCCTCGTGATTCTGCTGGATGAGATTGGAGACGTCGTCCTGACGACGCCATTCCTCCGGGCGCTCCGCCGCAACGCCCCACAGGCGTGGATAACACTCGTGGTCAACCCTCAGCTATTCAACCTTGTGGGGATGTGCCCCCACGTCAACGAGGTGCTTACATTCGATTGGGGAGCTCCTGTACCCGCGGCACTGAGTCGACAGGCACGGGCCTTGCGGATGGCCGCCACAAGACTTTGGTGGAGACGTTTCGACATCGCGATCATCCCGCGCGGGGGAGCGCATTATTACCACGCCACCTATCTTGCCGACTTCAGCGACGCCCCACGCCGAGTCGGCCATTCCGAGGGGGTCAACGCTAGGAAGCGCGGGCTGTAGGGGAAATGCCGGATGGCTATGGGACCGCACTACGTCCGTTCCACCTTGCCCTTGGTTTCTGAATCGCGTTGACGCCCAGCAACGCTCGGGTTAATATGCTGTCATCTTACATTATGCGCAAGTCGCTCAAAGTCTTGATCAACGCCCAACTCGCTCCGGGCGGGGGGGTGGGGGGCGTCGAGCAGTTCCTGGCAGGATTGGTGCATGCTCTGGGGCGCCTGAGCGACAGTGACGAGGAGTACATCTTAATCACCGATCCTCGACATCCGGACTGGGTGAAACCGCACGTCGGACCAAACCAGAGAATCGTGCCAAACCAGAGAATCGTGGCTGCCCCCCAGCGAAAACGGGGGCGCTTGGAACGCGCCAAGCAGTTGCTTGGGCCGCTTGGTCCTCCTGCCAGCAAGCTGTGGCGCGCGACCCGCAGCCTCCTTTCCCCTGACTCCGGGAGGTACGGTCCGGCGGTGCCTGAATCTAACGGGTTCCTGGAGTCGTTGGGCGGAGATGTTATTCATTTCCCGTTTCAACGGTTCATTCGTTGCCGTCTGCCCGCCATCTATAATCCCCATGACTTACAACACCTCCATTTCCGCCAGTTCTATTCCTCCACAGCATTTCGGCGGCGCGAAACGAGGTATCGCGCAGGTTGCAAGCATGCGCAGGCCGTCGCGACGGAGTCCGAGGCCGTCAAGGACGATCTTGTAAAGCGATACCGCCTCGACCCACAGAAGATTTTCGTAGTCAAGCGGGGCTCACCCACGGTGTTTTACGACGAGGTCTCGAATGAAGACTTGCTGAAGATAAGGGACAAGTTCGGATTGCCGGAAAAGTTTGCCTTCTACCCAGCACGAATGCGGCCCAACAAAAACCACCTTCGGCTGCTTGAAGCGATTGGCCTCGTTCGCGCCCGCTACGGGGTTTGTCTGAACCTGGTGTGTACCGGACTAAAGGACGACCATTGGCCCCCCATCGAACAGCGGATGAGCGAGCTGAAACTTGACGCCCAGGTGTCCTTCCTTGGCTACGTCAGTTCTGCTGAGTTGCATGCTCTCTATCACCTGGCGCAGTTCCTGGTTTTCCCCAGCCTGTTCGAGGGCGGCGGCTTTCCTGTGCTCGAGGGCTTGCATGAAGGCATCCCCGTGATTTGCTCGGAGATACCTCCGTTGCGGGAATATGGCGGCGATGCGGTGTTGACTTTCGATCCCCATTCCGTGGAGAGTATTGCCGCCAGCCTGGTGCGAATCGCGCGGGACGAAGATCTGCGCGCCGAATTGCGAAAGCGAGGAAGCCTGCGGATTCGTATGTTCACCTGGGAACGCACGGCGAAGACTTATCGAGCCCTATACCGAAAGGTCGCCGGCTTTCCTTTGTCTGAAGAAGACGTAGTTTTGTTGGCGAGATCACAGCCGGGACGAAACTGAAGTTGTTGCTCTGCTCCCGGAGTGGAGCGGCTGTCTCGCAGGCGGCGCCTGTACGTTTCTGGATTTCAAGCTTTATCCGTGATAGGCTAGGCGTCTCGAGGCGCCACAAAGGACGGGAGGAGGATCTGGAGTGGAGAACCGTGCAATATCAGTAATTGGGCTTGGGAAACTTGGTGCGTGCTTGGCTGCGAGCTTGGCGAAACGCGGCATCGACGTTTTAGCCGTTGATGTACTGCCGGAGGTGGTGAACGCGCTGAATCAAGGGCGCACCATGATTTGCGAGCCGGGCTTGCCCGAATTGCTGGCTGAATTCGGCGGCAAGCGCCTCCGGGCGACTTTGAGCCACCGTGAGGCGATTGAGCAAACAGACGTTTCCTTCATCATGGTTCATACCCCCAGCACTGGGGATGGAGGATTCTCGAACCGCTTCGTGCTGAGAGCCCTGGAATCATTGGGCGATGCTCTAAAAGCGTCCCGTAAGGCCTACCACCTCTTTATCATTAACAGCACGGTCATGCCCGGCTCGATGGAGAGCGAAGTCATTCCACTCCTGGAGAAGACCACCGGCCGAAAGCTCAATGAAGGATTCGGGCTGTGCTACAGTCCTGAGCTGGTAGCCCTCGGGTCGGTCATCCGAGATTTTCTCAGGCCGGATCTCGTGGCGATCGGTTGCAGCAACGAGAACGCAGGCCGCTCGGCGGAAGCCCTGTACCGCAAACTGTGCGAGAATAATCCCCCCATGTTTCGGATGTCTTTGATCGACGCCGAGCTCTTTAAAGTGAGCCTGAATTGCTACGTCACACTCAAAATCAGCTTCGCGAACGCACTGGCTAACCTGTGCGAGCGCATTCCCGGCGCCGACGTGGATGTCATTACCAGAGCGCTCGGCGCGGACCGTCGTATCGGGTCGCACTATTTGCAGGGAGGCTTGGCTTTCGGCGGACCCTGTTTTCCCCGGGACACCAAGGCGTATGTGGCTGTGGCAAAGCGCTACGGCTTGGAGCCCGTGTTGATCGAAGCCGTCGAAGCTGTGAATCGCGCCCAGGACCGGCATTTGGCAGATCTAATCCTGGCAGAAATCCAAACCTCCCCTAAGAAGGCGGTTTCGGTCTTGGGTCTGGCCTTCAAGCCAAACACGAATGTGATCGAAGAGTCACCCGCCATAAAGCTCATCCATGAACTTGTGCGTCAGGGTGTGCGGGTCACCGCTTACGATCGTTTGGCAATGGAGAACGTCAAGGCCGTCTTCGGCATCAAGATTAGTTACGCCAAGTCGGTTCGGGACTGCGTCGCTCAGTCCGGGCTCTGCGTAATCACCACGCGAGGCGACGAATTCAAAGATATCGACGAAAGTTACATCGTACACGACCCCACGATAATAGTTGATTGCTGGCGGCTGCTTGACCCCTCCAGGTTTGGAGCACGAACCAAGTACTGCCCGCTTGGGGTCGGCATGCCACTGGCAAGTGCTGTGGAAATGGTGCGAGAGGCCAGGAGCGAGGCTGGAGGTGCGTCATGAGGTCAGTGGGTCAAAGGAACCCGCATTAGCAAGTTCTTGCAGCGGAAGAGGTCATTGTGGTGATTACTTTTTTTGCCTTACCGAAGGCCTTCCAAGGGCGCTTCGAAGTGATCCAGCGAAACGCCATTACGAGCTGGACTCGGGTGTCTCCCAGGCCGGAGATCATTCTATTCGGCAATGAAGACGGGACCGCCGAAATTGCTCGCCAGTTCGGGCTCCGTCACGGCCCCGAGGTGCGCCGCAGTGAGTACGGGACTCCCTTGGTGAATGATTTGTTCGAAAAGGCGCAAGACTTGGCAACGTGTAGCACCTTGTGCTACGTAAACGCTGATATTCTAGTGTTGAGCGACTTTATGAAGGCCGTGGAGCAAGTAGCCTCGTGGCGGGACCGCTTCCTGATGGCTGGCCGAAAGACTAATCTCGATCTCGATCAGCCTCTTGTTTTTGAGTCGCCGGACTGGGAGACGCGCCTGAGAGTCCTTGTTGCGAAGCAAGGTGTTTTGGGCATGCCGTTTGAAATCGACTATTTTGTTTTTACTCGTGGCCTATACCGTTCGATTCCTGACTTTGCCATTGGCCGGACGCGTTGGGACAATTGGCTTATTGGGAGTGCCCGGGCATCGAAGGCGCCTGTCGTGGATGCCACTGCTGCGGTCACGGTCATTCACCAGAATCATGACTACTCTCACCGTCCCGAGGGCAAGGCTTGGATTAAATTTGGAGAAGAGGCGAAGAGGAATCGCAAAATAGCGGGGAGCAGGGGGCGTTCCCTTAACTATGCTACTCATAAACTCACTCCCCAGGGAATCAAATGGAATGCCGGCCAATTGTATGCCCCGGTCAAACGGTTCATTCGGCGCTGGTGGGTCACGCTAGTGCAGGCCATGTTGCCAACTTGCCATCGGCTCGGCATTCGAAAGGAGAGGGTGGCGAGGCTTGCCAATCGTGTTTTTGGGACCTCGGTAAAGTGGAATTGATGTCTTCTGAACAGTTTCCAGTGATTATTCCGATTGCAGCGCAGGCCAGCGTGCCTGGTCCGCCCCGCCTCCAGCGTGCCCGTCCGGCCAGCCCATCTTCCGCCGTAGTGGCCGATTCTACATCGTCGTTCGGCCCAAATAGAGTTTGCTGAGCCGCTTGGCCGCGTTCCTAAACAGCCAGCGGTAGGACTTCATCCCAAAAATCGAAGCCGCCAAAGCAGTCACAAGCCAGGGCTGGAACGGCCGCAGCCGGAGCCCTTGCCAAGCCAAGGCGCGCGCCCGGCGAGGATCGTAGTTGAAAAGCAAGAGGGCAACGCGCGCAAGGTGTCTTGCCTCTGTGTCAGGCTTCATCTCACTGCGATACTTCCCTAAGATTCGGTCCCAGGAATCGCAGATGTTCCGCAGGCTCGCGGTCATCCGATCGGACACCAGGTATCGCCTGACTAAACAGTAAGGAACACAAGCTACTCCGGAGACTCTCGCCATTCTCAGCCAGAGGTCATAGTCCTGACAGTTTACGAACGTTTCATCGAACCCTGCCACCCTTTCCATAACCTGCTTCTTCACGGTTACCCGTGAGGCTGACCCGATGAAGTCCCAGTCCAGCAGCGCGTCATAGACCCATCCGGATTTCGTGGGCATCCGTACCTTGAGGACTGTGCCCTGTTCGTCCATGATCATCTTGCCCGTGTAAACAAGCCCCACCGAAGGGTCGGAGCTCCGAAAGACCTCCAGGTCTTTTTGCAGCTTTTCCGGCAACCATTCATCATCCGAATCCAGAAATGCCACATATTCTCCTCGAGCATGGCGAAGGCCGGTGTTTCGTGCCGCGCCCCCGCGACGGTTTTGGTCGTGGCGGATGTAACGGATCCGCTTATCTGAAAAGCCCTTCACCGCTTGCTCAGTCCCGTCAGTCGAGCAGTCATCGACCACGATGAGTTCCCAATCCTGGAAGGTCTGGCCTAGGACGCTCCGAATTGCCCGGACGATCACCGCGGCGCGGTTGAAGGTGGGAATTACCACCGTCACCGCCGGCTTGATTGGTCTAGACGCTACGTGTTCATTATTCATGAGGTATTCCCGGAATTTGAGTGACTCATGATGCGTGCAATGGTCACTCCGGTGACAGTCCGTCGCAGACCGGCTACTTGCGGCACTCAAGAAAGATTTCGAACCGGAGCGAGGGAAACAGCGAAAGAACGCTGAAGTATACAAAACGCCTCACCTTGAATCCTGTACGGCCGTTAAAGGCGCTCATGGGGCTTTCCGCAAGCATTTCGGCGTGAACCACCGAGAAACCTGCCTTTGCGCATAGATCCACAATTTCCTTGCGGACGTACTCGTGGACGTGACCATGCCCACGGGCCCGCTCCCTATTCATTTGACGGTCTGCATCTTGCAGAGGGCTGAAACCAAATGCAAGCTTGACTCGGTTTAATAGGCTCGCGATGTTCGGAACACTTAGAATTAAGAGCCCTGAGCGCTTGAGAATCCTGTGAACCTCACGAAGGATGATGCTCGGCGGGGAAAAAATATGCTCCAGAACCTCTGTGAAGATGACGTCGAAAAACTCACTTTCGAACGGGATCTTGCCGAGATCCAGATCGCAGCCTCGGAGTTCAACCCCTGCTTCGAGACACTCTTCCTTCAACAGCTCGGTGCGGTCCAGAGTGAGAATACTGTACGCTGCAAACTCCCCCTTCAAATAAAGAGTGAATGGAGTAGTCCCGATATCAAGAGTCGTAAGCGGCCTGTCGGATCGCGGAATAGATTTGAGGATGCGCTTGAAGTGGTAGGCATGCTCGCGCATGTACCTTGCTACTTCTTTTTGACCAAGTCCAATGTATGCGGAAGCGTGAGCGTTTGTCAGATTGGATACGTATCCGTCGAAATCCATGAGACTGGATTGTACCTGATTTAAGCGGTCCTCCGCAAAACTTGTGGCTGCACTCCGGTTCGGACAACGCGCCAAGCGTATGATAGAGAGCGATTTCCGCTCACGGTTGCCTGTGCTCCCTCGCCGTGAGCGGGCCCAGGGGAATTAAGCGCCCCTGCCGGACATAGAATTTCGACTCCCGCCAGGAAATACGATTCGAAAAGAATCCGGCCACCCAGATGAAGAACCCCAGGGCGTCGCGCACAGGGATGAGCCACCATCTTCGGCGCAGCAGCGGGTCTTTCAGCCCGTACACGCCGAAACTGAAAGCCATGCCCAGGCGAGTTACCAGGTAGGTGCCCAGATAGCCTATGGCTGCGACACTCGAAGGCGCCAGCGCGGCCCCCACGAGCGACCAAGGCAGGCCCTGTGTAAATAGCAGTCCTGCATATCCCCAGGGCCGGCCGTGGCGTGTCACCACTCCCCACCGCAGGTGGTGCAAAAAGAACTCGCGAGCTGTGCTTGAAGCGCAAAACGTCTCAACCGCGCAGGGCGCCAGTTCCACGCGGTAGCCACGCGCGGCAATGCGCCGGCCCAGTTCGTGGTCGTCGTCAGCGCAGTCTGCCAAGGCCTCAAAACCGCCAACCTCGGCCAGACGAGAGCGGGTGACCGCCAGGGTCGCGCCGAAGGCAAAGTTCATCCGTTCGAGCTTGCGCGCCACCAGCGTGCTGATCTGGAAACCCGAGGCCAGGTTCAAGCTCTCGAGCTCGGACCAGAGGTTGGGTTCGGTCATGCCCCGGTACAAGCAGGTGACGGCTCCCACCGTGGGATCGCGAAAGGGTGAGACGACGCACTGCAAATAGTCGGGCTTCACGCGGATATCGCTGTCGCTCATCACCAGCAATTCGTAGCGTGCCTCGGACAGCAGGCCGCACAGCTTGGCCACTTTGTTGTTTGGGCCCGGGATCGCCGAACCCACCGAGAGGCGCATCGGCACGCGGGGAAAATCCCGCATGAGCTTCTCAACGATGGGAATGGCCGAATCGCGCGCGTCGTCCACGGCAAAGAGGATTTCGTATTCCGGGTAATCCTGCCGGCAGAAACTCGCCAGGTTTTCGTAAGCCTCGTGCTCCAAACCCTTCAGGGGCTTCAGAATGCTGACGGGAGGCGCGAAGTCCGTTCTTTCCTCGTGTCGCCGCCGGAAAAAGTCCCAAGCGCAGAAGGTGGCCGCCAGGTAATAAACAAATGGCAAGACCGCTATCGCAAGTATCGCCCACCTGAGAAATGCCAACTGCACACGTCCTTTCCTTATAACAATTTCGATACGTCGCGTGACAAGGCATTACCGCGCGCTGCCTGGTACACCCTTTTGGCGCGGCGACGAGGTGTGCCCAATTGAAACCAACCTGTGGCTGCCGGAGCTGTCCCACGCCGGACCGCGGCTGTGCGGAGCGGGCGAATCCCAACTCCGCCAGATCACCGGCACGTTGAAGAGAAGATTCCACACGCCCCCCAGCGTCACGCCGGCGGCGGAGGCCAGAGGGATCGGCACCCCACGCCAATTCAGCAAAAGCGTCAACGCCGCATTAAGCACCGCTCCCGTGATGCAGACCTTCGCGTGATGCAGCAGCCGGCTGAGGACTCCGGCTTCGGGTTGCGCGTTGGGGGCTTGCAAGGGACGAAGAGTGAGAAGCCAGTTCCAAAAAAAGTTGTTCAACAGGGCGAGCAAGATGGCGGTCGCCACTGCCGGCCCCACCGGCCAAGCGCGCCGTTCGACCAGAAAGGTCAATGCCACAACGTTCACGACCGCGCTGGCGAAGCCCACTGCTGCGTAACGGATCCAGCTCCCCAGTTGGCCCGTGGAGCGAGCCAGCCGTCCCAAGTGAGCCAGATATTCCAGAGACTCATGCATGCCAAGCTTCGAGCTTCCCACACTCCGGGCCTCGAACACGAAGGGGACTTCCACCACTTGGTGGTAATGAGCCTTGCCCAAAACCTCGAGCAAGATCTTATAACCCAGGGGTTCAAGCCGGGCACCTTGCAACGCGCTGGCCCGAACCAGAAACATTCCGGACATGGGGTCGCTGATCTCGGCCAGCGTCCGGGGAAGCACGCACGCCGCCAAGTGCGTCGCGGTCCATGAGGTCACCCGCCGCTTCCATGACCACGCTTCCGCTGAGCCCCCGCCCGGACCCGAGCGGGTGGCAATCGCCACTTCCGCGTTGTGATTGCGGAGCGCGCTGGCGAGGCGCGTTAGAACTTCGGGCGGATGCTGGAGATCAGCATCCATCACTCCCAGCACCTCTCCCCTGGCCATGCTCCAACCGTCCACCACGGCGGTCGCCAGGCCTTGCCGTCCCGGCCGCCGCAGGACCCTTACGGGAACCTCCCCGGCCAGGGCTTCCGCCAAGTCTGCGGTGCCGTCCGGGCTGGAGTCGTCCACCACAATTAACTCGTGGTCTTCCCCGGCTTTCCGCAGGACTTCGGAGGCCCGGCGCAAAACTTCCTGAATGCTCCGGGCTTCATTGTATGTGGGAAGTACCACAGAGATCATAATCGACGCAGTTTAGCACACTAACTGTTAAGTTGTATAATTCCAGGGCTGAGATTGGGATCACATACTCGAGGTTAAAGCACATGGCACGCAGCCGTAAGGACGGAGACTCACGGGCGATATCCGAGACGGATCGCCCGCCTGCCACGACAGAGGCCCCGTCCTCGAAAGCAACTTCCTCGATCCCCGAAGCGTTAGTGTGGATTACGTTAATCATTCTTTTTGCTTTTTCTCTCGTAACCCTCTACTACCCGGTGGTCCGAGTCTTCTATCGTTATGAAATTAACTACAACGAAGGGTGGAACGTTTACGTCACCCAGGCCGCAATGCAGCATCGCGCCTTGTACCCCGCGAAGGGGACCTCGCTTCCTACGGTCAGCTATCCGATCCTTTCGTTCTACCTGGTTGGATATGCGTCGCATTTTATCGGAGATTATTTACTTACAGGCCGTTTAATCTCTCTCGGCACGTTTCTCCTCTCGTGCGTTCTGGTCGGACTCATTGTTAAGAAGCTCACCGGCGGTTGGAGGCCGGCGGTTTTTGGAAGCTTGTATTGTCTGGGCCTCTTTTGCTCGCGAATGCCCAACTACGTGGGGATGGACGATCCCCAAATGCTCGCCCATGCTTTTTTCCTTTTGGGCTTGTGGCTTTATTTGCTGGCCCCTCCAAGCACCCTGCGGATCGCGGGGATCACCGCGCTTTTTATTGCGGGAGGCGACATTAAGCACAATCTCCTCCCAGTTCCTATTGCCGTCCTTTTCGACCTTCTCACGACCTCCTTGAGCAAAGCCGTGCGATTCTTGGTTCTTGGAGCCCTGCTCTTGGCCCTGGCAGTCAGCGTCAACATGCTGGTCGGTGGTCCCTCCTTTTTTTCTCGCGTGGTGGCTTCAAGACCTTATTCATTTGAACAACTCCGGACCATGTTCTTTGTGTTTTATTCTCCCCTGGGAATGCCCCTCGCTGTCTCTACCTTTTGGTCAATCTGGCAGTTTCGCAACCGCCAGGCGCGGGTGATTTGTTTATATTTTTTCTCCTCCTTGCTGATTGGCACGGCTTTTGCCGGAGGCCTGGGAGTCAATGCCAACACGTTCTTCGATAACTTGTTTGCTATATCGATCATTATGGCAGCTTGCCTCGATTCGTTGTGGAAAGCTCCCATCCCCAGTTTGGGAAAAGGCGGTCGGTGGAGATTCCTGGTGCCTGTCTTGCTCTATTCGACAGTGGTCATGGAGTATGTCCCGCGGGGCGCCACCATGCCAAAGTTCCTTTCCGAATTGCCCGTGCGCCAGAAGCTGTTTGACCAGGAGGTATCATTCCTGGCCGCGCAACCGGGATCTGCCATTTGCGAGAGCTTGATTATGTGTTACTACGCGGGGAAGCCGTATACCCTCAACCCGCTTGGCGTCGCCAACAACGCGAGAGTTGGGAAAGTAAGTAGCCGGCTCGTGAAACAGATTACTGGGAAAATGTTTGGAGCTATCCAATTGCACAATCCCGTGACTCCGAGGGGGAACAGTTACTTCCCGAATGCTGTGCTTGATGCCATAGATCAGTCCTACGTTGAGGCCTTGAAGGGTCCCGATTGTCATATCTACATCCCCCGCGTCGAGCCAAGAGGACCTTAGAGCAGTGACGAGTGATGAGTGACGAGCAGGGAACAGAATGACACGACCTGTCGCGCAGATTTCCAATCGGTCTACTTTTGACTTTTGACTTTTGACTTTCGACTGTTTTCCGGAGCAACCCCATGCTTGTCCCCTATTTTGACTTGAAGAAACAATTCTCGACCCTTCGCGACGAGATCAGGGAGGCCCTGGATCGAGTGTGCAGTAACGCCTCATTTATCCTGGGCGAAGAGGTCAGTGAGTTCGAGAAGGAATTTGCTGCCTATTGCCAGGCCAAGTGTTGTGTTGCGTTGAATTCCGGCACCAGCGCCCTGCACTTGGCTTTGTTGGCATTGGGAGTGAAACCGGGGGACGAGGTGATTACCACGCCCAACACCTTCATCGCCACCGCTGAGGCCATTTGCTACGCAGGCGCCAAGCCGGTATTTGTGGACATCGACCCGAAGACGGCAAACCTGGATCCCGCTCTGCTCGAGCCGGCCATCACCGAGCGGACCAAGGCCATCCTTCCGGTTCATTTATACGGCCGCCCTGCCGATATGGAGCCCATCTTGCTTATCGCGCGAAAACACAGCTTGGCGGTCCTCGAAGACGCCTGCCAGGCTCACGGCGCCCGCTACCGGGGCAGGCGCGTGGGGAGCATCGGCCATGCTGCCGTCTTCAGCTTTTATCCGAGCAAGAATCTAAGCGCCTACGGTGAAGGTGGCGCGCTGACGACGAATGACTCAGGAATCGCCGAACTTGCGCGTTCGCTGCGCAGCCATGGCCAGAGTGGCCCCTACACCCATGAAAGAATCGGCTACAACTACCGCATGGAGGGATTCCAGGGCGCTGTCTTGCGGGTCAAGCTGAAGCGGCTCGAGCAGTGGAACGCGCGGCGCAAGGAAATCGCCGCTCTCTACCGCAGCGTGTTGGGGGGCGCCGACGTGGAGATACCGCTGGATGATCCGCGAGACGATAGGGTGTACCACCTGTTCGTGGTCTACGTCGAGCGGCGTGATGCCGTGCGCGCGGCTCTCGAAGCGCGCGGCGTCCACACCGCCGTCCACTATCCCCGTCCCGTGCATTTGCAGCCCGCCTTTGCTGCGCTCGGCTTCGGACCCGGGAGTTTCCCTCACGCCGAGCGTGCCTGCGAGCGAGTTTTGAGTATGCCGTTCTTTCCCGAAATGACCGATGAGCAGGTGCGCTACGCCGCGGAACAGATTGCGGAGGCTGCGGGGGATGTGCTCACTTCTTCTCAAAAAGAAGGAAACGGTGGTGCGCCCATAGCCTCTTGAACCATGCGGGAGACTGCTCCAGCAGGCTGAACTTCATCACCTGTCGTTCCATTGCCGGTGATCGGCCGGTAAAATAATCCAGGATACAAGTGCCTTCCCCTTCTCTCGCTTCCAACCACTTGGCCAGTCGGTCGAACCCCATCCGCCTGAGGAATTCCTCCTTTTTCATGGCAATGTCGGGGAAGGGGGGAACATCTAGGAGACCAGATTCCACCAGCCGCCAGTTGTGTGCTGCCAGGGATGAAGCGATCCAGTCGGTCCTGATATTATCGAGGTAAAATTCGCCGGCGTCATGGGGACGCAGCTTCCAACAGATATTCTGTTGGTTGGGAACACACAAGAAGAGCACCGTCTTTGTCACACGCCCAAGCTCCCCCAAATAGGTTCCTGCATCCTTCACATGCCAAAGGGCGGCGAAGTTCCAGGACATGTCAAAAGAGCGATCTGAAAAGGGCAGAAGGGCGGACGCCGGAGACTGGCAGACCAGGTGAGCTACGAGGTCCGTCCCTCTCCAAACCTTCTGAATAGCTTCCATTCGTTCAGGACATTGGTCAACAATCGTAACTTGCGCCCGCTGCCAAGCCCACCAGAGGCTGTTGATGCCGGAGATCCCCGTCATTCCAAAAGACGGGGCTTCCAGCACACTATTGATGTCATAGCGGGTTTTCAATCTGCTGAAATAACGATGCAGGACGAATCGTTCGTAAGTCGTACCGAAGCCCTCATGCGTACCAAGGAAATATTGTCTCCAGTTGTTCGTGATTGTCACCGCGCCGGTCGCAGTCATGGGTGCTTACCTCCGGAAAGTTGCACCTTCGCCCAAGAAACGGCCAAAACCCTCGCGGGTCGAGGCTGGCTCGATGCCCAGCACGCGGTACGTGTCGGCGGATTGATAATACCAGTCCCTGCATATCAGCGCCAAGCGGACCGCCCACTTTTCGTTGCCCAGACCTTGGAACAGATGAAACGTCAGCTCAAACGTCCAATCGGGAAGGCTCAGGAACCGTGGGTAGGGGCGCCTATAGAAATGCCAATGAATCCAATCAACCAGATCTTTCAGCGGGACCGGCTCAACATCTGCGGCTACGAAAATCCGCTGGGTGCACTGGTCTCTCACAACCAGATTGAAAAAAACCTCTGCCAGCCGCTCCACATCAACCAAGTGAACCCGGTGATTGGTTTTGGGGAGCCATAGCAGATGCCGTCTGACAAGTTGGACCAGAGTCTGTGGGAAGCCGTCGTCACCGGGCCCGTAAGCAATCGCCGGACGTACAATATAGGCGTTTAATCCCTTCTGAATATAGCCATGGACGGCCTCTTCTGCCGCTACCTTGGACCGATGGTAGTGGGTGTCTCCACGCAGGGGAGTCTCAATTCCCGCCGGCACGGCCATGGGGATCGTGCCGTAAACGCCGACCGAGCTACAATGGATGAACTTCTGCACTCGGTGCTCATACGCCTCACGAAGCAAGAGCGCCGTTCCTTCAACATTCACCCGCCGAAACTCGGCAGGTGATGCCTTCCGTGCCCCACGGATTGCCGCGAGGTGGATAACCTGTCGAACTGGGTATTTCCCAAACGTCTCCTTGAGAAGGGTTTCGTCGGAAAAATCACCCCGAACCAAGATGGCTCCCTCGCTCAGCAAGGAGTTCGCTTGCGGGTGGCGCTCGCCTCCTCTGACTATGCAGATTAATCGGAGATCCTGAAGCCGGGCCAACTTCCGGACCACGTGGCGGCCGATAAAGCCGGTAGATCCTGTTAATAGGACATCCTGCCTGCTCATAATAGACGGAGCACCTTGACCTTCGCCTCAGCACCAGGACAACACACTGCACCCTCACGAGGCGCAGCTTAACGGCGAGATCTCACGGCCCAACAAGCTCTGCCTTGACCGCTTTGGTTGTTCGTACAATGTGCCAGGTGGTGATGAAGCCTGCAAGATTGCCCATCACACCGGCTGAGACCATGACCAGCGTCATGTGGACGAGGCTCTCGCGGCCAAACAGAAACATGCCCAGTCCCTGCCAAACCAGAACCCCAACCAGAGCATAGATAAACGCCGGCCGCTCGAGCGAGAGAGCATAATTGAGCCAGATATTCAACCCAGCGTAAAGACTCGCGGCCAAGCTGGCCAATCCCAGGACAATGCCCAAGTTGGCGTAGGCAGCGGTGAATATGATTCTCACCAACCATCCAGGGAACAGAAAATAGAAAACTGTCAGGGCCAGCCCCGGGACCAGCGCACCCCCCAGCGCCAGCAATAAGATCGGCCGGGCATCCCGGCCCATGGCTCGACGCTGCGTCGCCTTGGGGAGAAGGAGGATCCCTATCGCCAAGGGCATGAACAAACTTATCTTGGCCAGGGTAACCACCGGTCCATAGTCGCCGGCCATCCGTGGGCTGAAAAAGTGCTTCACAAACAGCGCATCCAGGTTCGCCAGGACGGCAAAAGCCGCCATTCCCAATAGGGTGTAGGACGAGTAGGGCCAGCTTACCGGGCGGGCAACAACCTTGGCGGGGGCCTTGAAATAGGCGCGAAGCCACCACAGCGCCAACACCACGACAACGGCACAGGCGAGCGGTAATGCAGCGATGGCCCCAACGGCCTGGCCTCCCAGCCAGATCAGCCCGGCCGCAAAAAGCAATCGCAAAACCGACTGAGCGACCTGTACCACTCCAAAGCCCGCAAAGGCCTGCACTCCCTGAAGCGCGCCATCCGTAACCGGCCGCACGAAGAACATCAGCAACACGGGGCTGGCCGCCCACAATGGCCAAGGGTTGGGCAGCCGCAGCAGGCGCGCCAAGAAGGGGCTGATGAGAACCGCAAGCGCCGTCGCCATTAGACCCCACTGCCAAGCCCAGCGCCAGGCGCGCTGCACGAAGGCTCCCACCTGATTGATGGAATCACTCTGTGCGCTCAGCTCCGCGGTGTAAAAGGCTACAACATTTCGGATGGAGATGGCCAAGTAAACCAGCACTTGCAGAATAGCCGCCACGCAAACAAAGATGCCGAATTCAACGGGTATGAGCCAACGGCCAGCCAAGACATTGACTGCATAGTCCAGACCTCCTGCCAAGATCATGGCCGGTCCCAGGATCAGGCTCTGTCTCATGCCGACTGAGCGGAACAGCGCGTGCCGCCACGCCGTCATATACTCTGTGTAACCAGCGCGCAAACGCTCACCCTCTTTCAAATTGCTGATAAGTCATCACGGGGCGGTAGACGCAGCCGCAGCGCCGGCCCTGGGGACAGTCCGGCAAGGGCAGAAGTGGAGCCTGGTCAGGATGGTAGACCTTACCGACGGGCAGCTTCCGCGCCGCAGCGCAGCAATTTGGCGCCGGCTGAACCGCGACGCCGGCGATGGAACCCTTGGCCTTCATCCCCAGGCGGTAGGCCGCCAAGGTTCTCACGGCATAGTCCGGTTGCTTCTCCATGTCGTGCTGAAACTTGTTCAACCAGTCGAAGGCCATGGATTTCCATTTCCCGCAGGAGGCACGTAGCGCCGACCTTTAGGTCGGCATTCACGGTGCTTCTCCATGTCGTGCTGGAACTTGTTCAACCAGTCGAAGGCCATGGATTTCCATTTCCCGCAGGAGTCACGTAGCGCCGACCTTTAGGTCGGCATTCACGGTGCTTCTCCATGTCGTGCTGGAACTTGTTCAACCAATCAAAGGCCATGGATTTCCATTTCCCGCAGGAGTCACGTAGCGCCGACCTTTAGGTCGGCATTCACGGTGCTGACCTAAAGGTCAGCGCTACGAGTCGCCGCCGTAGGAAGCGATCGGCCCGCGTCACCATCGGCGGCCTGCGGGCGCTTGCTCCCCGGCCGCAACACCTTGGCGCCCACCCGCGCCAGCGTCGGAATGTCGTGCAACATGTTGGTGTAAGAGGCGTTGGCCAGCGGACAGTGACATTCCTTCGCCGCGATACTCCGGCGCACTTCTTTGATCTTTTCGCCAAACCAGATTTCTTTGAAATTGTAGTTGTGATCGCGCAGATTGCCCAGGTTGTCAGCTCGCACACAACAGGGCCAGACTGTGCCGTCGGCATAGATGTGGGCACTCACCCAGCCGGCGTAGCAGGCGATCACCTGGTCCTGCTCGTCCAAGATGCGCTTGACCAGCTTGTAGTACTCCACCCGGAAAGCTTCCGTGATTCTGGCCAGGCCCGTGAAACGCTTGCTCTCCACGTAGGCGATGAGACGGTCGATGGCCTTGGCGTAGTCCTCAGGGCTGGGCGTTATGGGCAAGCCCACGGTGTCAAGCTCCACCCGCGGTTCCGCAATCTCGGTGATGAACTGGTCGGCGCCAGATTGGTCGGCGTAGGCGATGATTTCGTCCAGGTGGCCCACGCTAAAGACCGACACGACCGAATGAATTCCTACCGTCAGGTTGCTCAGCCGGCTGCGCAGGGACAACAGTTGCTCCAAGCGCTGTTCGAATTTCTGGAAGTTGCCCGGAACGCCACGAATGAAGTCATGTTTCGCCCCAACTCCGTCCAGCGACAGATTGATGATCACCTGGCTCTTGGGACACGACCGGGCAATGCGCTCCACCCTTTCGGCGATTATGGGGAGAATCGCATTGGTGGGGATGTTGATGACACCCGGCCGACAATGTTCATACGCCAACTGGGCGAGCTCCACCACGTGCGGGTACATCAACGGTTCCCCGCCACTAATCGTGAACCAATAGGGAGTTTGGCCCAAGGAAGCCAGTACTTTATCCCACTCGTCCAGGGTCAGTTCGTCCTCGCGTTTCATCCAGATATTGCAGGTGAGGCATCGCGAATTGCACTTGGGGGAAGGAGAGAGAGTCAGGTTAAGTGGCAGCATCCGCGGCCAGTCAAACTGGCGGTAGAGCTTGAACAGCGGAACGCGCAGCAAAACGCCAGCCATTGAATTCATGCCGCCGCTATATCCTTGCCTTGAGGTCTTTTGTTGTCCTGGCGATTTCCCAGACGCAGTGGTCGCGTCGTTTCTTGTAGTCGCGTCTGCCGAGTGAGCGCCCGTAGACTTCGAGGGCCGCCACGCCCCAAGCCCAGAGAAAAGGTCGCGGCCGCCAATCAAGGGAACGGAGGAAGATCCGCAGTATTCTCCACCCACTCATCGTGCTCACGTTGTATCCCAGCGTATGGCGCACCGCCAAGTGTCCGGCAAAAACGCGCCGGCGCTGGCGCAGAAAGTCTTCAACCGTGAGTGGACCCTTGTTGTAGACGACGGCGGTTGGTACGTAGCGTGCCTCATATCCTTGACCCCGGATGACCGGCTCGATGCTCGCCTCGTCCACCGCTGTGTGGTAAGGAATACGCTCAAAGATCTTGCGGAACGCGACCATCTCCCCGGCCTTGAAGCTGCTCAGGTTGACTCGGTGATGCAGATCCCAGAGCAGATGTGCCGCAAACCCCATAAAGGTCCCGGGGTCGTTGACGGGCACCGGGCGGGCAGTAGTCAATCCCACCGCCGTGTCGGCGAAAGGCGCTACTAGTTCTTCAATGGCGTCGGCTTCGGGCAGCAGATCGGCGCCGCAAAGCACTACTATCTTTTCCCGCGCTTGCGGAAGAAACTGGTTGATTGCCGAGGCCTTACCCTCGCGGCGCGGCTGCACCATCAGGCGAATTCGCGGGTCCCGAGTTACCCAATCTTGCACGATAGATTCGGTGCGATCGGTACAGCCGCTGGCTACGACTACAATCTCCGTAAGGGTTACCCTTTCGCTTCGTTGCGAAACCACGGCCTCGAGCGTCCGGCCGATATTGGGCTCCTCGTTATAGGCCATAATCCCTATCGAGCACGCGATCGACATAGGATGATCCTGCCTCATCATAGGAATCTCGTGGCTACTGCCTCAGCCTCATGAGCCTACCCGCACATATTATCACTTTTGCGGCCTCCGCACTCGTCGCGGGCAACTTTCGTCTGAGGGGCAGCCAACCTGCCACACCCTGAGCCTACGCCAGTTTTGACTCTCAATCTCTGGCACCAAAGTACTTAGTAGACAACGAGGGTCTGTGCGGAGTGCGGGGGTGCGGGGACTTGATCTGGATCATGGCTGGGAAAGTTCAGTACACTAACTGCCGGAATCCATTCGGAAGCGAGCGGAGCCCACTGGGTACTTTGGTGCCAGAGGCGGAGGTTCGGGACTGGTATACATTGGTCGCGCAGCGCGGCTTCTGGCCGTAGCCGAAGTGAGACCCTCTGCGTCCTCCGTGCCTCTCGAGCTTTAACACGGAGTACACGGAGCATCTCAGTGGACTCTGCGTTGAGGCTTTTCCGGGCACGAAGGACACGGAGGCGCCTATAATTACGAGGAGAAGCCTTACGAAAGTGGGTCTGCCCTCTCCCAATTCCCTGCTATTCTCCTCGGGAAATGGGCAGAAGTCAGAGGCGGGCACTGCATGAATCCTGAAACCATTTCCCCGAGCCAGCCGCTTCCGCCCGACATGGCCGGAACTGTGCCCAGCAAGCCGCAGACTTCGATTGTCAGCCGGGCCTTGCTTGCCCTAGCCGTTCTGTTCGTGCTGGTACGAGCGCTCCCCATCTTGAGCTTCCCCCTGAGTCGCGACCAGGGAACCTACTTGACCCTCGGACAGTGCCTGCTCGAAGGCAAGCAACTGTACCGCGACATTGTGGAAAGCAAACCCCCCGGCATCCCCTACCTGTACGCCGGCATTGCCAAGCTTTTTGGCAGAGTATTGTGGTCAGTGGCAGTGACCGACATCCTCTTGTTGCTTCTCCTCTCCTACCTTCTCTTTCGCTTCACCGAGCCCTACCTGGGCCGCGCGGGCGCTGCCATAGCGGTGATGGTTCATGCTTCCTGGCATGGCGACATGAAGTACTTCTGGATTGGTCAACCCGAAACGTTTCAGGCGGCCTGCGTATTGGCTGCCTACTTGCTCATGATGCACCGTGGACGGGGGTCGAGGGTAAGCTGGTTTGCAGCGGGCCTCCTGCTCGGCTGCGGGTGCTGGCTGAAATACAATGCCATTGCATTCCTGCCCTTTCTCCTGCTCCTGCCCTTTCTCGACACGAGCGGCCTTGACCGGGAGCCACCCCAGGTGTCCCTTACCATACCCTGGCGGAACTGGCTGGCGAGGGCCGCCCTTCTACTGGCGGGGCTCACTGCGGCAATTGGCATTGTCCTGGCTTGGATCGTGTTCAAGGGCGCCTGGCCTGCTATGAGGCAAATCCAATTCGAAGTCTTGCCGCGCTACGCGGCCATGGGCTTCGAGCGCAATCCGCATTACTTGCTCTCGATCTTTGCTCGAACAAACTATTATTTGGGCGAGAGGACTTTATGGGCCACCCTGGTGGCGCTTCTGGTGGCGTGGCTGCGCCGGGATTTGAGGCGGGCCGCCCCGGTCCTCCTCGCTGCCCTTTCCGCCTATGCCGCCGTGGTCATGCAGGTTCGTTTGCATGATTACTACTTTCAGACCTGCTACCCTTTCTTCGCTGTAATTTGGGCATACCTCGTGGTCAGTCTCTATGAGGGCATTTGTGCCCTGGCAAGGAATCTCAGGCAACGAGGCTGGCGGCTCGGGGCTGGGCTGATTTGGATTGTTTTTGCCGAGGCCATTTTCTGGCCGCTTCCCGAGGAATTCAACAGATTGACGATGCGTTATGAAGAACTGCGCGAATGGCGAGCTGACCCTATTGCGTTTTATTCGGGCTATCCACCACAGTTCGCGAACGATTTTCTTCGCGGGCAATTCCAGGTTATTAATTACCTTAAAGAGAATGCCAGCCCAAGCGACGGCGTTTTTCTGTGGGGCAGCAGTGTCTTGATTTATTATTTCTCCGGCCATCAACCGCCGACCCGCTTCCTCTCGAACTTGGGGTTGATGTCGCCGTGGTGTCCAGATTCCTGGCGGGAGGAGTTGGTGCGGGACCTGAGAAATGCTCAACCGCGTTTCATCATTGTTACGCGCCGCGACGCTTTGCCTATCATCACCTATGTCAATCTGGACTCCGAGCAATATCTCAAGATCTTTCCGAAGCTCAATTCGTTCATCACCGAGAACTACAAGCCCGTCGCCGATTTTGACACTTTCGTTGTTTACCGTCGGAATGATTTGCCCCAGCGTTCAAGCCCTTGACCACGACCCGCATAGAATTAGTTGTTTCCCAGGTACTTTGGTGCCAGAGATGGAGATTCAAAACCGGTATAGGCTCTTCGTTGGTTGGAATGACCGGCGTTTCGAGACGGATCCCATTCCAGACGACCCCAGCACAGAGGCGGAGACTGCATGAGTCCTGAGACCTTTTCTCCCACCCCGTCGGTTCCATCCGACGTGGCCGACACTGCGTGCATCGAGGCGCGGCCTTCACTTCTCGGCAGGGCCTTGCTTGCCCTAGCCGCGCTATTCGTGGTGGTGCGGGCGCTCCCCATCTTGAGCTTCCCACCGAGCGACGACCAGGGGATCTACCTGACCATCGGACAGGGCTTGCTCGAAGGCAAGCAACTATATCGGGACCTTTGCGACAGCAAACCGCCCGGCATTTTCTATCTGTATGCCGGCATTGCCAGGCTGTTTGGCAGAGCCATGTGGTCGGTGGCAGTGGTCGACATCCTCTTGTTGTTTCTTATTTCCTACCTTCTCTTTCGCTTCACCGTGCCCTACCTGGGCCGCGCAGGCGCTGCCATAGCGGTGATGGTTCACGCTTCCTGGCATGGCGAGATGAATTACTACGCGATTGCCCAACCCGAGACCTTTCAGGTGGCCTGCGTATTGGCTGCTTACTTGCTCATGATGCGCCGTGGACGGGGGTCAAGGGTAAGCTGGTTTGCCGCCGGCCTCCTGCTTGGCTACGGGTGCTTGCTAAAACACAATGCCATTGCCTTCCTCCCCCTTCTCCTCTTCGTGCCTTTTCTTGACACGAGTGCTCTTGACCGGGAGCCGCGACGGCTCTCTCTTGCCATCCCCTGGCGGAACTGGCTGACGAGGGGGGTCCTTCTGCTGGCGGGACTCGCTGCTGCAATTGGCATCGTGCTGGCTTGGATCGTGTTCACGGGCGCTTGGCCTGCCATGAGGCAGATGCAATTCGAAGTCTTGCCCCGTTACGCGGCCATGGGCTTCGAGCGCAATCCACACTACTTGCTCACATTCTTTGCTCGAACAAACTATTTCTTGGGCGAGAGGACTTTATGCGCCACTCTGGCGGGACTTCTGCTGGCGTGGCTGCGCCGGGATTTGAGGCGGTTCGCTCCCGTCGTCCTTGCCGCTTTTGCCGCCTATGCCGGCGCCGTGATGCAAGTTCGTTTTCATGATTACTACTTTCAGACCTGCTACCCTTTCTTCGCAGCCATCTGGGCGTACCTCGTGGTCAGCCTCTATGAAGGCACTTGTCTCCTGGCAAGAAATCTAAGGCAACGCGGCTGGAGGCTCGCGGCTGGCCTGATTTGGATTGTATTTGCCCAGGCCATTTTCTGGCCGCTTCCCGAGGAATTTAGCAAATTGACGCTTCGGTATGAGCAATTGCGGGAATGGCAAGCTGACCATGAGGGGTTTTACTCGGCCTACCCACGGCTGTTGCCATGGGACCTTCTTCGCGGGCAATTGGACGTTATTCATTACCTTGAAAAAAATGCCCAGCCAAGCGATGGCGTTTTTCTGTGGGGCTTCAACTGCTCGATTTATTATTTTTCTGGCCATCAACCCCCAACCCGGTTGATCACAAACTTGGGCATTGTCGCACAGTGGGGCCCGCCTTCCTTCCGGGAAGAGTTGATGCGGGACCTGAGAAATGCTCAGCCGCGTTTCCTCATTGTCACGCGCCATGACGCTATACCTAGCATCACCTATGTAAACTTGGACTCCGAGCAATCTCTCAAGTTCTTTCCGAAGCTCAATTCTTTCATCATTGAAAACTACAAGCCCGTCGCCGATTTTGACACTTTCGTTGTTTACCGGCGAAACCATTTGGCCCAGTGGTCAAGCCCGTAACGACGACCCACATGGATTTAACCCACATTTCCAATTCGAACTCTATTTCTGAGTTTTCGGATCGTCGTCATCATCAATATTTATGCGGGTGTAGACGCATTGAAGACGTTCCGGAGGTCAGTACCCAATGGGGTGAAGCATGCCCGTTACTACCGGTTGATGGTGGCCGAGCGGAAATCGCGGCTAATAATTGGTCTCTTTGTAATATGCAATTTGGCTTGTCCGGGGCCCCGAAGCTTTGATATATTCGCGCGCATGACGAACCGCACCCTTCTTGCTATCGAAGCTGTTGTCTTGTTTGTAGCCTCCTTTGCAGCGGGGTGGCTGGCGCGTCGCCAAAGTGCAGCCCCCCCACCCGCAGCGATGGTCCCCGTGACCAATGCGGCGACGTCGACCCCGACGCAAACGAAAATGGCGTTCGAAGCCATCTACAGGAACGGGGTGTGGGGAGTCGACGCCAATGGGCGCGGGTCATCAGGCTCAGCGACGGCGTTGGCGTCGCAGCAGTTCAGCTCCTTCCTCAAGTACTTGCTCAAGTCCGCCAACATCAAATCGGTCGTCGATGCCGGGTGCGGCGATTGGGGGTTCAATTATTCCGACTGGACCGGCATCGACTACAAAGGCTACGACATCGTCGCCGAAGTGATCGATCGCAACAAGAGGCACGAAAAGCCGAACGTGCATTTCTTCGTCGCGAACATAGTCGACTACGACCTGCCGCCGGCCGATCTTTTGATCTGCAAGCACGTGCTGCAGCACCTTCCCAATGCCGACGTGGCAAAATTCCTTGCCAAGCAGATTCCGAAGTACCGGCACGTCGTCATCGTGAACAGTGTCGACCAGGTAACGTTCACCGCCGACAACAGAGACATCAAGCCCGGCGATTTCCGACCGCTCGACATCACAAAACCGCCATTCTCAGTGCACGGCGTAAAGCTGCTCACGTATTTCGACGACCCGTACATGCAACAGGTCGTCTATCTCTCTGGCCACAACTGATCAAGGTACGCAGGACCCAGTCGGCAGGCCTGGCTCGCTGTCTGCTCGAGCGCGTCCCATCAATACGCGGCGAAAAGCGCGCAGCAGATCAATATCGCTTTGAATTGGGTGGCGATTTCAGCTCCCTTCAATATAATCAAGTCTTGTTACTACCCCCTAGCTTCGGATTCACTGGATCGGAAATAAGTATGTCTATGGTCCATGTCGAAAGCTGCTGTAAATTCCGTCGCTTGACGCGCGTCATCTTCGCTGGAATATTGCTCACTAAGGAGGTCATGCGCCACGAATTCAAGTTTAATTGTTTCCCAGGTACTTTGGTGCCAGAGATTGAGATTCAAAACTGGTATACACTCTCTGCTCGCCAGCCTCATCTCACGCTGAAGCGTCAAAAGGGATTATGAACTGGCGAGAGGAGCGATGTTGGATTAAGAGGGTGTTGAACCGGCGGCCCACTTTCCCCTATCATGCGGCGTTGGCTCGGTAATATTCATACTTTCAGAAGAGCAGAAACGAGGTCGAGTCAAAGCCCGGGATTTCGCCTCACCGAGGTCTGCCGAAATTGGACTTATCGGGTGCTGAAATGGGTTTCCTAGAAACGGAGGACCGTCGTCAGGGCGCCATTCTGGCGATTGCATGGGTTTGCTTCACAACCATGATTCTGCTCGTTGTTCATCACCACGCGCCCTGGTCTGATGAGGCACAAGCCTGGCTGATCGCGCGGGATAACTCTCTTTTCGAGATGCTCTTCCGGCGGTTGCACTATGAGGGTACGCCGGGGTTATGGCACGTCCTGCTTTGGCCACTGGCGAGATTTGGCGCGCCCTACCGGACCATGAGCTATCTTAGCGCGCTGCTTGCCTCCGTAAGCGCCGGTCTCATCCTGATTTTCGCACCCTTTCCTGTCTGGCTGCGGGTACTGTTCGTGTTTGGGTACTACCCAGCGTACCAGTATGCTGTGGTAGCGCGAAGCTACTGCCTGAATGTGCTCTTGATGGTCCTCGCTGCCACCCTGTATTCCACCCGAGACTCCAAGCCACTCCGTTACTGCCTGATTCTCGCCGCCCTCGCCAATACGAACCTTTTCGGCTTTCTGGTTGCCGGGGTGCTCTTCGCGGAGTTTACCTTAATGGCGTGGCGGTCGCGATGGGCTCTTACCAAACGCTTTGGCATTCCAGCGTCCTTTTTCGTCATCGCAAGCCTGCTGGCAGTCGCGCAGGCGGCTCCGGCACGAGACGTCTTGATTGCGGGTTATGACGATGCGATACGTCGAAGCGTCATCGCGACCACTCAGATAGCTCGCGCCTTTGTGGAATTCGGACCGCCAATCGACAATGGATTTACGATGCCTATAGTACTTTCCGCAGGGATTCTGGCTGTGGGATTAGGCTTGGCAGCAAAGGCGAAGAAACTGGCGCTAATGATATTTGTGTGCGGCGCACCCCTTGCCTTCCAGGCCGTCAAATATTCCCCATGGCTCGCGGGGCTGATTTACCTTTCCTGGGTCTTCGGTGTCTGGATAAGTTGGCCTGCTCTCAGCAAGCTGAGCGCCCGATATCGACGAGCTGTTGTCCTCATGGTCGCCTCACTGTTCGTCCTACATGCATATGATGCGCTGGCAGCATGGCGATTGGACCTGAGCCACCCGTATTCCGCCGGGCCGCAGGCAGCGATGTTCCTGAAGAATTCCTTCGCCGCCAACCCCAACCTTAAACTGGCGTTTGTCGGGTACGAAGCAATCGCGGTGCAGCCGTACTTCAACCAAAACGTATTTGCTAATTACTATGGTGGCGCCCCAAAACCTTCCTACTACGATTGGAAGTTAGGACAGCCGTGCCCTTACAGGTCCAACGCACAATATGTGGCGGAGCTGATGCGGACGGGTGAATTTGATTCGGTTCTTGTTTCTGAGCGATCGTTGGTGTCGCCGGAATATGAGCCGGTTGCCCGTCAGGCGGGCTACTTTCAGGTCCGTTCGTTCGAGGGCGAAAGGGTTTGGAAGGACGACATCTATTTTCTGGATGATCTGCTTGTTTTCGAGAAGTGTGCCACGCCTTTGCCGAGACCTTCGGCCAAATGATTTCAGATGAACAGAAACGATATCGTATCAAAGATGGGAGGTTCTTCTCGCCAGACGTCTGCCCAAATGGAACTTGTGAGGGTGCTGAAATGGATCTCCGAGTTACGGCGCGCCCACGTCAGGGTGTTCTCGGGTGGATCGCACTCGCCTGACCAGCGCTATTCCCGCCAGGAACATGGCCGCGGCAGCCGCCAACAGGGTGCCGAGCACGAGGTACCGGTCCCGGTAGCGGACGACAATCCGATGCCGGCCCGCAGGTACGCGCAAGCTCATCTGGCCATACTCATCAGTGGCAATCTCGGTTGGGCGGCCGTCGACCGAGGCGTTAAAGAAGGAATTGCTGACAAACCTCAAGCGCAAGCGGTCTTCCTGGTGGCTGTCGACATCGGCCTGAATGGTGTTGGTGGTCAGCCCATAGTCAATGCCCGCTACTCCGCCCAATTTCCAGCAAACCAGAGGGCTCGCCTCGGAATCCAGGTACACCGTGCGGTCCCCATCGCGAAAGTACGGAGTCATGCCGTTCTTGAGCAGCACGGGCGCGTACTCCAGAGCCCCGTTGCTCACGATGTACCACCGCACGCCCCAGCGCCGGAGGTGGGCAATGGGCAACTGGCCGGGAGGGCCCAGGTAGGACGCCATATGGGTCAGTCCCAAGGCAACCTGGTCATTCCGCTCCGGCACCAGCGGGTCGTAGCCGGCGATCGATTGCAGGCCCCACAACGTGGCGTAGTTGAAGCCCAGGGAGTTGGCGCTCTTCTGGTCTTCAAACCGGTAGCCGACCGAGAGTATCCTTCTCTCCCCCAACCGCTCCCGGAGCGGTTCCGCCAGCGGCACCCTCTCCTGGTGCGTGCGGAAGAGCCTGGGGGGAAAGACAAGGTACAACAGCAGAAAGTTAGCCAAGGTCGCCACCGTAGCCGCGGCAAATACGCTCCGCGCCGCCCACTTGCTCTTGAGCACGCCCAATAGCCAGGCGAGACCGATCGCGGCAATCACCACCAGAAAGAACGCGGTGTGGATCTGAAGTTTGAACGGCCAACGAAAGCGGTTCAGAACGGGAATCTGGTACATGGTTAGGGCAAACCCGTTGATCGACCACAAGAACGAGACCAGCGCCCCAGCCAGGCAGATGAAGCAGTACTTCATTCGCGTGGCATCCAGTGCCTCCCTGAAAGACGCTGCCAGCCCGACCACAAGGAGCACGAGAGTTATGTATCCGATGTGCGACAGGTAGGGCAAAGAACGCGGGAGCCAGTTGGCGATGGACGTGCCCGCATAGTGAGCGTTCGAGAACGGGTCGATTAGTCCCGAGAACCAGGATCCGACCGTGAAGGCGCCGTCCTGGAACTCCGGCCACGGTAACGCCTGCTTGCGCAATGCGGAAATCGTCGTCTGGTGCCACATCGGCAGCAACAACGGCAGCGAGAAAATAACGGTCAGCACCCAATTTGCCGCGTAGCGCCAGACCGCCGAGGCCACCCCGGTGCGATGCGACGGAAACCGCAGCACTGCTAGCATCGCGAACACCATGACCTCGAACACCGCGCAATGCAGCAACGACTGGGGATATCCCATGAACAACAGCAGCAAGTGCGCCGCCAACACGCCGCTGCCGGCGCGCGGTGCCCCATCTAACAGCCTTAGCGCGAAATACACCATCCAGGGGAAATACGCCGCAGGCCCCGACAGCGTATCCCAGCAAGCGCTAACGTAGATGACGAAGCTGCTCAGTTCGTACGTGAGGGCGCCCCAGAATGCCGCCCGCCGGTCGGAGGTGATCAGCCGCAGCAGCAGGAACATGCCGATGGCGCCGGCGATCAGGTGGAAGACCACCAGGAAATCCACCGCGCCGAACGGCTGGCCGAGCACCGCGTAGCTGACGAGCGTGGCGGCGTAGCCGAAGGGATACAGGACGCCCGTGGTGCCAGTGCTGAGATGGGGGATTCCCGCAAACTGATGGAAGTTGAACTGCGCGAGCTCCCCGCCATGCAGCGCGCGCCAGTTGTGGACAAGGCAGGGCAACTTGAAGTCCCGGTTATCGTCCTGGAGGAAGTAGTACGGCCTCCGCAGTTCAATCGCCAGCAAGGCGGCCGCCACGGTCGCCGCCAGCAGCAGCGGGTATCCCAATCTAGCGACGCGGTTGCGCATCTCCCCCGTTCACCCCGGCCGAGGGGCCGCTCGCCACTGCCGTTCGTGCCGCCTCCTGGTGGTCGTTGATGATGCTACGCACGATGAAAGGCGGGCGCCGCTTGACTTCCTCGAAGATCCGGCCCATGTATTCCGCAAGAATACTCAGGCAGAATAATTGCAGGCTTCCCAGGAAAAGAATCGCCACCAGCAGCGTCATGAAACCGCGCGGCGCGTTCGGGATGATAAAGTAGAGTGCAATGTACAAGACGATAGCCACGCCGGTCAGCACCGTCGCCAGGAATGACAGCAACGAGATCATATCCAGCGGCTGGTAAGAGAAGGAGAAGATCCCCCGCTTCGCCCACCGGATGTTGTCCAGAAACGAGTTCGTGGACTCCCCGGCGAACCGCTCGGCGCGTGTGTAGGGAACGCCCGTCTGACGAAAGCCGACCCAGGCCCGGAGTCCACGCAAGAAGCGATCGCGCTCCGGCATCAACAGCAATGCCTCCACCACGCGCCGGCTCAGAATTGAGAAATCGCCTGCATCCAGCGGCATCTCGACGTAGGAGAGCCGCCGGTAAATACGATAGAACGCCTTCCGCGCCGCCTCCATCAGGCGGCCTTCACGCCGCCGCTCCCGCACCCCGTAGACGACGTCGTAGCCCGTCAGCCATTCGCGAACCAGTGCCGGAATCACCTCGGGGGGGTCCTGCAAATCACCGTCCATTAAGATGACCGCGTCACCCGTGCTCCGCTCCATGCCGCTGGTGAAGGCCATTTGCGATCCAAAATTGCGGCTATGCGAGATCACGGTCAAGCGTGGGTCCTGGGCTGCCAATTCCGCCAGCAACTCCTCGGCGTTGTCGGGACTATTGTCGTTCACATAAATGATTTCGTAGCTCGACGTCACTTGTGCCAACACCCCAGTAAGCCTGCGGTACATCTCGCGCACGCTGCCCGCGTCGCGATAGCACGCCACCACAACGGAAATCGTCTTATCGGTCAGCACGGTACCCGCTCCTTCAGCGCCTTGCGAACGCTCCCCGCAATCTGTTCCGCCGTGAGGCCCTGCATCCGGCGAAAATACTCTTGACTCCCGCACAGGTGAGCGAACCGATCCCCGGCGCCGTAGCTCCGCAACCGGCATCGAACCCCGCTGGCAGCCAGCCATTCTCCCACGGCCGAGCCGAGTCCGCCGATCAGGCCGTGCTCCTCAATCGTGAACAACGCTCCGCATTCCACCGCGCACCGGTGCAGCAGGGCTTCATCGAGCGGCTTCACCGTGTGCATGCTGACGACCCGGCAGCCGGTGCCCTCAGCCGCCAACTGCGCGGCCGCTGCCACCGCCACCGGCAACATGCTGCCCGTCGCGATCAGGGCGCAGTCGCCGCCTTCCCGCACCACGATAGCGCGGCCGATGGAGAAGGGGGGCGCGCTCGCATGCACCCGCGCATCGCCCGCACGTCCCAGTCGCAGATAAAGCGGACCCCCGTGCATGCCCGCCGCCAGCGTGGCCAACTCAGCTTCCACAGGATCACCCGGACACACCACGGTCATATTCGGCAAGCACCGCATAATCGCGATGTCTTCGAGGGAGTGGTGGGTCGCGCCATTGGCGCCATAGCTGTACCCCCCGCCCACCCCAACCACCGTGACGGCAGCCTCCTGATAGCAGATGTCGTTCCGGATCTGCTCCAGGCAGCGTAAGGTCGCGAACGGCACGATCGAATATGCGAACGGCCTCAGCCCGCCTAGGGCCAGCCCGGCGGCGACACTCATCATATTGGCTTCCGCCACACCAGCGTTGTAGAAGCGTCCTGGGAACCGCGCGGCGAAGTCGTCGAAAATCTTGAAGCCGAGGTCGCCCGTTAGCAGCACGACTCGCCGGTCCCGCTCCGCCAGCGCCGTCAACCCGCTGATGAATGCGTTCCTCATGGCCGGCAACCCTTGATTTCCTCGAGCGCACGCTTCAGGTCGTTGTCGTTCGGCGGGCGGTAGTGCCATTCCAGGTCGTTTTCCATGAACGGCACGCCCTTTCCCTTGACGGTATGCGCGATGATCACCGCCGGCCGTGAAGGCTCGAACGGCGCCCGCGAAAGCGCCCGAACAATCGCGCCCCCATCGTGCCCGTCTATCTCGACGCACGACCAGCCGAAGGCCTTCCACTTTTCCGCGAGCGGCTCGAGATAAGGACTCGTCCGGCCCATCGCCGACCAGTTGTTGTAGTCCACAATCGCCACCAGATTGTCCAAGCCGCGCGCGCTCGCGAAGATAGCAGCCTCCCAGACGCTGCCCTCGGCGCACTCGGCGTCACTCAGCAGCACGAAAACGCGGTAGCCCCGCTCGCGAATCTTGGCCGCCAGCGCCAGACCGGCTCCCAGCGAAAGGCCATGGCCCAACGAGCCGGTGGCCACCTCGATACCCGGCACGCAGCGTGGCGCGGGATGCTCGGCCAGTCGCCCTCCCTCGCGCCCATACTCATCGAGGACTTCCTCGGGGAAAAAACCACGTTCGGCCAGCGCGGCGTACTGCGCCATGCACCCGTGCCCTTTGCTGAGTATGAACCGGTCGCGCCCCTCGTCCTCCGGCGCCCCCGGATCGATGCGCAACACCTTGAAATACAAGGCCGCCACGACATCGGCACAGGAGAGTGCCGAAGCCACGTGCGGCGTCCTGCCGTCATGCGCCATGCGGACGATCCTCGCACGGATCGCGCGCGCCCGCTCCTCGACACAATCAGCCCCGGCCATGTCTCTCCACCACCATCACGTCACCCTCCCACCCTGGCCAAAATCCCCAGATTGCCCGCTCGCATCGGCATGATCCACCTCCCGCATCGGGACCGCCTCAGAGCCGGCAGCAGTCTCGTTTTCAACCAAGCCGGCATCGGTGCCATCTTGCACCAGTACGCGAGCGGATACTCATTCCGCACCGGAAAAACCCGCAGAACTTCGAAGCCGTTCTTGCAAAAGATCCGCATCATCGTGTTCTTGTCATAGAGATAAGTGTGCTCGACATCGATGATCGGGCTGCGCTCGCCCAAAATGCGGTTTGTCCAGGCGCCCACGTCATGATTGATGAAGAGCGCCAGACCCTCCGGCTCTAAAAGCACCCGGCAGGCTCGCAATGCTTCATTCGGCCGCGTCAGGTGATCCAAAACCTGGAATCCGCAAATCAGGCTGAACCATCCCGGCGGGAACAGACCCTCGTGGAACAGCTCGTTCTTTATACGCTCCCGCACCGTGGGGGACGCCGCCTCGACCGCCTGGCGGCTGGGTTCGACACCATGCACCTCAGCGAATCCGAACTCCAGCGCTTTCTCCAGAAAGGACCCGTTACCGCAACCGATCTCCAGCATTCTGGCCCTTTCCTTGAGCAGCGGCAGGCTCTTGCTCACATACCGCGCGTAGGTAAGACCCGCGCAGGCGGATTCCTCCTCGTAATCGAAGGCGCTCCCGCGGTATAAGCGCGCGAGTTCCTCCTCCGGCAGCACCGGATCCGAGCGAATCAGCCCGCATTTCCGGCATCGGACCATCCGGTAACGTACTCTGTCCGGCTGCCGCCGCGCCGAGAATCGGCGGTAGGTGGCCGCATCCGCCCCTAACCGATCGGGGTACAATTCGCGGTCCCAGGCGTCAGTCTCGCAGATCGCGCACTGGGTGTGGATCATTGCGGCCCGGCCAGGTTCGCCCGAAACCATTCCGCGGTCCTCTCGATCCCTTCCGTCAAGCCGATTTTCGGCGCCCATTTCAAGACCCGCCTCACCTTGCTCGGGTCCGCCAGCCACGTGTCCGTGTCCCAGACGCGGGCTGGCATGCTTCCCCAATGCACCTTCACTTTTGCTCCGGTCGCGCGCAGTACCGCTTTCACCACATCCCGCATCGTCGACTGCACCCCGGTCCCGATGTTGAAGGTCTCCCCGCATTGCAGGCTCAACTGGCCGAGTTGCAGGTAGGCTTCCAGAACGTCCTCCACATGAATGAAATCACGCGCCGTGTCGGGCGAGACCATTTCCAGATCCTTCCCTTCCAGACACCGCCGAATGATGGCCGGGATTAGCCGCGAGGGGGCCTCATAGGGACCGTAGACCGAGAACAGCCGGAAAGTGTTGACGGGGCGCCGGTCGGCCCGCGCCATGTGCTGGCACACCAGGGTTTGCGCGCACTTTGCCACAGCATAGTAGCTGTTGGGCTCCGGCAGGTCCGTCTCGCGCATGGCGTGCAATTTGGCGCCGTATTCGGACGAACTGCCAGTGTTCACGAACACCTTGTAGTCCACCTCCGCACAGGCCTTCAGCAGGTTCCACGTCCCGAAAATGTCGGTGAGAATGATCTGGTCCGCGTCGGTCTGGTCGGGATACGCTCCATGCACGGCAAGATGGTAGACTACGCTCGGTTCGATGGCCAACACCAAGTCGCGGAGGCGCTCGGCAGCGGTGAGGTCGCCCGTGTGCAGATGCACTTTTTGCTCGATGCCCCGCAGCCGCCACAGGTCCGCGCCTTCGCGCACCAGCGCGTGCACTTCGCATCCGATCCCGGCGAGTTTCCGCACCAGCGACGCGCCTATAAACCCCGTCGCCCCAGTCACGAAGAATCGCTCGTCCAGAAGATTCATCTCACCCCCTCCGCAAGCGTGACGGGGGCCTGCCGCTAAAGATTTTCTTGGCGTCAAGCACCTGGGCGCTCCCGGGAAAATGCCCTTTGTGGATTCAGTACCATGGCGTTGCTGTGACAGGCGAGGGCGTTCCCTGGCCCGCCAGATTAGAATAGCGCGGCAACCTGGGGGGTGCAAGGTCCGGTTCCGCAAGCCATACGCGCCGTTTCGAGGACTCGCCCGTCAATCCTCGCGTGCCCCTCTGCTCCGGCGCTACAAGCGTGCTGACCAAAGAAGGGGCAGTGGCAATCCATGAAGGTTCTCAGCAAAGGGAATAAGCGCCGTGCCGGTATAGAGCACGACCCCGCGGGTCCAACGTTTGCCTACGGCGTGGGCCAAAGCTCGCAGGCCGCGCACGTCGTTTTCGCCCAGTGTGGCGCTGGCTTTTACTTCCACGCCGGCCAGGCGTCCGGCGCCGTTTTCGAGCACAAAGTCTACTTCCTGTCCGGCAGCGGTGCGCCAGTAAAAAAGCTGTGGCGAATCCTCGCTCCAGGTTGTTTGCTTGCGTAACTCCATTAACACGAAGTTTTCGAGCACGCCTCCGGCCAGCCCTGCATCCGCTTCCAATCGCTCCCGCGTCAACCCCAATAAATGCGCGAGCAAGCCTGTGTCATTCAAATAAACCTTCGGGGTTTGGATGACGCGTTGGCCCAAGTTGCTTGACCAAGGGCGCAGCATTTGCACAAGGAAAGTCGCTTCCAACAAGGCGAAATACCGTTTCAAGGTGGTTTGTGGCAAAGCGAGGCTTCGGGATAGGTCGGCAAAATTCAGCAAACCTCCGGCGCGAGCCGCCACGACCGAAAGGAGGCGGGGCACCGCGGCAAGATCGGCAATGTTGGCCAAATCGCGAATGTCGCGCTGAAGGATGGTCATGAGATAGGATTGGAACCAGGCCTTACGGCGCGCCTCCGCGTCGCGGGCAATCGCGGGCGGATAACCGCCCACGAGAGCTCTCTCCCACAGTTCCTTTCGTTTCTCCGATTTTCGTACAGACCAGAGGGTCCGTTGGGCAAATAATGCGTCAATAAATTCTTCCGAAACGCCTTCTATTTCGCCCTGAGAGAACGGCCAAAGCGTCAACACTTCCATGCGACCTACTAGCGATTCGGAGAGCTTTGGTAGGAGCATCACGTTGGCCGACCCGGTAAGTAGAAATCTCCCCGCAACCCGTTTCTGGTCAATGGCTATCTTGATGGCGGGAAAAAGCTCGGGAACTCGTTGAACCTCGTCGAGCGTGACCGGGGTGTTGAGGCCGGCGATAAAGCCGTTCGGGTCGTGGTGGGCTGCGGCCAGGACGCCCGGGTCATCGAAGGTAAGATACTGACGGCCTTGCCCGGTCAATTCTGGCGATTGCACCAAGGTGCTTTTTCCGGTCTGTCGGGCGCCGTTGACCATGGCCACCGGCGTGTCCGCCAGAGCTTGCAACACGCGCGCGGTAATATGGCGATGAAACATGGCTAATTATCATCCACGAGATGGTTGATAATCAACCAAAATCTGGATGCCTTGCCCGGCGGCTGAACCAAGGCGCGATCACCGCCGCCCGAGTGAATCGAGAGCACCTTAGCAGGAAGTTTCAGCCGGACCCACCTGGCCATTCAAACCAGGGTTTCGCGCGTACAACCAAAAGAGAGCCACAATCGTAATGCAGGTGATGAACATCCCTGCTAATAGACCTTGCTGGTGGTAATAAAAGATAATTACGTGCCGGCCGGGCGCCGCGTACACCGCCCGGAAGAGCTGATTGGCGCGCAGCACGGGCACTTCCCGGCCATCAATCCTCGCTTGCCAGTTGGAATCATAGCGGTCCAGCAGGACCACGTACCCCGGCCTGGAAAGCTCGGCCTTCAGTGTCACCCTATTGGGCTGGTGTTCGGTGATATCAACCTGACCTGAGGGACCCGAGCCCTGGACGGCAGGAGAGGCGCCGGAGTCTGCGGCTAAGATGACGTTATCCAGGGCATCGAAGTTCGGCGAGGCCATCCACGAGAGCGTCTCGATGGGGCTGGTTGTGAAAATGGATGTGCCTGCCACATAGGCGCGTGGCACAAAGTAAGGATTCTCATACAGGTAGCTTGGTTGCGGAGAGCCGTTGAAGATGTCGCTGACGAGCTTTGCGTCTGGAGTGGTTTCCCGGGTTGGGCGGATGATGTATTTCGCATTAGTGCGACCCAGCAGGCAGTCGATGTGCAGAGCGTCTGGAGCTTGGGTGAGGATATAAATCCATTCGTCGAAGAGAAAAGGAGGTAGTGAGCGATCGTCGAAATCCAGGTTCAGGCTTCCCTCGATATGTTGCGCCATGGAGCCCGTGGCCAATACGATCTTCTGCCGAAATACTCCCTGCGCGATATGTGAGATCGCCGCCGCCTCGGGGATGGACTGAAAATTGACGTATCCCTGAAGGTCGTTCGAAGGGGCGATAGGAAAGCGGACCAGTGAAACAACGCGGTATGTCCCCGGCGAACCTTTGAACCGGGACACCACGGGGGGCACATAATCATAGAAGCTGGCAGGAACCGAGGGGTTGGCGCGGTAGCCCTCCGGAACAAGCAGGATCATCCCAAGAATAGCGAAAATCGGCACACCAATGCGTGCCCAGCGCTTGTTCTGTATGAGCCCCGTTACAAGCAGGAACCCGGCGAGAAGGAAGCCTGCGACTCCAGGCAGGTAAAGTCGCAACATGCTTTCCAGAATCAGCGCCATTTGGGAGACCTCATTCGCCGATCGGCCCTGCCGCAGGAGCGCCCACTCCGTGGGCCGCTGAACGAGTTGCGGCACAAGGCAGGCAGCCGTCCAAATCAACAGGCAGCACCCCAGCAAGAACCCTAGTGGCAAGAGGGCACGGCGGCGCCGGGCCTGCCAGCAGGCAGCGTCTCCCCGGAGCGCGTCCCAGCCCCATCCGGCGAGGATCGCGACGAGCATAACAAGGGGGACCAGCAGCTTTACGGGAAAGCGCACCAGGGAGAGTAACGGAACGAGGAGGTAAACGAGGGAAAAAAGCGGCGTAAAGTGGCCGAGGGCGAGCAGGAAAATCGAAATCGCCGCCCCGGCCACAAAGTTACGGCGGCGGTCCCCTCCGAAGGCCCAGCCGGCCAGGGCGAAGAACAGCGGTACGAATCCCATGAAAACGGAGATGAAGTAGGGGTTGTTGCCGTCATCCGCGATGACATTCCAACCCGTCGGCGAGATCAAGGCGGGCCCGTAGAAGTCAGGCACCAGCATTTCCATCAACAGGAGAGGGTGAAGAGACCAGTTGGCCGTCTCGCGGGACAGCATACCCTGCGCGCCCCGGTGTGAGCTGCCCAAGAGCTCGACCGAAGGCAGAAACTGGACGGCGCACAGCGCCACCATGAGGCACCCAACCAGCACGAATCCGGTCAAGATCCGCAAATTGGCGGCAGAGATGAGAGGGCGCAGCGTTCCTCGCAGGTACAGCGCATAGGCAAGACAGAGGCCAAAAGTGGCGAGGAGGGTGAACGGCTCAGCGGCGAGCAACTGCAATGAAAAAACCAGGGTCAGAAGAATCCAGGGGCGAATCGTCCGGCCTTGGATGGCTCGGTCGGTGGCCAGCAGCGCCCAAGGCATCCAGGCCGCGCAAGCCGCGTGATTGTGCAGATTGCCCAGCGATAGCAAGGGGCCGCTGAAAGCGAAGACGAATCCGGCGAAGAAAGCGGCTTGGCGGCTTTGTCCCCAGCGCCGCGCCAAAAGGAATGTGCCGATACCGGCCAGCGCGAAGTGCACCACGTAAAACAGCGGGTAAGCCAAATCAATAGGAAGAAGGATGTGGAAGAGCGTGTAGGGATAGAAAAAAAGCAGGTTGGGGTTCTCGAGCAGCGGCTGTCCGCAATTCAGGTAAGGATTCCAATAGGGCAATTGGCCGTGCCGGCACATTTGCTGAATGAAGCGGGCGCAGGGGTAGGTGTAATTGAAGACGTCGCGGAAGAACAGCATGGAAGGCGTAAAAACTACCTTCCAGAGCATGGCCAGCGCGCCCAGCGCCAGGATGGCGGCCAATGCCAAATCGATGCGGTCAAGCGGGGGGCCGACTTTTACGTCTGACGCTGCATCAACCTCGGGTTGGCCGCGGAGTGACGTGTTGAGACTCATAGGCGTTCGGAATCGTGGACTGTGTACGCGCGGACACGGGTCTGGAGTGCGGCAGCTTGCTGCCGCTTTCGTCCGGCGAGCCTGCTCGCGACCTCACCTGCCCAAGCACTGCGCATGGATGCACGGCCAGCAAGCTGGTCCGGCCGGGCGGGACAAAGCGGCAGCAAGCTGCCGCACTCCAGAGCAATCACACTACCGTATCTTACCCTCTTTATGGGGCAACGGAATGGTACTTTTGGGTCACGTTCGACGGAATCCCCGTGGCTGGCTGGTGGCCATTTCAGCGTTGCCCCGGCGTCTCGCCCGTGGATGGGCGAAGACCCCCCGCCCGGCGAAAAAGGCAGGACTTTCCTCATTTTTTGGTCCGTGTTTCCGCTAACTAAAAGAATTGGCAGGAGATATTTCGAATGGAAAGTGGAGGGGGACAAGCTCTAAAGTAGAAGTGGTTTTTGCCAGAAAATCTCA
>Ga0326728_10003440_pt1 | contig 49163 bp, 42 predicted proteins | sample MB3enrmetagenome_FD_207602 | JGI IMG/M metagenome (GOLD analysis project Ga0326728, IMG submission 207602) | Lab enriched peat soil microbial communities from McLean, Ithaca, NY, United States - MB31MN | ecosystem: Environmental > Terrestrial > Soil > Wetlands > Peat | place: USA: New York... | reverse complement strand
ACCTCGTGATCCACGTCCATGCCGTACACCATCTCGCCGATGGTGTCTTTCAAGCTGGCAGGATCCTTTTCGAATTGCAGCATCTGCTCATAAAAGTATTGAGTCAGCACATATCCCTGCCGCATATCGTGCTCGACGGCGGCCGCCTTCGCCGCGTCCACTTTCTGCAGGTAGAGTTCGCGCTCATGCTCGTATCGCGGCAATTGCGAGCGGTCTACGTTCGATGGAATGACGTATTCGGGAATTCCCGTGTCCATGGTGCGCGCTTCAATGGCCTTGATCAGGCACTCGATAGTCAACGAGACGGTATCGGAGCGAAAGCGGAAATCAAGGGGGGCATCGCGAACTTCTTTGAGAATCGGCTGCTCCCGGTCGATGGCGTTGGACCGCTCGTAAAGCAGGGGATCGATGACGTAATGCAGGTACGTATGACGCACATCGTTCATGGGGATCTTGCCATCGACCGGCGAAACCACGACCACGTAGTCGGTGCCGTAAATGCGGGCGTTGACCATGGCCGGCGAGAGCTGGGGCTCGATCACCACGATGAACCTGCGACCATCGTAGGTGGAGGCCGGCATCTTGAGATAGAGGTTGGCGTTGACAATCATCCGTGAGATGGGATCATGCAGCTTATCAATCTCGTCGTCGTAGGCATGGTGCGAGGTAAGCCAGATGCCGTGCAGGTCGGCAGCGGCGGCAAACGCGCGGAGCGCGGGAAGAACCTCAACCACTTGAGTAGAATCAGGCGGCATCTCCGTCAGATCCACGGTGACTTCGAGTTCCGGCGGAGGCGTCAGGTAAAGGGAAAGCGAGATGTACTGCGAGATGTCACGCTCCGAACCGGTCAATCGGTGCTGGGCAATGTACAAGCAGAGCGCGTCACGTTTGGTACGGGCGTCCTCGCTTTGGGCCAGCGCCTGATCAATCTCGTCGCGGACGTGCTTGCGGATCGGCGCACTGTTTTCAAGGCCCTCGTCATAGCCGCAGGCGTTCAATGCCGCAGCCATGATGAACACGGGTTCAGAACTAATGAGCGAGATGGTCGGCCCGGCTGGATCGATAAGCGAAGGCGCTTTTTCGCGCGCATACATCTGTGTTGAAGACGGAGCTGGGCTGGAAGAGGAAGAGCTGCCTGATGATTGCGCCGGAGCGAGCGAGGGAGACAATCCGGCCAACAGATATAGGATTGCGGCGGATGTAAAAGCGAAACAATGCGATCGACGAATCATGAGGAAACCCTGCATGCAAGTCTAGTTAGACGCAAGGGCAGGGTCAAACGGCATCCTTCAGCTTTTAACCATTGGATTTTCGTGCGATGGCCATTAATAACGGCAAAACAGACATCGAGTTCGAGCGGCGGAAATGACTTTCTTTCCTGAAACAACAAATTGGGAACCGAGGGCCAATCGCAAAACCCGCTTTCACCCGCGAACGGAAACGCCGGAGAATGACAGCACCGCAAGGCCGCGAACAGGCTGCCCGTAGAAGCGGGCGGGTTCAAAGCGGCTGAACAGTAGCAGATTCTCCACCTGGGAGCGGGTGACAGGATCAGTGGGTCCGGAGACGATGCGATAGTCGTAGACCTCGCCGAGATCGTTGACATAGGCCTCAACGACAACTGGACTGGAGATGGCGCTGGCTTCATTGTTGCCCTGAGCATTTGAGAAATAGAGCAGATGAGGCGCAGTTGCGTCGCCCAACGGCTCGTCGGGTGTGGCTTGGGCCGACTCCGGCTGAGCGAATACAGTCACCAGCACGACAATGGTCCCCAACAGCAGGACCGCACTGGCAAATCCAGCGCCAGCCTGCAACAGGAACGGCCCCACCGTGTTTCTCCAAGCCAGACTCCAGCCGGTAAAGATCCTGCGCCGGTTACGCGCGCGCTCCTGGCTCACTGCGACACGAATCCGCAAAGGCAGGTCCGCCGGCTCCGGCACAGGTCCCAGGCTGGCCAGCGAAGCCTGCAATTCGCGCAGCGATTTGGACTCGCGCGCACATTCGAGGCAGCCCTGAAGATGCGCGTCGACTTCCTGCATCTCTCGCCCGCTCAACCGGCCGTCCAGATATTCCGTCAACCCGGATTGCACTTCATCGCAGCTGTTCATCGCGCCTCCTCTCCCAGGGGCATCTTCATCCTTGCCAGCGTGGGCTGAGCATCCGGCCGTGCGGCGGTCAGCAAAGCCTTTAGATACCCTCGCCCGCGCACCAGCCGCGACTTCACTGTCCCCAGATTGACGCCTTGGATGGCCGCCACTTCCTCGTAGACGAATCCTTCGATATCGCGCAGGATCAGCGTGGTGCGGAAAGGCTCAGGCACCTGACGCAAGGCCTCTTCCACCCGCGTACGATTCTCCTCGTGCAGAATTGTTTCATAGGGCGACTCGGCCGGATCAACCAGCATGTCCTTCAGTTGCAAAGGCTTTCCGAAGTCTCCCTGCGCCATTTCCTGCTCCATCGGAATCTCCTGCTGTTGATGCCTGACCCACCACCGGCGCTGGTTGGATGCTTCGCGCAACGCGATGCGGTAAATCCATGTCCGCAATGAAGCGTTGCCGTGAAACCCGTGAATTCCGCGGAATACCTTCACGAAGACTTCCTGGGTGAGATCCGCTGCGTCGGCAGAATTGCGCACCGTGCGCGCCAGCAACGAGTAGATGGGCTGGTGGTAGCGAGTAATCATCCAGGCAAACGCCTCCTCGGAGCCGGCTCGCAGTTCTTCAACGAGAGCCGCCTCATCCGATTGGAGCGTAAACGCACTGGCAAGATTGCCCATGGTGAGGTCCGCCTGCAATTTCGTATCCTCCCACGTTACCGCATACCAACCAGTGTCTGCACGTTCGCACATCACGCCGCGCTATGAGCCATGGCGTGAGCAGCTCACACAAAACCATCTTAGGGCCGACTCCGGAGGCCGTTTAGCCACCGGAAGCCCCGGATGCTCTGGCCCCAGCGTACCGCATTCTGGCCTGCGCACCTACTGTCTTAGACACCGGGGCCCTTTGAAGTGTTCCCAGTATCGATCGATGGGGATTTCCGAGTCATGAAAGACAATGTTGATAGCTTCAATAGAGGTTCCTCCCGCCTTGCTGGGTTCGCGGGGTCGATTCTGGGCGCCGTGTCACGGCGCATAGGATGAAAAGTGGAGGCGTAAGCCGATGTTTTCAGCCCATCCGATTGGCTTCGTTCATAGCCCATTCAGAGAAACCTCGGCGATTCCAAAAGGGCTCGGCGCCAAGCACGATACCGAAGGCGTTATCGAGATCATGCGTGAGTTCGAGGCAGGACTAACTGACATCGACGGCTTCTCACACCTTTTCATCCTTTGGCAGTTCGACCGCGCGGATGGGTTCGATCTGATCGCGCATCCGCCCACAGATGAGGGCCGGCCTCACGGCGTCTTTGCCACGCGGTCACCGCGCCGGCCAAACGCGATTGGCCTCACAGTTGTGGAGTTGCTGGGCCGCGAAGGCTCATCGCTGCATGTGCGCGGTGTCGACATGCTGGATGGGACTCCGGTTCTCGACATTAAGCCGTATCTGTCAAGCATTGCACCGGAAAAGCTGCGGCGGGGATGGCTGGGCGAAGCTGAGAAGAACCGAGCATCGTGAAACGTGAGACGTCGCTGCTAAATCGGCGTCGGATTCGGCGGCGCCGGCGTCTTTGACCTGGCCCCAAGGCGAACGAACCAGGAATCACGTTAAGGAATCCCGAGCAGCTTGTGCGTCTGCAAGCTCAGCCGCCAGCGCGGATGTTCCAGGCAGTAGGCCAGTGCGAGTGTCGTGTTCAGTTCGCGGGAGGGCCCATCCATGGGCTGCAGAAAGAAATGCCGGAAGGGCAGCTCCTCAAATTTGTTTGGCTCTGCGCCGGGCTGAGGGTAGACCAGCTTCAACTCGTCGCCGCTTCGCTGCTGGAAACCTGCGCCGGCTTTGGGACTGACGCAAATCCAATCCAGGCCCGAAGGAGCCGCGATGGTTCCGTTTGTTTCGACAGCGATCTCGAAGCCGCGAGCGTGCAAAGCATCGATCAGCTCTGTGTCTATTTGGAGAAGCGGTTCGCCGCCCGTGCAAACTACAAAGCGATTTCCGGACCCGGCGATTGCGGGCCACGTCCGATCGACAGCAGCCGCTAAGGCCTCGGCAGAAGCGAAGTTTCCGCCGCCGCGCCCATCCGTATCGGCGAAATCCGTATCGCAGAATTTGCAGATGGCCGAGGCGCGATCCTGTTCCCGCGCTGACCAGAGGTTGCATCCGGCAAACCGGCAAAAAACCGCTGGCCGGCCCGTCTGCGCACCCTCGCCTTGCAGGGTGTAGAAGATTTCCTTAACTGCGTAACTCATAAAGGCAGCTTTCAACTATCAGCTTCGGTTCATCTCGCAGAGGCCATGGGCACTAACCTATCACGGACTACTAAGAATCGACGGCTCAAAGCTAATGGCTCGGTTTCAGCAGCGGATCCTCGATCCCAATTTCGCGGAAGCCTTTTGCCCTTAGAAGGCAGGAGTCGCATTGGCCGCACGGTTCACCCGTGGGTGAGGGATCGTAGCAACTGCTGGTCAAACCGTAATCGACACCCAGCCCTCGCCCCAGGCGAATGATCTCCGCTTTAGAAAGCGCGATGAGTGGCGTATGAATTTTGATCGCCTGACGGCCCTCCACACCAGCCTTGGTGGCCAGGTTGGCCATCTTTTCAAACGCCGCGATGTATTCAGGACGACAGTCAGGGTAACCCGAGTAGTCGAGCGCATTCACTCCCAAATAGATATCGTTAGCGCCCAACACTTCGGCCCACGCCAATGCAAAGGCGAGAAAGATCGTGTTGCGTGCGGGGACATATGTAATTGGGATGCTGCCGTTCATTTCCTGGGTCGTGCGTCCTTTGGGAACGGCGATGTCGTCCGTGAGAGCCGAGCCGCCAAAGGCGCGCAGGTCAATGGCTACCGTTCGGTGCTCTGCAACGCCATTCGATGCGGCGACGCGCTTTGCGGCCTGTAACTCACATGCGTGCCGCTGTCCATAGGAAAACGAGAGCGCGTAGAGCTCGTTTCCCTCGCTCCTGGCGACGGCAAGAACGGTTGCTGAGTCGAGGCCTCCGCTCAAGAGAACGACTGCGCGCTGGGGTTTGTTTTCCATGGCTTGAAACTACTTGAGATCGCCGCCACGTCCGATATCCATCGACGGCGGAATTGGATTGCGCTCGTCGATGTAGGCGTTGATGCACTGATCCAGCACCCCCTTGGCTTCGAGGATGAACTCGACCGCATCTCGCGCTCCACCATAGCCGCCCGAGTTTGGCGTTACGTAATGTGCCTCGGCCTTAACACGTTCGCGGGCATTGGCCACAGCTACCGCAAACCCCACCTCTCGCATGGCCGGCAGATCGATCACGTCGTCGCCCACATAACAGATCTCGTCGAGGGCCACGCCTTCCTTGGCTATGATCTCGCGGATGGCCTTCATCTTAAACGCGCAACCCTGGTAAACAAATTCGAGTTTCAGATCGCGGGCGCGTGTGGCGACTGTCTCACTGATACGCTTGGTAATCACTCCGCACTTCAGGCCGCCGAGGCGGGCCAGCGAAATCGCCGTGCCGTCATGCGCGCTATACCCCTTGGCCTCGACCATCGTCGTAGAGTTGACGCCGAAGCCGATGCTGGTTTTATTCCCAATCTCCTCCAAAACCTTGCCGCCCGCAGGGCCTGGAACGAGCCAGATGGTGCCGTCGGTCCATACGCCGTCAACATCGAAAAGAATGATTCTTATCTTGCGGGCGCGGTCTTGCGCGGAGAGTGCCATGCATTGATTTTAGCGGGCGCGGCCTAATAGAGGGCCGCTTCGAGAGAGAATACAAACGTGGATCGAGATTCTCTCTCAACCCCGCCACAGCCGCCGCCGGGACTTGAACCCGAGGACTATTACTATGAAGGGCCGAATCTGGTATTCACCGCCGCGTACCACCTCAAGCGCGGATCCTGCTGCGGGTCAGGTTGCCGGCATTGCCCGTACCGAGAGAAGGCGGCCGCGGAATCTTACCCGATAGAACTCGAGTAGCCCGGGAGGCTGGGCATTGAAATTTCTTGCTGGCTGGATATGCCGTGGCGATGTTATAAATCCAGACTTGCGGAATCGGGTAGCCAGACCTTCGCATTGAGAAGGTTCCCCAACTTCCGAGGCCGCAGGAAACCACCAGTTCAAAAGATCGAGGAGGAAAGATGGGAATTCTCATGTGGATTCTGGTCGGCCTGGTTGCAGGTTGGCTGACGGGCAAGATCATGAAAGGCTCAGGCTATGGGTTTTTCGTGGACATCCTGCTGGGCATTGCCGGAGCGTTGGTGGGGGGCTTTATCGCGAACCACCTTGGGTTGGATGCGCACGGCGGATTCCTCTACAGCACACTGATCGCCGTGGTCGGCGCGGTCATCCTGGTAGCCATTCTCCGGTTGCTCAAGCGCGCGTAAAGGCTGCCGGCCTTTCCGCAACGGCACGGTCGGCGGGTTGGGGCGGGGAATCCTTACTCCGACCCACTACTTGGCGATCATTGGCCTGCCGGCGGCGCGCTCGACGGCGCTGCCGCAGGCGCGGCGGCCGGTTCCCGCACCAGAACAGCAAAGCGCGGAAAGGCGAAGCTGCCCGCCGCGTCGTCAATCACGTTTAACTGGCAAACGTAGGATCCCGGCTTGAGCGTACTCAAAGGCACATCCAGTTCGATGGAGACGGCATCGCGCCCTTCGACGTTGATCGACCTGGCTTGCACGATGGGCGTTTCGTAAACTTTGGTTGATCCCTGGATCAGTTCCAGGCTGCTGAGAAGATCGATCGCGGATTTCGGTTCCTTCGGCGCACCTTCGGCCGCCTTTTCGTGCGACGGATCGTAGATCTCATAGAGCAGATACATGTGCTGGTCCTGGCGAAAGACGTGGCTGATGTTGGGCACGTATTCCTCGCCATTCCGCACGAGGGGATCGTCTTTCTTGCTGGGCGCGCGCTGCGACGCCAACACGATGGAACTCATCTTCAACGGAGCCTTCTTGAGATCCGGAAGAGTAACGCCGGCGATGAACGAGCCCATACGGCCTGTCTGATTTTCTCGCACTACGAACTTCAGCTGGTACTTGCCCGGCGGCAGATTGAAGCTGGTGGTGTACTGGATGTTCTTTTGCCGCGCCTGCAGCGAGGGATCGAGGTTGAGTTTGACCGTATCACGCACACGTCCCACTGGCCGCTGAGCTTCATCAAGCACCGCACCAATAATGTCGAGAGTGGCCTTGTCCTTGTCGCCGCCCTTCACAAATGGGATCTGCGAGCCGGGCACGACCAACGAAACCGGCATATAGAATCGGTTTTCGTCGAGACGGAAGTACATGGCATTCATGTAGACAGCCATGTCGGTGGCCGGCAGATCGCTGGCCAGTTGATCCTGGAGTTCCTGCTCCCGATCCTCCTTGCCGGAATGCTTGAAGTCCGCGGGCGCGTAGTATCCGGGCCGGTATTCGAGCTTGATGCCGGGCCGGTCGATCTTTATCGTGAGCTTGCGGTACTTGCCGTCGCGCGCAGGGTTCGTCGAGTGAAAGCCGATCGCGTAGTAGGCCGAATTATCCTTCTGCACCTGCGCAAAAGCCGGCGCAAAATCGTTGGAGTCGAAGAATGCCTTTCCGCCGGTATCGCTGGAAAGCGTGGCCATTACTTCCTGCGTAGCGAAGTTCGAGTTCATGTTGGTCGTGAGCGCACCACCGTTGAACCCGCTCTGGCCGCGCAAACTGCCGGTTGACGCGTCGCCGAGCGGCGTCACGGCCTGCAGGCCACGTGTGTCCACGCTGTAAATGGCCAGGTCGGCGCGCACGGCCGCGTTGATGGCGGAGCGCAGCGAAGCTTCGTTCTCAATGCCGTCGCGCGAGATGCCACCGGAGAAATAGAGCAGCGATTTCTTCTCATTGATTCTGGAGAGGGATTGCGAAACAGCGCGCAAGGCAAAGAGCTCGCGGTCGGTGTTGAGGTCGTTGTACTCACTCTCGTCGGGCGTGTATGCAGTCGTGTCCTCCACCTGGTTGGTGTTGGAGTTTGCGCCCTGGGCAAAGCCCTGGCCCTCGGTGCCATTGTAGGCGCCAACCTCGTTGATGAGCGCGTTCTTGTCGGCCGTAAAATCCTGGTCGACGTTGAGTGTGTCGCCAAGCGAGACCAGAGCCACAAGGTCTGCCGGCTGCATTTTGGCTCGAAGGAAAGCCTGCGCAGCGTCGACGCTCCGCTCGAGATCCTCGGGCTGCATTGAGGTGAGGTCGAAGAACATGACAATCAAACGATGGTTGCGCAATTCTTCTGGCTTGGCGACAACAACTGCTTTGCTGCCGGCGGGGCCTGCGGCCAACCCACTCACCGTGGCCTCTTTGAGCGGCGTGGCCATATCCACGCTCTCGAAGTCGAATGAGTCGATCTGCTGTTCTTTTCCGTTTTCAAAAATCTTGAAGTCGCTCTGCTTGAGGCCCGTCACCGGCTCGCCGGTCTTCGCGTCACGCGCGATCACGTTGGTCAAGACGAGCTCAGCGTTCGCCTTCAGCGTAAAGCCGGCCTGGGGCGTATTGGAGACCGGCGCGGAGCTTTGGGCAGAGATCGACTGCGCTCCCGGCGAAACGAGTGCCAGCAGCCCAACCACTGCACCGAAATTCCGTGTCAAATTGGTCATCAATATCCTTCCGCCCAACGATCAGGCCTCCTACTCGCTGATGCCGGCCCCTTCAAAACCTGAATCTCGCCAGAAACTGAAACTGTCGCATTTGGCCGTTGTTGGCAGTAGAAGTGACCTCGCCGAACTTGGGATCACCGTAGGTGGTATCGATACCCGAATACTGCACCGTATTAAAGACGTTGCTCATGGTGGCGCGAACTTCCATGCTCCGCGTCTCGCCCAAATTCACGGTTTTTGATAGCGACATATCATTCTGGACTACGCCCGGCCCCTCAATCGAATTGCGGGGCGCGTTGCCGAAGTAATCGCAGAATCCCGGCGTATTGCTCGGCGTTGAGTACGCAGCCGTATTGAACCAGTGCAGCCGCGAACCGCCACCGGCCGTCACCGAGACACCCGGCACAGAATTCGGGCGCAGGGCGTTCGTGTTGCCGCACTCCACGCTCTGCGATGTCGACTCGGATCCGGGCGAAAGCCATGTTCCAGTAGTGAATTTGAAGTCACCCGAAACTGAGAAGCCCTCGAGGATACGCGAACTTACTCCCGATGTAACCCAATACTTGTCAGGACCGAACGGCAACTCAAACACATAATTCCCGTTCACCTGATGACGAATGTCGAGGACCGAGTGGCCCTCCTCAGCAGCCGGGTTCTGCCAATCTTGCACAAGGGAACCCCCGCTTCCATTCACCGACGTTGCGTCGTCAATGGCATGGCCGTATTGATAATTCGCGCCCAGGGATACTCCGTGAGATAGCCGCTTGTTCACGCGCACCGTGCCGGCGTTCATCTTGTAAAATGCAGCGGCTTCGTCGTAGGTGAAGAGGAGGTCGGAGGGATCGGTGCCCGGGCTTGCGGGCAGTGCGCGCGGCGCGAGCTTAACGTCAAGATGATTGGATCGCGCTCCGTTATAGCCGAGATTCATCACGATGCCCCAGGGCAGCGTCTTCTGGATATCGAGGTTCCACGCCATCACGTAGGGCAGCCCGTAGTGAGGATCGAGCGCGTAATTGCCTACCGTGGCAGGCGCGGGAAACCCGGTAGCCAAGGTGAAACAGGTCATCGGAACCGTTCGGGCGCAAGCAGAGGAGGCGCTATTGCCAACGGCCTCCTGATTGGTCTGTTCGTCGGTGAATGGCGGTTGATGCGCCATGGTGCTTGCAAAGCCCCCGTACTCGCCCACCGTGTAGTTGGTGCCAAACCCTGCTCGAACGACAGTTTGCTTGATCTTCGGCACGCGCCAAGCCAGGCCAACGCGAGGCTGGAATGCTTTGTGCCAGGGAAGGACGAGCGAGGCAGGCAGGCCGTTCATCCCGGCAGTCTGCTCTGTCTCGCTTGTGAATCCGCCTCCAGGATTGGTTGCGATATCGGCCAAGTGCCCGTATTTCTCGGTGTAAGGCGCAAAGAATTCCCAGCGCACACCGAAATTAAGAGTGAACGAGGGAAGCATCCGCCAGTCGTCCATGGCATAGGCATCGACTACGTTGTCCCGCAAGTAGCTCTTCGCGAGTGATGAGTTGAGTGTCGTCGACTGCGGCAATCCGAGCAGAAAGTCGGCGATAGAAGACCCAGTAGTTGGGTCCTGCGCGGCATCCTCAGTGAACAACCCTGTGAAGGCAAGATCCCCCGTGGCGTTTGAGCCGGCGAGAAAGTCGTGGTGCACGCGGCGGTAATCGCCTCCGAAGCGCATGTTGTGCTTGCCTTGAATCCAACTTAGGACCTCAGTGAAGGAAATGGTCTGCGCGATGGAGAAACTAGGCTGCGTTTCATTCAGGCCCTGGATGCCGTTGCTCAGCGAAATGTCCGGAACGCCGTAGTTGAGGGGCAAGTTGTTCGGAATGGTCAGGCTGGCAGCTGCCGCGGGATTGTTGGTGGTGTCTGTAAAAAAGTTCGTAGTGTGGCTGTTACTGCGATTCCAATTGGCATTCGAGATGCTCGTGAATCGGTGGTAGCCAACTGTGTAGCCAGCTTGCAGAGAATAGGAACTGGATGCGCTCTTGCCGCCCAGATCCGGAAACAGATTCACTAGGTCCGAGGCTGAGTGGGACCAGTTGTAGTTGAGATTGACGCTCTGTCGAAGGCCCTGACTTGGCGATCCGCCACGCCGTCCGCCTCCGCCGCTAAACCCTCCCCGGCCACGCGGCTGCGCAGCATTGGCGCCGATGCTGCGGTTATAACGAATGCCGGCCTGCGTGCTGTTTGACTGCGCGGTGGTAAGCAGGTGATAGTTGTAGCCGTTGATCGTGCCGCCGGCAGGGAGGTTCGGTGCGGCGAAATAGTTGAGTAACGCCATCGCCTGCGGAGAGATGGACTGTCCGGCGGGTCCCGTTGACGGAATTACGTTTGGCGTGCCTTTGTAGGTGAATTGTTGGCCGGTGACGGGATCGTAGATCGGCGGCAATCCGGCGGCTGAGAAATCGCCCGTGCGTTCCGCGTCGGTGGGAACCGTCGCATAAAGATCGTCCGGCGTGGATTGGCGCGTTCCGCTGACCGTGAGAAAGACCGTGTCCTTGCCGCTGGGCTTGGTCAGGTGCGGAAGATACGGCGCGCTCATAAACGAAATCGTGAACTTGTTAGAACCATTGGGTGGTTGAATCTGCGGCTGCCCGAGAAGCGAAAACGGCAACGCATTGATTGCCGAATTCGTACCATTCCACGCGATGGCGCCGTGCGGCTGGCCGGGATTGAAGTTGCGGAAGTTCCCGCGTCCACCCCCTCCACCGCCGCCGCCTCTTCCGCCGAAGCCTCCCCCTCCCCCACCGAATCCCCCGCCGCCGAAGCCTCCACCGCCGAATGCGCCTCCGAATCCTCCACCACCACCGTAACCGCCGAATAGTCCTCCTTGGCCGCCCTGGCCCGGTTCGCCGCCTTGCCCATTTAACCCGCCTTGCGCCTGAATCGACAGTGCTGCATCTCGTATGCGATCGGGATCGAGGCCAGCCAGCGCGCTCACCTGACCAGTTTGCCCGCTGATCGCCACCGACTCGTCGCTGAAATCCGAATTGCCAGCAATCGAAGGCAACGCGGCCCCGCTGACGCCGGCCGTTCCGGCTCCGGTGTCGGTGTCGGCGGTCAGCGCATTGAGCAGGCTCATGTTCTGGGGCGCATTGGCCGCCATTTGCTGAACGATTTGCTCTTCGCTGCCCTGGCGGGCAGCCTGCTGCGCTTGCTGCCGATCGATTTCGGCCTGCCGCGAAGCAAGAATCAGCTCGAAGTTCACGGTCTGGTCGTGGCTGGAAGCGTTCAGGACGGCCTCCTGAGATCCTCCAGCGAAAGCCGCGAATTGGGTGCGAATGACATAACGACCGTTTTGCGAAATATTTAATTGCCACGAGCCGGTAATGTCGGTGGTTGTGGAGTAGCGTTTGCCGGTAAGTGTGTTCTGCGCCGTGACGGTGACGCCGGGCAGCGGGATGGTACCGCTTTTTACCACACCATGCAGCTTGCCGCCGGCCACGGTTTCAGACGATGACGGTCCGGCCGGTGTAACGGTGATTGAAGGAGCTTGAGCTGCCGGAGTTTGCGTCGCCGGAGGCTGCGGCCATGCGATCGCGCATGCGGCGAAAAGATACCCCGCCGCACTCGCACGCCTCATTGCTGCCTGCCGCATTGCGTTTCCCGACCTCTCTTATCAGTATTCAGTCTGACGAGCCTTGCGACGCGAAGGTTTACGAAGGCGACGCACGGCCGGCAAGATCCCTGCGGCTGAGGCGGTTGATCATTTGAACGCGGAGCGAGGTTTTGCACTTGCAATCCCCGCCGCCGCATGTTAACTCTCAAGTTAATAGTTTTCTGATAGCTGCCGCGTGAGTAAACGTCGGCACGCAAGGAAGCCAAATGAGCATAAAGATCGGGACCACGATTCGCGCTTACCGCCTGCAAAAGGGATTGTCGCAGGGGGATATCGAAAAGAAAACCGGACTATTGCGGTGCTATCTCTCCCGGGTAGAGAACGGTCATACCGTGCCCTCGCTGGACACGCTGGCCAAGATTGCGCACGCACTCGATCTGCCTATCGCGCAGTTCTTTGCCAGCGACACCCTCTCCCGCCAGATGAACACGCAGAATCTCTCCGACGACGAGCTGCGTTTCCTGACCCAGTTGCGCCGTTACTCAACGAATCTGAATGAGAGCGACCGCAAACTGCTTCTGGCGATGGTGAAGAAGTTCTCCGCGACTGCAACGCGCTAGCGTCGCCGGCGTCATCCTTGCGGCGGCGGGATGTGGGCCACATAGAATCCGAACAACACCAACAAGAGCACCACCAGTGCAACGGTCAAGCGCAGCTTGAACTGAAACTCGGTCCGTGGGGAGCCGATGCGTGGCACCATGGGAGCCGCGAAGAGCAGCCCGCACAGGAAACCACCGATATGCGCCGAATTGTCGACTGCCACGCCGGTAAAGCCGCTGCCGAAGTTGATAGAAAGACCGATCACGAGATTGATCGCAGCAAAGTAAATCACGGACTTGCGCAGTTTCCGCACTTCGAGCGGCGGCACAGGTAACTGTTTTGATTTCAGCAGCACGATGAGCGCGCCGGCAATTCCAAAGACGGCGCCCGACGCTCCCGCGCCGGCCTGAAAGTATGGCGCTCCCGAGGCGTCGTGAATCGGCCGAACCCAGTTGTAAAAAGTGGAAAGCAGATTGCCAGCTGCGCCGGTGAGAATGTAAGCCGCGAACAAACCGAACGACCCCATTAGAGGTTCGGCCAGCAGTCCCAGGTTCCATAGGCACCACATGTTTGTGGCCAGGTGGAGTATGCCCACATGCACGAACATTGCGGTGACGATGCGCCACCACTCCCCGTATACCAGCACATTGTTTGGTCTGTCCGCGCCCCAGAACATCAATTGATCAAGAGTCGGCATCCAGAAGCTGGATCCGCGCGCCACCATGGCCAGAAAAACGGCGCAATTGATCCCAACGAGCAGGTAGGTAGCCGGCGATTGGGCCCAAGCGGGACGACGCCGTCGCGGCGGCGGTGCTTCATCGCCGACGGGAGGGAGAATCTCCGGCTGGGTGGGTGAGGAGTAACTTCCCATACCATCACTCTAAAGCATTCCAGGCTTCACAACAGCTTGGGATCTCCTCGAGAAGAATTAGAGAACGCGACGACATCCACAGTCTGGTTTCATGCTTCGGAATTCGGTTCGCCTCCCCGATGTAGTCTGGAATTTGTGCTGTGTACGGCGGCTGATCACACAAAGAGCAGGCCCCGGCTGATTCTTAAACAAGGAGTGGAGTTTGAGCTCGGAAATCGATACAGGTGGAATTGGGGCAACTGGAACTGGCGCGAAGCCGATTCGGCGCGCGCTGTTGAGTGTGACCGACAAAAGCGGACTGGTTGAATTTGCGCAGGTGCTAAAGAGCCTCGGGGTTGAGCTGGTCTCGACCGGGGGAACGGCAAAGGCGTTGCGTGACGCCGGTCTGGCCGTCAAGGACATCAGTGAGCTGACGGGTTTCCCCGAGATGCTCGATGGCCGAGTGAAGACGCTGCACCCTCGCGTGCATGGTGGCCTGCTTTACATTCGCGGCAACGCGGAGCACGAAGCAGCGGTGGCTGCTCACGGCATCGAACCCATCGATATGGTAGTGGTGAATCTCTACGCTTTCGAAAAGACCGCGGCGCAGCCGGGCGTTGGCTTTGGGCATCTCATCGAAAACATCGATATTGGCGGGCCGTCGATGGTACGATCCGCGGCAAAGAATTTTGAGGATGTGGCGATCGTGACCCGTGCGGCGGATTATGCGGGGCTCATTGAGGAGTTGAAGGCCAACGGCGGCGCGCTCAGTCGTGCGACACGCTGGCGGCTGGCAAAGCGGGCCTTCGCGCTTACCGCCGCTTACGATTCGGCCATTGCGAATACTCTTGAACGAATTGCCGAGGCTCCCCTGCCTGCGGCGACCGCCTCTCCCAACCTTGCTTCTCTTCCTTCCACACTGCGCATCAATCTTCCGCTGGCCCAAACGCTGCGTTACGGCGAGAACCCGCATCAGCGCGCCGCGCTCTATGCCGACGGATCGGGACACGGCATCGCAGGCGCAACCCAATTGCAGGGCAAGGAGCTGAGCTTTAACAACCTCGTCGATCTGGATGCATGCTGGGAGCTGGCGCAGGAGTTTGAAGAGCCGACAGTCGTCATCGTCAAGCACACCAACCCATGTGGCGCGGCCACGGGCACGACAGGCCTCGAAGCCTATCAAAAGGCCCTGGCCTCCGATCCGGTCTCGGCATTCGGCGGAGTGATTGGTATCAATCGCGAAGTGGATGGAACAGCGGCCGAGGAAATCTCCAAGCTGTTTGTCGAAGCGATTGCAGCGCCGAGTTTCTCGTCGGAAGCCCGAGAGCGCTTTGCCTCGAAGAAGAACTTGCGCCTGGTAGAGGTTCGCGCCACCGAAGCGCGCCCGGTGGTGAAGCACGTCTCGGGAGGGCTTCTGCTGCAGGATGCCGATACCGGCCGGGTGACAGAGTCGGAACTGAAGGTTGTCACGTGGCGTCCACCCTCAGCCGAAGAGCTGCGCAGCCTGCTTTTTGCCTGGCGCGTATGCAAGCACGTCAAGTCGAACGCGATCGTCTATGCGCGGGACGGCCAGACGCTGGGCGTGGGTGCAGGACAGATGAGCCGCGTGGATGCGGCCAGGCTCGGAGCTATGAAGGCTGTTCTGCCACTGAATGGCTGCGTTGCCGCCTCCGACGCATTTTTTCCCTTTCCTGATGGCCTGGAGGCTGTCGCCCAAGCCGGGGCGACCGCTGTGATTCAGCCAGGCGGCTCGGTTCGGGACGACGAAGTGATTGCCGCGGCGGATAAACTGAGTCTGGCCATGGTCTTCACCGGAATCAGGCATTTCCGGCATTGAGGGGTCTCAGAGACCAGCGCTTAAATGGGGCCAGTGGTTATCTGCCGACTGTGTGCCTCTTTAGTATCAGGAAATCCCGCAATCTGCCGCGCATTTGCGACGAATGACAGGTAAAATCGTCTTAACAGTAGGCAGGTTCGCTCAGATCCTCTGCCTGTGCCGCGTCTTCTTTTTTGATCCAATTTGCGGCTAAGGACCTATGGAATTCCCTGAATGATGAGAAAACTCCTTCCAAGACTTGATCTCGCACGCGGGTTTGCTGGCGCCATTGTGTTCTTGCTGCCAATCGGTTTTGCCCGCGCACAGAACTCGCCGGCAAATAACCCACCGGCCCCGGCGAAGAGCCAACAGCCGAGCGAGGCCCCGGCCAAAGCGGCGCCAGTGGAAACGGCGAAGGCCGATGCTGGTTCGAGACCGGCAGTGACTCCCGACAAAGCGGCGGCGACAGAGCCTAATCGGGCCCAAGCTTACTATCACCTGGCCTTGGCCAGCGTGTATGAAGATGACGCCATCTCCGAAGGGCGCACCGATGAAGTGAACCAGGCCATCGAACAGTACAAGCTTGCACTCGATGCCGATCCGGATTCCGCGGAGTTAAGCGACGATCTGGCGGATCTTTATTTCCGCGCTGACCGCGTGCACGATGCCGAGACCGCCGCGAGGGCGCTGCTCAAGTCTCATCCCGATGACATCGATGCGCACCGGCTATTGGGGCGCATTTACCTGAGGCAACTGGGCGAGGGTGCAAACGGCGGAGCGTCGACAGTGAGTTCCAGCAACGTGCTCGACCAGGCGATCGCCGAATTCGAGAAGATCGTTTCCCTGCAACCAAGGAGCGTGGAAGACCACATGGTGCTGGGGCAGCTTTACACCGTGAAACACCAGGCGGAAAAGGCAGAGGCCGAGTTCAAGACCGCGAAGGATATTGAACCGGAGTCAGAAGAAGTGGTGCTGAACCTGGCGCGGCTATACGCCGAAAGCGGGGACGTACAACATGCCGTGAAAGCCATTGAGGCGGTACCGGTCGATGGGCGAACGCCGAAGATGGAGTTCACGCTGGGCGCTCTATACGACCAGTTGAAACAGCCCAAGGATGCCATCGCTGCCTACCAGCGTGCTGAGGACCTGGAGCCTGGTGACCTGCAGACCATGGATGCGCTGGCGTCGGCACTGCTCAGTGCCGACCAGCTCGACCAGGCGCTCAAGGAGTATCAGGCGCTGGCCGAGGCCGACCCCGAAAACACCGAGGCGCTGGTCCACATCGGTGAAATTCAACGCCGCCAAGGTAAATACGAGGACGCGCTGGCCACGATTCGCAAGGCGCGCAAAATCGATCCGACTTCATTAGAAGCAGGCTTTAACGAAGGAATGCTGCTCGACATTCTCGGCCGCTTCGACGACGCCATCCAGACTTACCAGGAGATGGTCGACGCTACTTCGCACGCCAACGGCGCTTATACCGATGAGGAGAAAAACAATCGCTCCATCTTCCTGGAGCGCCTGGGTGCGGTTTACCTCGAGGACAATAAGACAGAACCGGCGATCGCGACATACCAGAAGATGATCGACATGGGTGGGGGCTACGCCGCGCGTGGGTACCAGGGCCAAGTGGACTCATACCGCAATGCCCACCAATTCGACAAGGCAATCGCGGTCTCTCGCAAGGCTGTTGCCGCCAATCCCCAAGACCGCGACCTGAAGCTGATGCTTGCCAGCGAACTCGCCGACCAGGATCATCCAGATGAAGGCTTGGCCATGGCGAAGAGCCTGCTTGAGGGCGCTACGCCGGACCAACAGCGTGGAGTTTGGTTGGCCGTGGCTCAGATGAACATTCGTCTGAAACGCTGGAAGGATGCAGAGGATGCGCTCGACAAGGCCGAGCCCCTGGCGACCAAGACGGAAGACCGGACCTATTTGTTCTTTCTCCGCGGCGAATGGGCGGAGCGGCAGAAGCACCTGGATCAAGCGGAGCAGTTCTTCCGCCAAGCGTTGAATCTGGATCCAGCTAACGCTATGACTCTCAACTATCTCGGCTATATGTGGGCGGATAAGGGCGTGAAGCTGCCCGAAGCCCTCAAGATGATTCGCCAGGCTGTCGATATCGAGCCCGGGAACGGCGCGTACCTCGATTCGCTGGGTTGGGTCTATTTCAAGATGGGTGAGTACGAGCTGGCAGAGGACAACCTGCGGCAGGCAGTTAATCGCGACCAGACCGATCCTACAGTGCATATGCACCTGGGCGATCTCTACGAGAAGACTGGCCGGATACGATTGGCGGCGGCACAATGGCAGCTTTCGCTTGATGAATTCGCAAAGTCGTCTGCCGCGGACATCGAGCCAGGTGACGTGGAAAAAGTGCAGAAGAAACTCGAAGGCGCCCGCGTCAGGCTGGCCAAAGAAGACAGCTCTGCTGGTCAGGCCAAACCGGAATAATCTCGGACACAACCGCTACGCTGAATTCGTATCGAGGACAAATCTAAAAAGAGTAAAGGGAACTGCGGCGTTCGCTGAAGTGAACGCCGCGGTTCTTTTAAGCGCCTCTAAGGCCACCGGCTATTGCGCGTGCGCCGCCGCAGCGGTCAGGTAAACATCCACGTTGCTCTTGTCCACAAGCGATGTGCCCGTATCGACGAATACGGGGTAGGGCGCGAATGCGTCGGCACTATAGTCCTTGTTGAGCTGCGCAGGCGGATCGTGAAAGATCTCGTCAAGAGCTTTCAGACCTATGTAGCCCATGGTGTACGGCTTTTGCACGACGGTCGCGTCGATGACTCCGTCCTTGATGCCTTGCAGCGTATCGGGATTCACGTCCCACGCCACCAACTCGCGACTGGTGTCGCCCGTTCGTTTGATCGCGTCGGCAACCAACTTGCCTGACGCTGAGTCCAGGCACACAAAAGCATCGATCTTCTTGGCGCCAGTCTGTGCGAGCAGCCCCTGGGTCCGATCAAAGGCGACACTCGCGTCTCCCTTGATGTCAATCACATCGGCGATGTTGATGCCCGGCTGCATTGCAAAGGCGTCTTTGAATCCCTTCAGCCGCTCTTCCGTATTGGGCTGGCCGGCAAGCGTAAAGATGACTACGTTGCCTTTCCCGCCGAGCTTCCCGATGATCCTCCGGCCGCCCAAACGCCCTGCTTCGAGGTTGTTGGTGCCGATGAAGTAAAGCCTGTGACTGTTCGCGGCGTCGGAGTCCATGGTGATCACAGGAATGCCGGCGCTTATGGCCGCGTCGATTCCCGGTTGCATCACGGCGGCATCGGAGACCGAAACTAGAATTCCCGCCGGCTTGGCCGCAACTGCCTTTTGAAACTCCGCCAGTTCGCCCTGAGGATCGTAGGTGTCAGGTCCAGCGACTTTGACCGTCACGTTGTATTGCGCCGCAGCCGCCTTGAATCCGGCGATCGCGGTTTCCCAGTAGGGCAGCGAGACATTGGTCGCAACCAGGTAATAAACCTCTTTTGGTGAGTGCCTTGCGCTGCAACCCGGGATCGACAACAATGCCAGCGCAACCAGCGCCAGCGCAATCTGTTTGTTCCGCTTCATTGCTACCTCCTCTTGAGGTCCGAAAGACTATCGTGACTGGCGCATGCGATTTCCCTTCGCGCCACTCCCCTTAAAAATTCCGGGTGGATAGTACTCCTGCGGAATTGCCGTTGTCCATTCGCAGGCGCACAGTTGTCGCGGGAGCGGCCGCGGCGAGGCCTTGGTGACTTTCATCGCAGCGACGCCGTCCCCGCCGCGCAATCTCCCCTTTTTGAGGTATAACCAGATCTGAGCAGCGAACTTCGCGGTTGCGCAGAAAGGGCTGGACCAGATGATTGCGCTCAAGACCGAATCTACGGCCGCTTTGCCTGCAGGAATCGCGGTCGTGGGCGGTGCGGGCAGCACTCTGGCACGCAGAGCCCACTCCGAATCCCCGCACGCCTACCGCACCCCGTTTGCGCGTGACGCGGCCCGCGTCCTGCACTCGCGTGCCTTTCGTCGCCTCGCCGGGAAGACACAGGTCTTTACGCGCTTGCCCGCCGAGGGGCTGTCCGATCATTTCCGCAGCCGGTTGACGCATACGCTCGAAGTTGCACAAATCTCGCGCACCGTGGCTGGTGCTCTGGGTCTCGATGTGGAATTGGCAGAGGCACTGGCGCTGGCGCACGACATCGGGCATCCTCCTTTTGGCCATGCCGGCGAGAAGGCGCTCGATCGTGCTCTCCGCGCGCATGGTCTCAGCTTCGATCACAACCTCCACGCGTTGCGCATCGTCACCTGGTTTGAGGAGCGCTATCCGGCATTTCGCGGGCTCAATCTCACCCTCGCCGTCCGCGAAGGCATCGTGAAACACTCGCGCGACTACGCGGCCCAGGACCATCCCGAGCTGGCCGAGTATTTTCTCGACCGCTTTCCACCGCTGGAAGCACAACTAATCGACCTAGCGGACGAGATCGCCTATCTCACCGCCGATCTCGATGACGGGCTGGATTCCGGCATTCTTGCACTTGATCAGGTTCTCGACGCCGTGCCTCTCTTTCGAGGTTTTCACGACATAGCACGCGCGAAATTTCCCGCCGCTCCGCCCAGACTGGCCGTCTACGAGGCGCTGCGGCAGCTTTTGAACGCCTGGGTTACCGATCTGATCGACGAAGTCCGTCTTCGCGTCCATGCTCTTGGCGCGACGACCCTCGACGAAATTCGGAGCGCCCCGCAGAGATTGGCTGCACTCAGCGGGAACATGGAAGCTGAACGTGCCGCCGCCAAGGAATTCCTCTATACGAATCTCTACAACACACCCGCCCAGGAACAGGAGCATGCGCTTGCCGAAGAGGTTGTGCTCGAGCTGTTCGGCTCCTTAATGTCCAATCCGAGCTTGATGCCGCGAGACCATCTGGCACAGGTTCCCACTGAAGGGCTGGCCCGCACTGTAGCCGACTATATTGCCGGAATGACGGACAGCTATATTGTGCAATTGTGGAGACGGCGCGAAGGACGATAAGTTACTGCACGGTTCCCTGTGGGCGGATGCGCCGGAGATCGAGCGCACAAAGAACGGCATTCTGGGCATTCAAGCGCAGATTGTCGGCCGCGGCCCACAACCATAAACGCGACGCCTGATTGGAATTGCGACCGAGCGGTTCTGGGCGCATTCGAACCAGGATGTCATTCTGTCCTGTGGCCGCCAGATTCGACGGCGAATCGGTGTCCTCAAGAACCAGCTCGATATGTTCCCCCGTCAGCGCCTCTTCAAGAGCGACAATCTCGACTGGCCGTTCCAATTCCACCGCGATGGAAAACGCGTAGCCATGGAAAACCGGAGCATGAATCACCTGCACGGCCAACGAAGGTCCCCGCCCGCCAGTGAGCGCCTCGTAATGGCGGCGAATGCGCGTTTCCACTTCCTGTAGGCTCACTTTTGAGCCTTCTCCTGTGCCGGCGAGCAGGTTGTATGCGGCTTGAGCTTCGTAGATGGCTCGCGGCAGCGACTGGAAGCTGAGCAGGCTGACTGTCTGCTGATGCAGTTCATCCATGGCGGCCCGGCCGAATTCGCTGGCCGGTTCCAGCACCGTGGCGGCGGCAAAGCGCACCGGCGCGGCCTGTTGCAACTTTTGCATCAGCAGCGCAAGTGCGATAACGGCGGGGTGAGCAGGAACCACGGCCGGCGTGAAAAGATCGACAGCCGCGGCTTCAGGGCCGAGCCATGGTGCTCGAATCACTACCCCAGCCTCCCGATCCAATGCCGCTGAAAGATCCAGGACTGTCGACCCGGCGCGCAATGCGTGCTGCCAGTGGCGGCGTGTAAGACTCTCGCTACCGCAGAAAAATGTGAAATCCGCCCCGTCGAAAGCATCAGCGCTGATGGCCTGAATGAACGTGACTTCGTCGCCTACCTGGTCAAGCTGACCCTTTGCGTCCCCTTCGTCGAGCAGCGCAAAGGTGGCCGAGTCAAGCGGCGACTCGGAAAGGACCTCTTTCAGCTCCCGGCCCACCAAAGTCGAAGCGCCGGCTATGGCAATTTTGTACACAGCAATCCTTTTCCTACCTGGGAGTTCGATTACGGTCTCGATGAGCCGGGCTCTGCTGTCACTGGCGAGGGAGAAGGTGGATCGAGCGGTCTTCGACGCCGTCGCCGTGACCAGCCATACGCCGCGCGCGCCCAAATCCCCGAGAACATATATGCCAATGCTACTGGGAACATGACCACATTCGAGTACCGTAGCGCAATGTATGCGATCAACGCCAACAGTACCAACAACTGAAAGGGATGCCGACGGGAAAAATTAATCTCCTTGGCCGACCAGAAGCGCCAGGTGCTGACCATCAGGAATCCGGTCAGTCCGACAAGGATGAGCCAGGGAACGGCGACCCACCATTCCTCGACAGGGTAGGCATTGAAGAAGTGGACTGTGGCGGCAAGCAGACCTGCCGCCGCGGGTATGGGCATCCCGACAAAGTATTTTCGATCGGCACGGCCCGGGTTGCGCGGCTGTGCATCCGGGCTAATATTGAAGCGCGCCAGCCGTGAAGCTCCACTAAGAAGGAACAGAAAGCAGATGAAGGCGCCGGCCTGCATCAAGTGTTGCCGTAGCTGCGGGTTCATGGAATCGGGAAGGAAATGGAATCCCCAGACAAACGCCAGAAGGCTTGGCGCCATGCCGAAGGTAATGACATCGGCCAGTGAGTCCAGTTCCCTGCCGAAGTCGCTGGCGGTGTTGGTTAGGCGCGCAATGCGGCCATCGAGGGCGTCAAAGGGTATGGCAAACAGGATGGCAATAGCCGCCCAGTCCAAATGCCCATGCGCCTGGCCGCTTCCGTCGAGGGCTGCGATGGTCTGGGTAACGGAGAAGTAGCCGGCTCCAAGGCTCCCAGCCGTGAATAGGGAGGGCAGCAGATACATGCCTCGCCGGAGACGCGGATGCGGTTTGCCCTTTCCCGGAAAATCAAAGGAATTCACGCGCTCTCTCCATGGGGCATCGCAGCCAACACGCTGGCGCCTCCCTTGACCCTGTCTCCGACTTTGACCCGCAAAACCGCGCTCGATGGAATGACAACATCGACCCTGGAGCCGAACTTGATGAGCCCAACACGCTGCCCACGCTCGACCGATTGCCCTTCATTGCAGCGAAAGACTATGCGCCGCGCAAGGAGCCCGGCAATCTGCTTGAAGGTGACTTCGTACGCCCCGTCCGGGCCCTGACCGCGTACGGTGACGGTGTTTTGCTCGTTGCGCTCGGCCGAAACGGGGTTCATTGCATTGAGGAACTGGCCTCTCTGATAGCGCACGCGGCTCAGGACGCCGCCGATGGGGGCGCGGTTCACATGGACATCAAAAATACTCAGGAAAATGCTGATTCGCTGTCGCGGACCTTCGGGAGTCGAAATGGATGTGGTTTCAGTAACGAGGCCATCACCGGGCGAAACGATCAAGCCGTCGCCGGCCGGAACTGTGCGTTTAGGATCGCGGAAGAACCACAGGAAAAATGCAGCCAACAGGACCGGTGCTACGGCCCAGATCCACCCTCCTGTAATCCATCTGAGCGCAGCAGCCACTGCCAGCAAGCTCACCCCGTAGATGTAACCGTCGCGAACCATCGTCCCCAACGATTATACGGTGATCAAGGAGATGAACCCATTGCACCAAGGGATCACTTAGGCGCAGACAAACCAATCACACCGCCAGGCGGAACCGCCGGGCAAGTGAGCCGCAAAAGCCTAAACCCTCATAACTTAAGCCACGGCAGGAACGCGGCGCTCGAGGGCGAAAATCAGATCCTTGGCGTGCAGCTTGAGCTTTTTCAAGCGCACTTCTTCAAGTTGTTCGTCTTCGGAAAGGTAGGGCTTTTGAAGCAATTCTTCCAAACGCTGAGCGTAGCGGCGATGTTCTGCGTGCAGGCGATCGATCTCTTCGCCCAGCATGGAACCTTGTACTTCGTCCATCAAGCACCTCCGGTTCGGCGGTCTGGCTTGGTGATACCTGGCCGCCGTTTTTCTTAGAACATTTACATATATCGCCGTTTTGGGTGAATCGGCAAGTCGGAAATCCGCTAAAGGTAACTCGAGCCTGTGAATATCGAGGCGAAAGTCACCGGATGGCTTGGTCGGCGGCAGCCCAGGGAAGATGAAGCCTCATCAGAACAGCATCCTCAACAGGATCAGCGTAGTAGGCCTTCCGGAGACCGCTCTGGCTGAAGCCTGCAGACCGGTAAAAGGCAACTGCGGAGCGGTTGGTCGCTCGGGCCTCGAGAATGATTTCAAGCACGCCTGCCGTTCGCAGTTCCTTGACCAGAGAATCGAAGAGCATCCGGCCAAGGCCTTGCCTCTGGCTCCCAGCGGATACGGCAATCGATTCAAGTTCTGCTTGTGGCGGCAAGAGGCTGGCCACGATAAAGCCCTGGACGGCCTTTGGCCCATCCCCGACCAACGCGACGCGGCGGGGTATCGACTCGGAGTTCAATGCGTCCAGGTAGGCTGATTCCGGCCAGTGCGGCGCATCCGGCAGACTGGCGGCAATCTCCATCACCCGAGGCACGTCGGCAGCCGTCATGCGCCGGATGTGCGCTTTTTCGGCAGAGGTATTCGGCACACTAAGACCTCGCCGCAACCGGTTTGGCCTCGACCTCGTTGCCGAAGATCTCGGCATCCGAGCGGCGAAGATAGTGGCCGTCGAGTAGAGCCAGATCCGCAACGGCGCCGGCGATCAATCGAGCCTCGCCGAGTCGAATCGCGTCCGCCGCGGCTGGTGGCGGCGTTGCGACCCATTGTGTGCCCGGCCATGCAGCAGCCAGGATCGCCGCTGCTTCATCGTCGCAAACGGCCACACGCACCGGCGCGGGATCGATCGCTCGAAGCTCACGAGGCCCGGCGAGGATCTCGCTCGGTTTGGAGCCCATTCGCTCCAACCTCAGGAAGACCTCGCCCCGGTGAGCGTTGAGTGCCGACGACGGAACTCCGGATTTTCGTGAAAGCACTTCAAGTCGCGAGAGTGCGACGACGGGAATCTCCGTCCCCTCGGCCAGGCCCTTTACCGCGCTCAGTCCGACGCGGACTCCGGTAAAGCTCCCCGGCCCAGTGACAACAATGATTCCGCCCAATTCTCGGAGTTCAACCTGCGCCGAATGCAGCAGCTCAGCCACCGCAGCCACCAGCGTCGCCGAGTACGTCCGCCCAGCCAGCTCAGTTTGACCGATAATCTCCACATCGCGGCCGGGCAGCCTGCCCAGCGCGACCGAGCCGGACGGCCCACAAGTATCGATGGCGAGAATCAGCCGATCAAAGGACACAGGGCCTCCTTAGACTGCGGCGAGCGCCTGGTCAAGGTCGGCGATCAGGTCTTCCTTGTCCTCGATGCCGATCGAGAGCCGGATCCGTCCCTCGTTGATTCCCATCGACCGGCGCACTTCCTCGCTCACCGAGCCGTGCGTGGTGGTGGCCGAGTGCGAGGCCAGCGACTCTACGCCGCCCAGCGACTCCGCGCTGAGGAAGACCTTGATCGCCTTCAGGAAGCGCGCCGCTTCCTCACGCGATTTAAGCTCGAAGCTCATCATCGATCCGAAGCCTGCCTGCTGTTTGACAGCCAGGTCGTATTGCGGATGGCTCTTCAAGCCGGGGTAAGCCAGCTTGGTCACCTTTTTGTGAGTCGAAAGGAACTCCGCTACCGCCCGGCCATTCTCCTCGTGCTTCTGGATGCGCAACGGCAGCGTTTTTATTCCGCGCAGCACAAGGAAGCATTCGAAGGGCGACATCACGCCGCCCGCCGCCTTTTGGACGAGGAGATAGCGCTCTTTGTGCTCTGGCTTTGACCCGATCAGTGCTCCGCCGAGGCCGTCGGAGTGGCCGTTGAGATACTTCGTGGTCGAGTGCATCACAATGTCAGCGCCGAGCTCGAGCGGACGTTGCAGCGCGGGCGACAAAAAGGTATTGTCCACGCTCACTTCGACGCCGTGAGCGTGAGCGATCTTCGCCACACCGGCGATATCCGTCAGCACCATCAGCGGATTGCTCGGCGTTTCAATGTGCACGAGCTTCGTGTTCGGCTTCATCGCCGCTTCCACGGCCGCCAGGTTGCTGGTATCGACGTACTCAATCTGGATTCCGTAGCCACTCACGATCTGATCGAAGAGCCGGACGGTGCCGGCATACACATCGCGCGAGCAGATGAGGTGATCGCCGGCGCGAAGCATCGCCACCAGAGCGGAGATGGCTGCCATTCCGGTGGTGAATGCGTGCCCGCTTGTTCCGCCTTCCAGAGCCGCCAATGCCGTCTCCAGGCGGTCGCGCGTGGGATTACCCGCGCGTGAGTAGTCCCAGCCGCGGTCAGTGCCGATGCCGGTGAGTTCAAAAGTCGAAGAAAGATAGACGGGCACGTTGACAGCGCCCGTCAGAGGGTCAGGGTGCTGCCCGGCGTGGACGGCAAGGGTTGAGTACTTATAGGGAGACATGGGGTTAGCTCTTCGCTCCTGGCGTTTAGCTACTAGCTTATCGCGCGAAGCGATGGACACGGCCAGCGAATCCATCGGATGACGATATGCGCACCCTGAAGTGCATTACCGACCGCCAGACTGCGACCCGCAGAGCGTCGCCAGACCAAGGTTCGTGCGAAAGCGCAATTAAAGCGCAACGATTCTCGCAGACCGCCAAATACCACTACGTGAACTGGCTGCGGAACACCGCTTTGATATGCGCCAGACGCGCGTGTAGCGCCTCAGCCTCTTCTTTCAACCCCAGCCGATTGGCCAGCCCGATGGCGTCGTAATAACATTCCTTGGCGTCGCTGTAGAAGGCCGTTGCACTGCTCGAGGAGTGCGCTTCATACATATCGTCGTAGGCTTTCTCGCCCATTGCCTTCAGATGTGCGAGTTGCTCCAGACCGGCCTTCAAGTCCGCTTCGTCAGCCATTTTCGCGAACTACCTTGCCGCCGACGTTGCTTGCCTGGATGGGCGCACGGACGGGAAATAGCCGGTACGGGTACGAACCGTCAGCTTGCCCAATCCCTTGGACTCAGCGGTTACCTCTACGCGCCTGAAACCTGAGACGGTCGTCGGCTTTGTCGAGTGATAGCCGAGCGTGTACTGGCTGCGGATGTCGCGCGCCACTTCGGCAGCGATCTGATCCACCTGATCGATCGACTTGGGGAAGAAAGCCATTCCGCCCGTCTCGGACGAAAGCAGGGTCAACGCACGCCGCGCGTTCCGCACCTCGGCGCGGCTCATCTCGTCGCCAAAAAGCAGCCCAATAGAGTAAATGACTGGTCCAGAAAGCTGCTGCACCCGTTCGATGGTCTGCTCCAGATTCTGACTTGACGCATTGTCCTCCCCATCGGTGATCAGGACGAGGACCTGCTTGGGCCGCTTGGCGTCGGCTACCAGCTTGTCTGCCGAGGCAACCACGGCATCGTAGAGCGCGGTGCCTCCGCGGGAATCGATGTGCGATAGCCCGTCGCGCAACTTGCTGACGTTTGAAGTGAAATCGCAATCGATAAAGGCTTCGTCAGAAAAGTTCACCACAAAAGCTTCGTCCTGCGGGTTCGAGGCCTCGACGAGGTCGAGCGCGGATTTGTTCACCGAGGGCCGCTTGCGGTACATCGACCCTGAATTGTCGACTACCAGCCCCATCGAAACGGGCAGGTCGGTGTGCTGGAAGCTGATCAGCGTCTGCTTCACTCCGTCTTCGTAAACGGTGAAATTGTCCTTCGTGAGGTTTTGTACCAGATTGGTGCCGTCGAGGACGGTGGCATTGAGCACCACCTCTTCCACGTCGGTATGGAATAGATAGCCCTCGCCCTCCTTCTTCAGGGGGCCAGCGGAGGGAGCCGGCGTCACGGCGTCTGGCGAGCGCACTGGATCGGTATCAACCGAAAAGGGCGTATTCGCCTGCGTCTTAGCTTGTGGCTGCGGGGTCTGCTGCGCTGGTAAAGCAAGCGCCGCGGCGACAAGAAAGGAGACCAGAATCGCGTTATTGCAGAGGCGCATAGTAGCCGGTGCGAGCATAAATCGTAAGCGGAGGAAGGCCTGGAGGCGGATTCACCTTCACCTTCACTTTACGCCACTTGCCATCGCGGGTCAGGTCCACAGGCTTGTAGCCGATCACATACTGGTTGCGCAGCTCAGTGGAGATTTTTTCGGCTATGTCACTCATCTCGTCCACGTCATCGACGCGGAAGAGTCGTCCGCCGGTCGCGGAACTGATGTCGTCAAGAAGCTGCGGCCCCGTGCGCTCCTCAGGGGTAGGCGCGTAGGGATCGAAGATGCCGATCGAGTAGATCTCAACATCGGCTTCGCGCACTGCCGATCGCACTTCTCCCTCGGTGTAGCGCGAGCGGTTGTCGCCCCCGTCGGAGACCACCAGCAATGCCTTGCGCTCGTGGTGAGCGTCCTTCATCTTGGCGATACCGTAATAGATGGCATCCAACAGCGCCGTGCGATGGCCAGCCTGAACTGTGGCCAGCCGCGCCTGAATATCGTCGACGGAACTCGTGAAGTCCTCAATCAGCTCTGGGCGGTCATTGAATCCAATGACAAAGAACTCGTCCTGGGGATTTGCAGTTTTGATGAACTGCAGAATCGCTTCGCGTGCGCGAACCAGCTTGGAGGTCATGGAGCCGGAGAGGTCGAAGATAATGCCGATCGAAACCGGGGCGTCCTCGCTCGCGAAGCTTGCGATCTTCTGCTCGCCGTTATTTTCGTAAACCTGGAAATCTTCCTTTTCCAGACCCGTCACGAGCCGGTTCAACGGGTCGGTGACGGTGACCGGGACTAACACCATATCCACGTTCATGCGGATAAATGAGCCGGGATGAATGTGGAGCGATGCCGCGCCTGTTTCAGGCGCTGCCTCTGCTCCCTTCGGCTCGGCTGCAGGCGCCGAGGTGGACGATGGCGGCTCGACGTGCACCTTGTTCAGTTGATCTTCTTGCGCGCGAAGCTGAGCGAGGCAGAAAACCGCTGCCAAAACTCCCGTCCAAACGTATAGGTGAATCGGGGCACAACGCCAAAAGAAGGCAAGCTGGCCTGCCCCTTTTTGAGTCACGTTCTGGGGAAGCATCCTCATGAGGCACCACGGAGGGTTGAAGGCGATATTACCACCATTGGCGTGCGGTTGCTGTCAGCAGACTGTCACCGGCACGTCACGTAGATGAGAGCTCAAGCAGGCCGACTGCGTCAGGCGCTGAGATACAATCGAGGTTGGGCCGACTCTCGCACTTCAGTGTGCTTTACGGCATAAACAAAACTCAAAATCCACTCATTCGCGGAGAGCAAGACCTTCCTCATGGCTCGTATCTATCCTTTTCGTGCCTGGCGCTACAATCCCTCCTCAGTACGCCTGGAAGATGTGGTCACCCAACCCTATGACAAGATCACGCCGGCCATGCAACAGGCGTACTACCAGCGCAGCCCCTTCAACCTTGTTCGCATCATCCTGGGACTGCCTGAGTTATTTGACGCAGAGAAGGGCGAAAACGTATATACGCGCGCGGCTCAGGATTTCCGTGCCTGGCGCGAGCAGGGCATTTTGGTCCAGGAAAACGAGCCATGCGTGTTTGCATACGCGCAGCGTTTCAAAGTACCCGGAACCGAAGTCGAAAAGGAACGGCGCGGATTCATTGCCCTGGGCAAGCTCCATGAATACGCAGACCAAGTCGTCTTCCGTCACGAACAAACTCTGTCGAAGCCGAAGAGCGACCGGCTAAACCTGCTGAAAGCCACGCGGGCACACTTTGGCCAGATCTTCATGCTTTATTCCGACCCGGCAGGGAGCGTGGAGAAGATTCTTTACGACGGCAATGACGTCGCCGACGCCGAGGTCACCGACGAGTACGGCGTTCAGCATAGGCTCTGGCGGGTGAATAACCCAGCAGCCATACGCCTGCTGATTACAGCGATGAGCGATAAGAAGCTCATCATCGCCGACGGCCACCACCGCTACGAGACGGCGCTGAAGTACTCCAAAGAGCACCAGGGCGCAACCCACGGCAAAGGCGGCTCGAGCACGCAGCAGTTGCCACAGCCGGAGTTCCCCGAGGCCGCTGCCATGATGACTTTTGTCAACATGGACTCGGACGGCCTGGTGGTTTTGCCCACTCACCGGGTCGTCCATGGACTCGACAGCTTTTTCGCTACAGCGTTCTTCAAGGCGGCCGAGGCGTACTTCGAGGTCAATCCGTTGCCGCCCTTTGATGCCGCATCGTTTATTGAGGAGTTATCGCGCGAGACGGGAACGGCCTTCGTGGCCGTCACGGTTGCCGGCGCATTCCTTCTGCGCGCCAAGCGGGACGCCATGGCCACAGCCCTGGCCGGTCTGCCCGAGCGTCAACGGCAGCTCGACCTGACTCAGTTGCACTCCGTCGTATTCGAGCGCTTGCTGGGCCTCGATGCCGAAAAAGTGCGCGAGCAGACCAACCTGCGCTATCTGCGCGATGCCCAGGAGGCAGTGGAACAGGTACGCAACGGCGAGGGCAATATTGTGTTCCTTACCAAGCCGGTAACCATGGAGCAATTGAAGGAAGTTGCCTTTGCCGGAGAGGTGATGCCTCAAAAATCCACGGACTTTTTTCCCAAGCTGCTCAGCGGCCTGGTTATCTATGCCCTGGACTGAGAAGATGCGGCCGGAACCGTTGGACCCGGGCGCTGAATTCTCTTCGACCTGGGCCACCGGTTTCTTGCCTCCGCTTGCTGCCCTTCCGGGACACCGAAATCGTGGATTGATTCGAGCAATTTGCGCATTCTTCGCTGTCACGGTGTGCACCGCGGCTTTGGCTCAAGCTCCTCCTGCTCTTCCGCGCTTTGTGGTTGTGCTCGATGCGGCGCACGGCGGTGACGACTCGGGGGCTCGCCTCGGCAGCGAGAATGAAAAAGCATTCACCTTGGCTTTCGGCGTCCGGCTCCGCTCCCTGCTCGCTGCGCGCGGGTTTGCCGTGGTGACGACGCGCGATTCCGACGCCGGCGTGGATCCAGATCGCCGAGCCGACATTGCCGACCGCGCCAATTCTCAAGCCTGTCTCAGCCTGCACGCAGCGACAAGCGGCTCCGGCGTGCACCTGTTTGTTTCTTCGCTTTCGCCGGTGCAGGGCGCGCGTTTTCTGCCTTGGAAGACAGCTCAGGCAGCATGGGTCATGCGTAGCCTGTCTCTGGCCGGCTTGGTTAACTCGGCCCTTTCGCATGCCAATGTGCCCGTCTCCCTGGGACGCACTGCCTTGCCTGCGATCGACAGCATGACTTGTCCAGCTGTGGCCATTGAGATTGCGCCCGATCGATCGTCCGACGCGCAGAAACCAGCAAGTCTCGACGATCCGGACTACCAGGCGCGTGTCGCGGACGCGCTCGCCGCGGCACTGGTTGAGTGGCGATCGCAATCGCGGGAGGACCACCAGCCGTGATCCCTCGCCATCAGACCGTCCTCTTCATTGTCCTACTTGCGGCTTCCGCCATCATGGGCGTGTTGCTCTGGAACCAGTTGCGCCGAGCTCACGACCGGCTGCTCCGAGGCGAGGATTCGGCCCCGACACAGGCGCCACTGGTGGCTCCAGCGGAGCAAGCCACGCTGATGGTGGCCAACGATAACGATAACTCCGTCCAGCCCCGCATCCTCACGCTGCCCTTGCCGCAGAATCCCGAGTCTCGGGCGCGGGCCATATTGGGTAGGTTGCTCGATCTCTACGCGGCCCACGAGTCCACGCACCCGGTGCCCGGCGGGGCTAGTTCGATCGCAGAGGTCTTTCTCCTACCGATCGCGAACGGGAGGGGAACCCCCGACGGCTCACAGCTTGCAGTGGTTAACCTGACTGGCGCGTTTGTGGCCGGACATCCTTCGGGCCTTGAGACTGAATCACTCACCGTGCTTTCGATCTGTGCAACGCTGAATGCGAATCTGCCCCGCGTAACCGAGGTTCGATTTCTCGTCGATGGGCAACCGCGCGCGAGCCTCGCGGGTCACGCCGACTTGATGCGCACCTATTTGACCAGCGAGAACACAGCGGGAGTTGGAGATGGCCGGCCATGACACGCGCAAAGAAGATCTTCGCGTGGGCCGCGCTGCTCGGATCCGCATTCGCGCTCAGGATCGGCCTTGCAGTGGCCTCGCCCAATATCTTCTTTCCCGATGAGATTTTTCAGACGCTCGAGCCCGCGCACAGGCTGGTGTTTGGCTATGGCGTGATCTCGTGGGAGTGGCGGCTCGGGATTCGCTCCTGGGTTTTTCCCACATTTCTCGCCGGAGTGATACGCGCTACAGCCTGGGTTTCGTCATGGGCTTCAAATTCGCCGGGCGCGGCGTCGTTCGGCTATGTCACCGGAACGGCGGTCGTTCTTTCGCTGATTTCCCTCGTCACAATTTGGTTTGGGTATGCGTGGGCAAAGCGCGCGAGCGGCATGGCTGCGGCGATCATCGCGGCCCTCGCGTGCTCTTTTTTCTTCGGGTTCGTTTACTTTGCGCCCAAAGCGCTCTATGAAGTCGTTGCCGCCCATGCTCTGTTGCCCGGGCTCTATCTCGGCGTGTACGGCGAAAAGCTCGGCGAACAAAAGCGGCTGTTCCTGGCTGGGTTTCTTTGCGCGCTTGCTGCCTGCCTGCGAATCCAATTACTGCCTGCGCTTCTGTTTGCGATGGTTTACTTTTGCTATCCTCGCTGGCGCGCCCGAATTCCCGCAGTGGCAGTGGGAGCATTGGTTCCGGTGCTTATCTTCGGAGCGGTGGATTGGATCACATGGTCCTATCCGTGGCAGTCATTCATCCTCTACTACAAAGAAAACGTGGTGAGCGGTCCGGGAAAGGAGCTCACGCTCGTTCAGCCCTGGTACTGGTACGCGCTGGTTCTCCTCGTTTTGCTTGGGCCGGCCGTCCTGCTTCTCTTTCACGGCGCGCGGCGAAGCCCGTTCCTCGCCATTTTTTGCGCCATCGTGGTGGTTTCGCACAGCGTGATCCCACACAAGGAGATTCGCTTCATCTACCCGATCCTCGCCCCGGCAATCACCATGGCCTCAATGGGCATCGTCGATCTCCTCGACGAGATCAAGCACGGAATGAGGTTCCTCGAGAATCCCAAGTGGGTTGTGGCCATCGGCGTCGCCTTTCTCTTCATCTCATCGGGACTTCTGGCGGCGCACTGTGCGGACTGGTTCAAGACCCGCTGGGGAGTTGGGGCGTTCGATCGCCTGAGCGGCGAGCCCGCACTATGCGGAGTGGGAATTTACCACGCGATCTGGTGGCAGTCCGGCGGGTATACCCATCTCCATCGCGATGTGCCGATCCTTCCGCTGTTAAGCGCGGCGCAACTCGCCAAAGATGGACCTGCGATCAATGCGCTGATCGCTCCGGCTGATTCATCCGAGCTTCCCACTGGATTCGGGCAAACCCAGTGCTGGGAGGGAGTCTGCCTCTATGAGCGACCCGGAGCGTGTACAACAACGCCCGCAGACGAAGAACTGAACGCATATCTCAGAAAGATCGGACAATGAGGAGAGATAGGCGCACAAGACAGTAGGGCTCCGCGATGCGGCCCGCTCCTAGAGGCTACTCTGAAAGACATGGCACCAACCATCGGCGTTTTCGATTCTGGGTTTGGCGGATTGACCGTACTGCGCTCGCTCATCGAACGCTTTCCCGCCGCCCGCTTCGCTTTTCTCGGCGACACTGCGCGTCTGCCCTACGGCTCAAAGTCGCGGCGCACCATTGCACGCTACGCCGCCGAGAGTGCGCAGTTCCTTGTCAACGAGCAGGGCGCCGAATTCCTCGTGATCGCCTGCAATACCGCCAGCGCGCTGGCGCTCGACGCCATTCAGAAAGCTGTTTCTGTTCCTGTGCTGGGCGTCATTGAGCCCGGCGCCGCAGCTGCTCGAGCCGCCTCAGAATCCGGCGATGTGTTTGTTGTCGCCACCGAGGCAACTGTCCACAGCCACGCTTATACGGCCGCCTGCGCGGCTCACGGCTTGCGCACCATCGAGAAGGCCTGCCCGCTGCTCGTTCCGCTGGTCGAAGAAGGCTGGACCGATCACCCGGTGACGGCCGAGGTCATTGAGATTTATCTGAATGAACTTCGCGCTGAGGCTGTGGCGCGCAATATGAATCCGGATACGCTGGTGCTCGGCTGCACGCACTACCCGCTCCTACGGCCGCTCTTTGAAGGCGCCGTGCGGCCGGGCACAAAGGTGATCGATTCCGCGGAGGCCGTAGCGCAGGCTGCCGTGGAAATGATCAATGGCAACGCACGGTCGACCGTGGGAGGAAGCCCGCGTGAAACTGAGGTCCACTGCTTCGCAACCGACTCCGTAGAGAAATTCGAACGCCTGGGCCCGCGCTTCCTCGGGCGCCCGGTCGGACACGTGGAGCTGGTCGATCTTGGCGGGTAAACCGAGCCCGGTGATGAATACCCGCGCCGGGTCTGAACATGAAATTCGCTCTGGTATTCTGAATTGCGGCGCAGTTCCACTGTTCCCCTTCTTGGATTAGAAAATTTGGAGGCACTCGCATAGCATGATCAATTTGGCAGGCAAGACAGCCGTGGTCTTCGGGCTGGCCAACAAGCGCTCCATCGCATGGGGCATCGCCCAGAAGCTTCACGAGGCCGGCGCCACTCTGGCCATCTGCTACCAGAACGAACGCATGAAATCTGAGGCCGGGGACCTGATCAACGATCTCTCCGGCGCCAGCGGTTTCCAATGCGATGTTTCCAACGATCAGGACATCGAATCGCTGTTTGCCGCGCTGAAAGAGAAGTATGCCAGGATTGACATCCTTGTGCACGCTATCGCCTACGCGCCCCCTGAGGAACTCAAGGGCGAGTTCCTCAACACCAGCCGGGAGGGCTTTCGCATTGCTCACGACGTGAGCGTCTACTCGTTGATTGCGGTGAGCCGCGGCGCGGTGCCGCTGATGACAGAGGGCGGCAGCATCGTCACTCTGACCTACTATGCCGCCGAAAAAGTAGTACCTCACTACAACGTCATGGCGTTGGCCAAGGCTTCGCTCGAATCGGCTGTACGCTACCTGGCCTTTGAGCTCGGCCCCAAGAACATTCGCGTGAACGCAATTTCTGCCGGACCCATCAAAACGCTGGCGGCGCGCGGCGTGGGCGCTTTGGGCGAAATGATGAAATCACACGCGGAACGCTCGCCCCTGCACCGCAACGTCGATCAGCTTGAAGTCGGCGGCACGGCGCTCTACTTGGCGAGCGACTTGGCAAGTGCTGTGACCGGTGAAACACTCTACGTCGATTGCGGCTACAACATCATGGGGTATTGAACGGGTTTTCGTTCTCGCTCCCTTGCAGCTACATCGTCAGAATCTCGGCCCAGACGGCAGGCTCGACCGGGAGTCCGAGCCGCGTGTTTTCCTCTCGCATCTGCAGCGTCTGTTCGCCGGGATAGCGAACTTTGCCGCCTGGCTTCGCCGGCGGGCAATTGTGCAGCGATGCTACGATCGCGTCGACGATTCGATCTGCCTCCTCCGACGACCCAAAGGCCCCGGGATTGAGGGCGAGAAACATTTGCGAGATCGCGGTCTCGAGTACCGCGTCCGAGGAAATTTGATGCGTCGCCTGGCCCAGAGTCATCGTCGCCGCGATCATATCCAGCACGACCGCGAGCCCTGACCCTTTCCAATAGCCGACGGGCAGCGGTCGCCACGATTTCTCGATGGCTCCGGGATCGCGCGTCAGATTGCCTTCCGTATCGAATCCGCCGTCGACGGGCAGCATCTCCCCTCGTTTGCGGTAACTCTCCAGCGCTCCATAAGAAAACTGCGACATGGCCATATCAAGCACCACAGGGCCGCTCGCCCGGGGAACGGCGATGATCAGCGGATTGTTCCCGATGACGCGCTCCGCTCCGCCCCATGGCGGCAAGTTCGGCATGGTGTTGGTCCAGCAGATGCCGATCATGCCAGCCTCGGCCGCCTGCCAGCCGTAGGTCCCGCCACGCATCCAGTGGTTGGTGTTACCCAGTGCAACGCATCCCACGCCATGTTCGCGGCTGAGAGAGATGGCCCGGTCCATTGCAGCTAATGCGTTCAGGTTTCCCGGACCTCGATGGCCATCCCAACGCTCCAAGGCTCCCACTCGCGCTGTGCCCTGAGGCTCGGCTGCGGGATCGACGCGGCCGTTGCGAATGGTGGTCACGAATCGTGAAAAGCGGTTGACGCCGTGCGTGTAGACGCCGTCGCGCGTGGTCTCGGCAAACAGGCGCGCGCAGGTTTCGGCGCGATCGGCAGCGAATCCGAGTTTCCGCAGGATGCCTGCCAGTGCCCCCTGCACCTCTGCGAATGGAATGCGGTTCATGATTTCCCTGAAGAACTCGTGCCAGGCCGCGGAAAGTAAGCGAAGAACGAGTTTGGAAACTGGCTACTCTTTCAGCTTCACTGTAATCTTTCGCGCATCGCCACCCTCAGGGGCGATAACGATCTCCCCCGTTGCGCGCTTGCGAATGCTCTTGAACTTGTCGCCCCATTCCACCACGACGAGCGCGTCGGGTGTAAGCAGATCGTCGAGCCCCAGCGTTTCCAGTTGCCGCTCACTCTCCAGGCGATATACATCCAGGTGGTAGAGCTTCACGGGCTTGCCGTTGCGCGAGCCGTCAAATTCGTGGATCAGCGTGAACGTGGGGCTGGTGACCTCGTCGGGTTCGGCTGCGTCTAGCGCTTGTGCAATGCCCTTCACTAAAGTCGTCTTGCCGGTGCCCAGTTCCCCGCGCAGCAACAGAAATTGAGGAGGCTTGAGCAGGCCGGCGAGCTTCCTGCCCACTGCGACTGTGTCCGCGCCGCTTTGCGTGGTGAACTCGTACGTTCTGCCTTCCGCCAGAGTTGCAGCTTCGGTCATTGCTGAACCTCATCAAGGGCTGTTGCGGCGTACCCAGACTACAGGATGCAATGCCCCTGCAACCAAACATACCCGGTTTTGCCGTTCCCATCAAAATCGTGCGCACGAGATTGAAAGGCTCGCGCCAACTGCGCCAGGCTATCGGTGGCCAGCAAGGTATGCTCGTCGCGATCATGCACGGCCAGGTCCGCGGCAAGTCCATGCAAATAAACCGCCGCCTCAACAGCATGCGCTTGATTGTGAGGATATTGCGCCAGCAAGCCCGCAATCAGTCCAGTGAGCAGGTCGCCGCTGCCGCCTTTGGCCATGCCCGGATTCCCTGAGGTGTTTATTGCGACGCGGCCATCGGGATGGGCAATGAGCGTCCGCGCACCCTTGAGGATCAGCGTTACGCCCATGCGCTGCGCGTAGTCGCGCGCCGTCTCTAGCCTGTTCGCCTGAACGGCGGGGACTGTCATTCTCGCGAGCCGAGCCATCTCACCAGGATGGGGCGTCAGCACGACAAAGCGCCCTTTAGCCAACCTCTTGAGCAGGGCAGGTTTCGCAGCAAGAATATTCAGCGCATCCGCGTCAATGACTGCCGGCATCTTTGAGGCACCAAGGAGTCCGGCAACGAATTTGGCCGTCTCCGTGGCTTGGCCGAGGCCCGGCCCAATGGCGAGTACGGTCTTTCCTGCGATCAATGAGGCGACTTGCTTCTTCTCAAGATTCTTGGCTGAGATTTGGCCGGCTCGTGTTGCTGCCAGCGGCCAAGTCATCAGCTCTGGCGCAAACGATGAGATGACCTGGAGCGCCGGTGCGGGAACCGCGGCCGTAACTAGGCCTGCGCCCGCTCGCATTGCTGCGAGAGATGTCATCGCGGGGGCTCCGGCCTTGCCCCCCGCTGTTCCGAACGTTCCGCCGACCACGAGCACGTGACCGAAGTTGCCTTTGTTGGCTGAAGCCGCACGCGGAGCCTGAGCCAGGGTCAGCGATGAGCCGGCCCAATCCAGCTCGAGTGCCGAAATGATCGCTGCACCCGGCGAGCCGATGGGAGCGACAACGACCGGCTGATCCCAACGCCTCGTCAATTGCCCAAATACGTGCGCGCACTTGGGCGCGGTGAAGGTGATGACGGCGTCGGCGGGAAAAACCGGTCCTGGTGCATTTGCGCTTGTTTCATCGGCCGGCCAACCGGAAGGCAGGTCAATAGCGAGAATTGGGGCGTGACTTCTCTGCAACCACTCGCGCGCGGCGAGCGCCAGACTTTTGAGCGGGGGTTTGAATCCAGTGCCGAGTACGGCATCCACAATCAGATCGGTGTCGAGCGCAGCGTTGTGTTGGGCCAACTCCTGAACGTTTGCGACCTCGTGGATTTGTCCGCGCTTCGGACTGTTCAGTTCAGTCCACGCCACGGCAGCGTCGCCCGCAAGTTGCTCGGGCGCTCCCAGCAACAGCGTGGTCACTGCGAGTCCGGCATCAGCGAGGAGCCGAGCCGTCATCAAGCCATCGCCGCCGTTGTTGCCGCGCCCGCACAGCACCGTCACGCGACGTGCATTCGGGAACTGATTGCGTGCAAAGGCCGCGACGGCCGAAGAGGCCGCCCGCATCAATTGAATCGACGGAATCCCAAACCGCTCCGTAGTGGCGCGATCGCAGGCCTGCATCTCGGCTGCGGACAGGACGTGCATCGCATCCATCGTACTAGAAATAGGTAAACGAAAACCGCTGCTAAGGTTAATGCGCGGCCAGCTACCGAACCAAACGCGCTTGGAGGGTGGTGCGTGAATTCACCCGGGTCAGAACACAGGCGCCGTTCTTGTCGCAGTGAAAATGAACGGGAGCGGGAAACACTTGCCATTCTGCAGAGCGATTCCGCATTCCGATAACTCCAACCATAAATATGCGACCACCCTCGGTATCGAGGGTGCCCTGCGATGGGTTATCGCCCACAATCACATCGTCGTCATCTATCGCGGCGGGCAGGTGGAGAGCCCGGGCGGAGAATCCCGAACCGCCCTCCCTGGAATGAGATTTCTTGCCGTTTGCGACATCGTTGAGGGTTCGGTGTCTCAGCCAATCGTCCTGCTCATCAAGCGAGGGGAAGTTGGTGAAGAACTCCCAGGCCGCAAGGCTCTGGTACTGCTTGAGCGAACAGGGGAGACCGCCGGTGATGGTGACCTCCGCGATTTGCCCGTCGGGACCCGCAATATTCTGTACGGTGTCTCCGGTGGTGGTCTGCGTCGGCGCCAAGGCGTCCGAAGAAGATGAGCCTGAAGAACCCGCGGGCGGGCCGGGAGTGGGAAGCACCACTTCCTTCTGGCAGGCGACGGCGCCTGTGGAATCAAGGAGCCGAATGACCACCGAAACCGGGTGAGGTGGATTCACGGTCACGGCTTGAAAGCCGGCGGTCTGCTGCGGATCAAGAGGGTCGATGTAAAGCTGGTATGCGGGGGTTCCCTCCCAGCGCGCGATAAGCCGGGCGCCCAGACCTGCCGAATCGAAACGGCGGGTTCCAAGGTCAACGTAAAGCGCCGGGGCCTTCGATTTGGTCAGTTTGGGGATGACGAGAACGGCAAGCACTCCGAGCACGAGGATGAAAAGGATCGGAAGGAGCGCCACTGCCCGCTTGGACTTGGCTTCATTTGCCGCAGCTTCCGGATCTTCAACGGGCGCCGGCTGCATCATGGCCGTGCGGAACCCGTAGAGGTCCTCTTGGCTGGCTCCTCCGGCGGGATCCAGCACCTTATAGACCCTATCGGCCACATTTGCCTGAACTTGCGAGCCGGATGAAGCGGCGGTGTCACTCGCCTCGATTTGGATTGCGTTGGCCATCAAGCAGGTCCCATTCCCTTGAATTGGGAGACCGAGCCGAAAGAAGTATTGATATTGGAGCATGGCTCCTAAAGGCCCGCAATAACTACTCTGTGTGATGGGTTGTTGCCCATCCCAAAGCGGGCTGAACCCGCAGATCATGGCCTCAAACGGCGCCGATCCCACGTGATTCGCCAGGTGACTCAATGGCCGCGATTCTCAGAATTCGACCCGACCCTGAAACGCGATCATCCGAGGCGAGCTGTCTCCTCCCAACCCCACGCCGAGCAACCCCGTCGGAGGCGATATAGTGGCTTCGAGAGTACCGAACTTGGGAGGCACGTATTCGCCCGGGACTCCGGCCTCCACGCTACCCGGCAGTGCAAAGTTGGGGTGGTTAAGGGCGTTGAAAAGTTGTACATCGAAGCGGAACGAAGCCCCTTCCCGAAGCGAAAACTTGCGCGAGAGGTAAATGTCGGAGTCCGCAAAGTGGGGCCCGCGCACTGTGTTGCGGCCGGCGTTGCCGAATTGACAATCGGCTTCCGAATCGCCTCCGGTGCACGCCCCGGTTGTGGGATCGACGACCGAAGCAAAGGCGTCTGGATTCAGCCATTGTCGAGTTCCGGCCACGGTTACGCCGGGGAACCCTGTTTTCCGGTAGAGCGGCTCACCCGCAACGCGCCGCGCAAACTGCGGTCCGCTCGCTTGGAAGACTCCGTTCCCGCTCGCCGTGTACGGCTGGCTCAAGACGCTGAACGGCAGGCCGGTATGAAAGAAGGCCGTCTGAGAAAGTGACCAGCCGCCGAGGATCTGTCGAAGGATTGCATTTCTTCGCGGGGACGGAAACTGCACTACCCCAAAAGCCGATATGTTTTGACGCACGTCGTAGTCGCAGTTGCCATATTGCTGCCGCAACTCGCCGGGCAGCGGCGATAGGATTCCCTGCGTCGAAAACGACAGCAGGCCTCCGTTCGAAACCTCGTCCAGGCAATGGCTCAGGGTGTAGTTGGCACGCAGCGTCACGGCGCTCAGTTGCTCACTCACGCTGGCTTGCAGGCCGGAATAGCTGCTATTTGCATCGGTGCGAAACTCATTAACGCTGCCGAATCTTTGGTCGGGCGGCTGCTGGTAAGCGTACGGGGCGAAGCATCCGGCACAGGCTGTCTGGTAGCCGTTCAGCCCTTCCAGAAACGGCTCGTGGAGTCCGCGAGTTCCCACATAATCGACGCGCACAGAACCGCGCGCGGCCAATTGCTGTTCGATCCCGAAGTTGTACTGGTGGTAGTATGGCGTTTTCAGCGTGCCTGTCGGGAAAGTATTCAGACTCACTGCCAGCGGGCATGTGGGCGCGCCTGCGGCAATCCCCAGGCAGGGCGCAGCGCCGCTCGCGAACACCGTTTGAAACTGCCGGTCGGCGTTGGCTGCTGCATCGGCTGCGCTGTTGGGCACGCCTGGCGCCAGCGCCACGCCGCCCACCTGACCGGCGAGACCACCCACAAAAGTTGGCGAGTATGGCGCGTTCGTCGCCGCGAGATCGGCAATCTGCGCGGGGATGATGTCGTTGAAAACGCCGAAGCCCGCATGCACCACCGTCTCACGAGCAATCTCGTAGGCCACTGAAAGCCGTGGCTGCCACACGATGAGCGGCGTCGCCGGAAAGAGGCTCCGCACTTTGGTCTCGATTGCCTGGTCAAGCGGCTGGTTCGCACCGTGGGAAAAATCCAGGAACGAACCGGCGGGTCGTGCAAACAGCCCCTGCTGATTCACCGGATCGGTGTTCCACGTTGCGCGCAATCCTGCCGTCAATGTGGCCCGCGCCGTCGGCCTCCAGGTATCCATGGCGTAGGCGTCAAGGTTCCCGGCCGCAATGCGCTCCTTGAGTGCGATTGGGAAGGTCGTACTCTCCGTGTAGGCTGCTCCGTAGGTGAATTCCGCCAGATCGTTGTAGACCGCCGTGGGAACTGTTCCCTCACCCAGGTCATAGTCGCTCGCATCGATGCGCCGCGTGTTCACGCCGAACCGGAAGCTGTGTTTACCCCGCGTCCAGTCAAGATTGTCGTTGATCTGCCATTGCGTCACCTTGCGCCCCTGAGGATAGGTGTTGTCGTTGCCGCCAATGGCAGTAAAGGGCGCATCGTTGCTGCCGGCCATCAGAACAATCGGAAACGTCTGCTCGACTCGCGCATAGTTAACTGGCTCGAAGATACTTGAGTACCAACTTGCTCCGGGATTGAACTGGTTGACCAGATCGGAACGGAACACGTGCGTATAGCCCACTACCAAGGTGCGTTGCGGCTGCGGCGAATAGGAGTTGAAGATCGAGTTGATGGGATCGGTGAACGCGGCCTGCAGCCCCGTATCCTGCTGGAATCGGTACCAGACGGTATTGTCGGCGTCGATTGTCTGATCGATCTTGGCGACGATGAGATTCTCGCTATCGTCGTTGGTCATCGACTCCTGGCGCTGATTGGCACAGCCGCTTCCGTCGAAGAGATTGCCACTTGTCTGCACCCCAGTCAGCAAGGCGCCGCTTGCGTCGAGAGGGCAAGAGCTCACCGGAACCTGGGTGCCGGCTGTATTGCGATAGAGCTTGAACATCGCTGCGTAGAACGGAACTTCCCCTGGCTCCGGCGGCAGCGCGGTCCCTGTCGTGGGGTCGGCTCCCCCGAGCGGCAACTGTTGCAGAACGAATTGCTGATAAGCCGGTGACGGCACAACAATCTGCGTCACCAGCGGAAGCGCAATGCGCACGCCCTCGTAATGCGCGAAGAAGAACAGCTTGTCTTTGCGGATCGGCCCGCCCAGGCTCACGCCAAACTCGTTCACATTCGATCGAGGCTTCTCTGCTACATCGCCCGGCGTGTCATTGGCGTGCAGAAAATAATCCTCCGCGTTGAACAGCGACCCATTCCATGTCTCGTAGAGATCGCCGTGATATGCGTTGGTACCCGCTTTGGTGAAGTAGTTCACCTGCGAGGCGCCGTAGCGTCCCTGATCGACGGCGTAGGAGTTTGTGTTCACCGTCGCCTGATCGACCGCGTCGAGGCCGATGACAAGATTCGTCGAGAGCCCGATGTTCAGCCCCAGCCATGGATCGTTCGTGTCGTATCCATCCAGAATGTATCCGTTCGAGGTCGCCGGTAGCCCGTTGAACTCGACATTCCCGTAACCGCCAGCGGCCTTGGCGTCGTTCGACGAGCCAGCCGTGTTCATGAGCGCGCCGGGCGCAAACTGCGCGATGAAGGTCAGATCCTGACCGGGATTCGGCAGCTTGGCAATTGTCTTCGCCTCAAGCGTGGTGGATGTATTCGGATTCTCGAGGGTCACGAGAGCCTGTTGCGCCGTCACTTCCACCGTCTGCGCCGCAACCGGCAATGTGAGATTGAAGTTCAGCGTGACAGTGTGGCCGACCTCGACCGAAACCCGCTGCGAAGTCACAGTCGCGAAGCCGCTCGCCTCCACCGTCACGATGTAAATCCCGGGATTCAGTTGGGAAAACAGAAAGAGACCATTCTCGTCCGTATGCTCCGCGCGAACGGCCTTCGTCTCCACTTCGGTTGCCGTGACCCCTGCATGCGCCACCATCGCGCCTGATGCATCGCGCACCGTCCCCGAGATCGCACTCGACGTCCCGCTCTGCGCTGAGAGCTGCCCAAAGTTAAGCGCAGTTAACAGCAGCGATATAGCCAGAAGGCTGCGGCTTGTTCCTTTGCACTTCGTTGTAACCTCCAAGCGATCGGGGAAGTGTTGGTAAAATCAGCGGCCCATCGCGGTCTGCACCGGCAGCCGCTCCAATTTCCATCTACGGCCTCTTACCGTGCCGCCGTCCACGCCTGCCAGAAGACGACGATCATCATAAAGATCAGGTAGATGCGCAGAGCCCACACGAGCGCCAACTCACCGCCGCGCAGTTGCCGGCGCGGAACGGGCGCGGATTTCTCCTGGACTAGTTGATCCCGTTCCAGGTTCGTGAGAACCCAGCCCACTTCTTCTTCCGTGATGTGTTTCGGTTCTTCCATTCGCTTTTCTTAGCTCCCCAGCCACGCGAAGGCCTGCGGGAAGATCACGCTGATTCCGAAGGTGACGCCAGCGGCCGTGAGCAGCACAACAACCCCAGCTGCCAGCACATTGGCCCACCGCGGGGCGCGCACGCCGCCCATGATTTCCGAGTCGTTGACAAGCAAATAAAGGAACACCAGAGCCGGCGGCATGGCGAGAACTGCAACCACATTCACCACCAGCACCACGAAGGTGAGTGGCAGGTTCGGAATCAGCACGATGGCCGCCGCGGCCGCGGCACAAAGGCAAAGCACGGCGTAAAACGACTTGCCCTGGTTCACCGGAAGGTTCAGGCTGTGCGGCCGGCGCGCCACCTCGCCGAATGCGTAGGCCGACGATGTGGAGATAGTGATCGACGCAACGATGCCGGCCTCGATCATCCCCAGCGCAAACAGCGACGAACCGATGTGCCCCACGATCGGCTGCAGCGCCTGTGCGAACTGCGCAGCCTCAAAATTGGCCGCTCCAATCCGGCCAAAGAGCGGCGCGGTGGCAATGATTGCGCCGAGTGCAGCCAGCGCGGCCAGCCCCGCGCCCAGCATCGTGTCGATGCGTCCGAATCGAATGTCTTTCGTCGTCAGGCCCTTGTCTACGGTGGCGCTCTGCTGGAAGAAAAGCATCCACGGCGTCACGGTGGCGCCGATGTCAGAGAGCAGGATCAGCAAAGTCTCCTGGTTCGCGTGGGGCAAAGGCGTCCAGGTAAGCATGGCGTGTCCGATGGCCCCCCACTGCGGGTGAGCCATCAGGGCTACGGGCACGAAGACCAGGTTGCATGCGGCGGCAGCCATAGTCACGCGCTCCCAGGTCCAGTAGCGGTGGCTCAGCAGCGCGGAAAAGAGCACCACCAGCGCTACCAGAACCGCGGCCCACGGGGGCACGCCGAAGTAGCCGAACCCGGCGCGGATCGCAATGAACTCGGTGACCAGCGTGAGAAAGTTTCCCATGCTGAGGTCGATCACCGAGAACCAGCCCCAGAAAGGGCCGAACCGCTCGAAGATCAGCTCGGCATGACCGCGATGAGTGGCTGCGCCCAGCCGAACCGTCATTTCCTGAACCACCAGCGCCATCACAAAAGTGAGCACTACGAACGGAAGGAAGAAGCCGATGCCGAACTTCGCGCCCGTTGCGGCATAGGAAAGCATGCTCGGGCCGTCGTTCTCGCCCAGCATCACCAGGATGCCCGGCCCCACCAGCAGCCAAAGCAGCGACACGTGCGCGCGCAGTCCCAGCGAGCGCCGCGCCGCGCTCACGCGCGAGCGATCGTACGCGCGATCGATGTCCTCATGCGTGACGACAACTTCATCGACTGCGATGGCATGATCCGGATCGGTTTTTGTGCTGGCATTCATCGGCAACGATGGGTGCGGAGTTTCTTAGATTTGCGTAAACACTTGCAGAACGGGCCAACGCGAGCGGCGATGCAGGCTCGATTGGCTCCCCAGGGAAGAATTCGGGCAGCGCACGACCGGCACAGTGCGATAGCCGATTGAGCGGCGACGAAAACCCTCAACTCCAGTATGCCACAGTTTGTTAAGTGTAGTTAATCTTTTCTTTTAGATTAAATTACTATGAACGTTCTGGACGTAACCAAACGGCCTCGGCAGCCGGCCGGCCAAGAATGGTGCTTCCTGTAGGTAAATCAATTAAAACGGTTTGGTCGTAATTCTGGCTCGTGACGCGGAGGCTCTTGCCGGGCCCGATTCCGGCGGCATGCAGAAACTCGAGCAGCTTGGGATCGCGCTCCTGGAGACTGATGACGGTGTAGCGCTTACCGGCGGCGGCCTGTGAGAGCTGCATCTCGCCGCGCCGCTTGCGCTCGGCGGGATTGACAGGTAGGACTGCGTTCCCGTGGGGGCATGCGCCGCCCTCGCCGAGTTTCTCCTTGAGCTTGGCTTCGAATGCCGGCGAAACCGCGTGCTCCAACCGCTCTGCTTCCTCGTGAATCTCGTGCCACTCCATGCCGAAGACTTCGCTCAACATGCGCTCGATCAGGTGGTGGCGAAGCGCAGTGTGGTAGGCCATTTCGCGGCCCGCTGCTGTGAGGCGGACAATGCCGTCGTCACCCACCTTCACGCAACCATCGCGCTTGAGCCGCTTGATGGCCATGGTGACGGCGGGCGCGGAAACTTCAAGCCAATGCGCAAGCATGGCGGGAATCACCTGGCGGCCCTCGGCCTCGGCTTCAAGAATGGCCTTGAGGTAGTTCTCTTTCGAAACGTGGATGGAATCTTTCATGGCTTTGCTGAGGTCAGTCTAAATGGAGCAGAACAGACATTAGGGATCAGAGATCAGAGACCGTCTTTCCGCCATCGGTTGTTGTGCGCCTCTTACAGTGACTGGCGGCCGGCAGTATGCGGAGGGAGCATCCGGACAGGATGTGCCAGGCACCATGTTTACCGGATGGTGACCCACCCACCCCCTTTGGGCATAAGCGATTTGTTTTCAGTTAGTTGTACCTTTCGCCACTTCCGCTAACTCATTGATTTCATGGCAGATAGCTCCTAAAATGTTCTATCAAAAGGAGTTACAGCGCCTTTCCTCGTTTTTCGTGGAATTCTGGCGATTTTCCGTTAGCAATCCGGCGTAGGAACGCGAGAGCGGCGAAAAGTGTCCGCCGCGCGGGTTGGCCTAGTTCGATCATGAATCGAGTATGCGCTGGAAGCGGGAAATGATCGGCAAACTTGGCGGGAAAAAAGAGCACGGGTCAGAGATCAGAAAAAGAACGAGTTAGGACCAAATTGAAGCGAAGATCCGAAGGCCCGGGGCTTGACACCGAAATGGGGACCAAGGGAGCGAGGGAGACGAGCAGGCGGCGGAAGTGAGGGGGGTGGCGTTGGTGGGGGAGTGGGGAGGTTGGTCGCTCAAAGCCGACTTGGCGTGGACAACCGGAAAATCATCGTAACATCCGAATCGACGACAAACCGGACAGAACTCATTTCCGGACCCTGCGGCGTTTCCCGGTACCTATAGTTGGCGCCGGTTCTTCGAGTAGCCGACTTGGACTGGATGAGCACGTTGGCCTGTACGTACGGGCTGAGAATCCGATCTTTTGGCCGCCAATCAATTGCTCGAGATCAAGATTCCTGTCTCCAATGCAGCTGGCGGAGTGCGCAATGCAGTTCTAGAACCCTGCCCGTTTTTTGAACTCGCGGTTGCGGTCGCGGGCGACGGTCAAGTCTGAGTTTTTGGCATCCTTCAGGCGGATGTTGAGAGATCCTCCGGGTAGGGACGACACTTCCTTGATCCACGCCAGGTTGACAAGAGTGCCGCGGTGAATGCGGAAGAACCGGCTCGGATCCAGTTTCTTCTCGAGTTCGGCTATGGAATGGTCGATGCAGTAAGCCTTGCCCTCGGAGACCGCGTAGGTGAGCTTATCCTCGGCGTAGAAATGACTTATGCGATCCAGGTCGAGAAACCAAAGGCGGTCCCCGAGACGCGACGCAATGCGCGTGGGAAACTCCGTTTTGCTTTTGCCGAGCGTGTCCGCGATCTGGCGGAGCAGGGCCTGGAGATCCGGTTGCGCCGGCAGCCCCGCGCTGCGCAACCGCTCCACCTTGTTCAGAGCGCGTTCCAGTGTTTCGGGTTCCACCGGCTTGAGCAGGTAATCGACTGCATTCTGGCCGAACGCCTGCAACGCATACTGGCCGTAGGCCGTGGTGAAGACCACAATCGGCCGGGCTGGTAGCCGCGCCAGCACTTCGAAGCCGGTGAGGCGCGGCATCTGGATATCGAGGAAGCAAACATCCGGCGGATTGTCGGTCAGCGCCGCTACCGCTTCCTCGGGCCTAGTCGTGAAGCCCACCACTTCCACGCGGCCCGTGTTCTGGAGCAGGCGGCGCAGGCGGTCCAGGGCCAGCGGCTCATCATCCACGAGATAGGCACTTAGCTTCATAGGCGCGGCAAAGCCATCTCCACCACAGAATAGGCGCCGCGGCGGGAAACGTTCAGACTCGCACGGTCGCCGAACAGCGCGTCAAGGCGCTGTACCAGCTTGTCCAGCCCGTGGCCGGCGCAAAGGCCGGCCAGTTCGAAGCCCGGTCCCGTATCAGCAACCTCGATGTTCACGTCGTCCGCGTCGGAGCGCACTGTCACTAAAACTTCCCCACCTTCGCTCTGCGGAGTGATTCCGTGCTTGACGGCATTCTCTACCAAGGACTGCACCGACAAGGGTGGAACCATTGTCTCGCGCAACTCAACCGGCATTGCAACCCGTGCGCACAGCTTGTCGCCGAGGCGCACACGCTCGATGTCCAGATAGCTCTCGACCATGGCGATTTCCTGATGCAAAGGGATGAGCGAATTCGCGCTGCTGTCAAGAGAAACTCGCAGCAACGTCGCCAGGCGGCCCACAATTTGCTCGGCGCGGACGGGATCGATGGCGATGAGCGCGCTGATCGAATTCAACGTGTTGAAAAGGAAATGGGGATGAATCCAGGACTCGAGCGACCGCAGGCGCACCTCAGCTGCGAGTTTCCGCGAGCGCTCCTCGGCGATTTGCTTTTCGTGCAGTTCCCGCTCCATCGCCTGCATGCGGGCGAGCAACGTTGCGTGCGTCATGGCGCCCATACCGAAAACCAGCGCTAGCGGCACCGAGAAGCGCAGGGTGTGATAGTAGTCGAGCCAGAAGTGCTGCGAAGCCGAGAGGCCGGCCGCCGCCAGAAACGATTGCGCCAGCAGGGTACCTCCGGTGACGAAAACCAGGATGCCCAGAAACACAACCCTCCACGGCGACACCTTTCGAGCCGCGGCTTTCTCGATCAACCAACCGAGGATTACAACCCCGAGAATGCTGGTCAGGTTTGCGAAGACAAATGTGAAGGCCAGGGATTGCAACAGGGACCGGATGGGGAGCGCGGGACCACCCACAAACACGATCAGATCCACGATCACCACGGCCGCATTGGTCCAGATCAGCGCGAACGTCCACTTGTGCTTGAACGGAACAACTTTTGTCGTCATGCGCTGCCTCAATTCTTCGTACTCAACGGTTCCAGCGTGCCGAAGCGAAAGACGCTGAGAGGCTGGGACGTGTCCTGGCCGGGCAGTTTCATTTGCCCGGAGACCTCTTCATAGATGGTGGCGAATTCGATCTGTTTGGTCGCCAGCGACACCCAGATCTCTCCCCAGAAATCGCTGCGTCCCTGAATGGTGACGCCGCCGGTCGCAATCTGCAGCGGATTGAAGAATGACCGGTAGCTGATGACCGCGCAGTCCTGGCCGTTTCTTTGGGAGCGCCCGACCCACTCCAGCACCGTATCGCGGCTATGGAACGTGCCCACGCCTGGCATGATTACGTCCTGTTCAGCGGAGATGTGGAGCGGAACGTTCAGCTCGAGCTTATCGAAGAAATCCTGGCCGAACGATTCCATCATGCTTGTGTCCCAAATCAGGTTACGCTCAAAAACCGCGGATGCCGGGAACGGTTTGAAGAAGTCAGGTTTCAGCGTGTCAGGAGATCCCGCCGGATAGTGGAAGCCCTCGATGAATTCCTGCTTCTGGGCCGGAGGGAAGGGAGCCGTGGCACCATCCACTTGCGCCTCGCCGACGTTGTTCCACACGACGTCTCGATTGGCGAGCCCGCGCGTATAGTCACCCGTTACGCGCAGGCGGTGAATCACATCGCCGGTGGGGTTGGCCGTGTTGTAGTTCACTGTGAAGCGGTAGGTGCGAGGACCGGCATCTTTCACGACCGTTCCGTGGGGCAGGTCCCAGGCCTGCACCGTGGAGGTTGGCGCAGAGGTGGATTGTGCGAGAAGCGGTTGGACAGCCAGGCCGGATGCGGCCCACAGGAAAGCGGAAAGAAGGATCATTTTGTTGAGCATTGGTGTAGTACCTCTCAGTGCGCAGTGTCCAACCCGCAGCGAAGGTATGCACTCTCTTAACGATTAAAGGCAATAACTCCCGACGAAAGGCTGGCCCAGGCCGACGCACCGAGGCCCTCTCTCCCTCACGCTGGGACGTATCTCACAGGGTGGGTTTGGGTTT
>Ga0326728_10003439_pt1 | contig 49172 bp, 42 predicted proteins | sample MB3enrmetagenome_FD_207602 | JGI IMG/M metagenome (GOLD analysis project Ga0326728, IMG submission 207602) | Lab enriched peat soil microbial communities from McLean, Ithaca, NY, United States - MB31MN | ecosystem: Environmental > Terrestrial > Soil > Wetlands > Peat | place: USA: New York... | reverse complement strand
ACTTGTTTGCCTCCGAGATCGGGCTCGTCGTTGAGATCGATGGCGGCTACCACGTTGCGCGCGTCGACGCCGATGCGCGGCGCGACCGGGCTCTCGCTCGGGCTGGCTACCACGTCGTGCGCGTGCCAGCCGAGAAGTAACCCGGTTACGGTCCCGACGAGGTAGGTCATCCCCGCCCCATCGATGGCATCACGGCAGGCCCTTTCCACCGAGGGCCAAAACCAGGCTCCGCAATCGCCGAATCTCTTCCAACAGCATGGGCACGTCTTGCCGAGCGCTGGCTATGAAGTCCTGATCGGCGGTGGAAGCTCCAGACAGCTCGATATCGTCGTGCGCGGTTCGTATGAAGTCCGAACCACTCTGGTGGTCTCTTCCCTCGATGAAGGATACCCAAGGACCCGGCGTCGCTGCATTGCACAGCTGTTCGATTCGGAGCAGCTCGTCATGGGATATGTGTTGACCTTGCATGGTTACCCTCACTTGTTCGGGTTGGGAACCTCGTCGAAGCCCTCGTAGCCGGTCAGGTCCGCCGTGCTCGACGAGCCGTCGACCCCCTCCCACCGGACACGTACCTAGAGCGACCGTCTATCCCCCTGTCCAGGACAAAGTGACTGAGCCCTAAGAATGTTGCAGCGTCGACACGAACTGATTTTTCTTCTTACTTAGACGCGTTCGTTGCGTCCGAATTGGATGCAATTTTGAACCGCCCGACCTGTGGAGTTTTCGTCGACTGCCAACTTAGGGTCTGTCCTCAGTACAGCGCCCCGCAAGATTCACCTCGGGCGCGGCGACAAGTGCGGCTACTGCTCTTGCGGCACGCCCTGGAGCAAGCGGCGCACTGCCCTCACCTCCGGAGCCTTCTCGCCTTCCGGGTCGAGCGCGCGGGCCTCATCGAGACGCTCGGCGCATTCTCGGTAGCGTTGGGCATCGCACGCTGCGAGCGCCTCGCGACGGAGCGCGGCCGCGTCCTGCGCCGGCGAAGGTGGTTTCGTCGGCAGCGGGGTCATCACGGTGATCGCTGTCGGAATAGAGAGCGCGGCGACCACCGCGGCGGCGGCCGCCGCACCGGCGACCCACCACGTCCGGCGGCGCCGCGACGACGGTGCCACCGTCCTCGCGGTCCTGCCGCGCGCGATCGGGATCACCGGCGCCGAGGCAGCGGGGTTCTTCGGCTCTGCGAGGACGGCCGGCCCGGACGTGGACGTTTCCGCCTCGATCTCCGCCAAGAGCGCGTCTGCCTTGGCACGCTCGGCGGCGACATCGAAGCCCGCCTCGCCGAGCTCTCCCTCCGCCTGTGCGACGCTCACACTTGCGGCGCGATCGACCGGGTCGTCGCCGGCTTCGTCGGTCAGCTGCCGCCAGAGCTCCCCGGGGCTGCGCTTCGCCATCAACCGTCCTCCTCGCAGCGTACGCCGCGCTCCTCGGCGAGCAAGCGCCGCACGGCGCGCTTTCTCCGCTTGGCGGCGGCGTAGAACTCGGTCACGTCGCGACCGCTCCGCGTCGCCATCGTCTGCAAGTCGTCGAGGTCAGCATCTTCGTTCATGGCGTACCCGAGCCAGAGGAGGTTCACTTCGTCCCCCATCGCTTCGAACGACGCGCGCAGCCTGTCGAGCCGCGCGGACGCACGCGCTGTCGCCTCGCGATGGGACTCTTCGTCGGTCACTCGCTGCTCGACCGGCGCCTCGGACGGCCCCACCGTCGCCTCCAGATCGCGCAGGAACACCTCCTCGGCCCGCCGGGACGTGCCGGCCTCGCCGGTCTCGCCCCTCGCGTGGGTCCACTCGCTCCACACCAGGCGGCAGAGGCGCTTGACGAGCGACACCTCCGCGGGGTCCCACCCCTGGCGCATGAACCGCAGGTCCGCGCGCCCCATCACGTCTTGCCCGCGTGCGGGGTCGCGCGTCAGTTTGACCGCGAACCGCAGCGCGACGAGACGCGCGCCCGGATAGTCGTGTTCTCGGAGCAGCGCGCCGAAGCGCTTCCTTTCTTCGCCCGTCATCGGACGTCCGAGTCGATCGGTGCCGAGGACGGCGAGGACCGCGAGGGCACCAAGCAGGGGCAGCCAGACCATGGCGGCCGCAGCTTGCCTTGTCGCTGACCAACGACGAAGTACAAAACAGTCCGGGGGGCGCCACGGTCCGTGATTGCGCACGGAGGGCGACGCCCCCCCGACCTACCGGCCTACTTCGAGGCACTGGCCGCAGCCGCCGCGCTCGCACCATTCGCCACTGGCGACGGCGGGAGCACAGGAGCCGAGGTGCCGATGACGGGCGTGATGTCGACCCCCGTCACATTTCCTTTGACGGCGGCCTTCTGCTTCTTGCTCGTCGTTCCACGCGCAGCGCGCGTGGACCGGAGCTTCGCCGTGGCGGCTGCCCGCTTGTCGCTCGATAGCGGCTTGCGGGCCTTGGGCGGCTGCAGGCCGAAGTCGGCGAGCTCCTGGGGAGCCGTGCTGAACGCGGACATGACGTAGCGCCGGTAATCCTGAATGATCGGGCTTACCTTCGCCTCGATGGCGTTCAGCGCCAGCCCCGCGTTCTTGAGGCTTGCGTGGGCCGCGCTGAGCGCCTGCAAGGCGCTTTCCAGGCTTTGCAGGGCCTGGACCAGCGTGGCCGTCGTGTACGCGGTGTTCCCGAGCGTGAAACTGCTCGCCGGGAAGTGCTTCTGGGTGCCGGCGATGAGCGCCTGCACCCGCACGAGAGCGGTCGTCTTGTTCGGTTTCGATGTGGTGTTCGATACAGTGTTCATGGTGATATCTCTCCTCGGTCGAGGGCGCCCATCGCCATCACGGCGAACCGCGCGGGCCAACATGACCCAAGCGGGCGGGCCTTTCGTTTCGTGTCCCTCATGGACACAGTCCGGGGCCAATCCGGCATTCGCCGCTCCGGCATAAGAATTCGTCATCGGCTTCGTCGAACGCGCCGGTGAGGGAGGTCTACGCACGTTGAGGAACGACGTTTGGTCGCATCCTGGCGGCGTTCGGGAGTCGGGGGGCGACGCTCCTCTATTTCCTAGCGCACTTCGGTCGGGCATTGGCTTGGCTCGTTCGCGGGGTCGCGAGACTCGTCTGCGCGATGGCCTCGCTGGCAATCGCGATTGCGTCACTGCCCACTTCGATCGCCGCACTCGCCGATGCGACCCCTATGCTTGCGGACGCCGTCGCCTCGCTCGCTCGTTCCATCTCTTCGCTCGCCATCGCGATCGCTTCGCTCGCCATCACGGTCGCCTCGCTCGTTATGGCGGTCGCTTCGCTCGCTATCGCGGTCGCTTCGCTCGCTCGTTCCATCTCTTCGCTCGCCATCGCGATCTCTTCGCTCGGCATCGCGGTCGCTTCGCTCGCCATCGCAATTGCGTCGATCGCTCTGGCGATTGCATCGCTAGGTATCTCGATCGCGAGGATCACTCTTGCGATTTCCGCTCTCGCGACAGGGATCGTTCCGCTCGCCAGTGTCGCAATCGGGCTCGTTCGTCGACGGGCGAGACTCGCGTGCAGCGGAGCGAGACTCGGTCGCCTCCTTCCAAGGCCCGTGCCTCGGAGGGTGCGGCTGCGCGTCGACGTTACGTGCGGTGCGTTGTGAGACGCCTTTCTTGCCTGTATAGGATTTCCCCCGTCATGTCCCACGCCGGTCGATGCACGCTTCGCGACATCGTCGCGCTCACCCTTTTCTCCGCCCTCGCCTGCTGCATCACCGAAGGAAAGACACCCGTCCCCGAGTGGGACGCCGGCGGTTCGACTCCGGACGCCAGTTCGCAGTCGCCCTACGACGGGACCGTCGGTCACCCGTGTTCGAGCGACGCCGACTGCATCTCACCGACTGGACCAGGCCAGAACCGCTGCTCGCTCACAGCGCTCCAAGACGGTCCCCTCCTGCCGACACCCGTGTGCGTCTTGCCGTCGTGCGACCCCGGGACCGACGGCAACATCCACCGCTGCGACGGCCCGGACGGCGACGCGACGACGCCGGGCGTCTGCTACGACCTCGGCGGAGGATCGGGAGTATGCCTGCCTGGATGCTCGTTTGCGGCCGACGGTTCCGCGGCTCGGGGCTGCTCCGGCAAGAACGTTTGCAACTTCTATGGCTCGGGCACCGATTCAAGCGGTGCCCCATACGGCGTCGGCTACTGCCTAGGTGGCTGCACGGCCAACGCCGATTGCCCGCGGGGCAGCTCGTGCGACACGACGACGGGGCTCTGCCTGACGACCGTAACGCCGCCGACCCTCTCGCTTGGCCAAGCGTGCAATGCGACAGCGCCGGACCCTGGCTGCAACTGTTTTGGCAATTTGGCCAGCGGTGATGGGTATTGCTCCACGTTCTGCATCACGGGCTCGAAGACAGCAGGCTGTCCCGCGGGATACGTGTGCGATCCAACCGAACCCGCTGCGAGTAGCTTGGGGGGATCGAATCTCGGATTCCCAAAGGTCACTCCGGGCCTCGCGGGATGGTGCCTCGCCTCGTGCAACATCGAGAGCGGGGGCGATGCTGGGCCCGAAGCCGGAGATGCGATGTCGGGCGACGCAGCGAATGAAAGCGGCGATGGCGGGGGCGATGCGTCGGCGGGCGACGCGATGGACTCGGCGGGAGAGGCTTCTTCGGATGCGTCGGACGATGAGTCGGTGGACGCTACGAACGACGGGCCCCCTGAAGCATCCGACGACGGGCCAGCGGACGCGCTGGGAGCGGGACTCGGTGAGACGACTGGAGACGGAGGCGCCCCAGCCGACGCAGTGCCGGCGGTCGTGTGTCCTGCGCCATCGACTTGCAGCGTCGGCAACGTCGCCGGGCCCGATTGCTTGCCGTGAAGTGAAGGTCTTGGGAGCCCCCAACCTCGATTGTGGTGCGACGTAAGGCGCACTCAAGGGGCACTTATCTCCCTACATCATCGTCAGTTGAAGTCCACCCCACGCGAACATGCTGGCACCTTCGCGGCGGCGAGATATCCTATATGGGTTCGAACGTTCTCTGCGCCATCGGCCTCTGCAACGGGCTTGAGCGCACGCATTCATCGGAAACCGTTGCGAGCCAGCTAACGTTTCAACTCCATGCGCCGTAAGACCGAGGCGGGTGGCGTTCGGCGCTCGATCGTCTCGAAATGACAACGCGATGAGCATTGTGAACGTCTTGGCCACGGCAAACGAAGATCGGGCACATGTGCCCGAGCGCATTGGCCCATACAGCATATTCGGCGAGATCGGCGCCGGAGGTATGGCAGCCGTCTACCTCGGCAAACTCGACAGCGCAGCTGGATTCTCGCGCGTCGTCGCGATCAAGCGAATGCACGCTGAGCTCGCACGGTCACCGGATTTCGTCGAGATGTTTCTGCAAGAGGCGCGTCTTGTTGGGCGCATTCAGCACCCCAACGTCGTCTCAGCGCTCGACTGCGTGGCGACCGAAAACAACGCCATGTTGATCATGGAGTATGTCCATGGCGTATCGCTGAGCCAATTGACCAAAAAGCCTGTGGGCATTCCGCTTCCCGCGGCATCGGCGATCGTGCTCGGCGCTGCGCTCGGTCTGCACGCCGCACACGAAGCGGTCGATATGGAGGGCAAGAGTCTCGGAATCGTCCACCGCGACGTGTCTCCACAAAACATCCTGGTCGGAGTCGACGGCCTCGCACGTGTTCTCGATTTTGGGGTTGCGAAGGCCGCTGCGCGGTCGGGTCAAACCCGCGCCGGCGAGATCAAGGGCAAGCTCAGCTACATGGCCCCCGAACAACTTCTTGGCGATGAAGTTGGTCGTGAGGCCGATATCTACTCACTCGGCGTCGTGCTGTGGGAGCTCGTCACGGGCAGGCGACTGTTCAGGACCGAAGGAACTGGGCACATGATGACGCGAATTGCCCAGTCGCAGATCGATTCGCCTAGAAGTGTCAATCCGAATATCTCTCCGGAGATATCGGCCGTTGTCATGAAGGCCGTCGCCGGCTCTCCCAAAGCGCGCTACCGCACCGCACTCGACTTCGCGGCGGCGATCGAGCGCACCATTCCGGTCATGGCTCAGCGCACTCTCGGCGCGTGGGTCGCTGAAGTCGCCAAAGACGAGCTCAAGCAGCGAGCGCTGCTTCTGTCGCACGCCGAGTCTGCCCCACCTGTCGAGAGCGGTGCGCCGCCTCGCGAGACGGAGACCGTGCCGCGCGCCGCCCCCGGGAAGACCACTGGTACCGCGGTAAGCCTGATCGCGCTCATCAAACGCCCGTCGTGGTCGAGACTTCACGTGGGCTCGGCCGCGGCGTGTGTGGCGGTGGTCGGCGCCTTGGCGTTCGCGGCGATGCCGCGTCAACCAACGGGCCACGCTGCTCAGCCGAAGGCAAAAGCAACCGTTCCGGCAGCGCCGAACGGTGCAACGTTGCCACCCGTCGAAGAGCTCGCGACACCGGCCCCTGTGCGCGAAGCCGTAGGCGAAACCCCATCGAGCCTTCCGGTGCGATCGGGAGGCGTTGGCGGCCAGCCCCCCGATCTGCATCCCTCCACGCCTGGTTCGGGGCGCGAGCTTGCGCACACGACGACCCCTCGATGGCGCGCCGGCAAACCCAAGACGTCCGCGACTCCATCGGACCCCGATCTGGGCGTCATCGGCGGTCGGGAGTGACATGAGAACCTGCACTGGTTTCGCTCTTGCCATCGTGACAGCCTCGGTCGCCACGGCCATATCCGGCACTGCACACGCCGATGCCCGAGCCGTTGCGGAGGCCCTCTTTCGCGACGGGACGCAGCTGCTCACGGCGGGGCGCATTGATGAGGCGTGCCCTAAGTTGGCAGAAAGCCAAAGATTGGACCCCGCGCTCGGCACGCTCTTCTACCTGGCAGCGTGCCACGAGAAGCAAGGACTGACGGCGTCGGCATGGTCGGAGTTTTCCTCGGCGACCGCGTGGGCGCAACGAACGAATCAGCCGGAGCGAGTCGCCTTTGGACGCAAGCACCTCGCCCAGCTCGAGCCCAAGCTGTCGACCGTCGTGCTCAGCGCGGAGCCCGTCGCCGGGCTCGAATTGCGCGTGGACGATGGACTGCTCAGCGCCGCCGCCATTGGAACGCCCCTGCCCGTCGACCCTGGTTCGCACACCATCGAAGCAAGAGCTCCTGGATTTCGGCCGTGGCGCACAGCCATCGAAGTCCCGCCCGACGCCCAGAAGTTGACCGTCTCGGTGCCAACCCTCGTCGCCCTGTCGACGACTTCCCCAATCTCACCACAATCGACAGCGCCGCTTGCTCCGCACGGCTCCGACTCCCCTCCGCGGACCGCACGGTCGTCCGCGGCCCCTGTTCTCCTGTGGACCGCGGCCGGCGTCACCGCGGCGGGGGTTGTCGCCGGTTCCGTGTTCGGGGTGCTGACATTCGGTATGCGCGATCGTGCAGACGAGCAGTGCCCGGGCAACGTGTGCGGCGCCGGCGGCCTCGGCGACATCGACCGAGCCAAGACGTACGCAACCATTTCGACGGTCGCATTCGGCCTTGGCTTGGTCGGAGCGGCGGCAACCGGATACCTTTGGTTTCGCAGCGACGGGGGCGCGAGTCGAGCACAGTCTGCGGGCGGACCCGCCGTCCTCGTGCTGCCGAACATTTCCCCTAGTGGAGCGGGAATGGCTCTTACGGGTGGATTCCAATGAACGTCGTGTCGGCATGGCGGGTGACGTTGGGAACCGTGGCATCGGGATTGTCGATTGCGACAGGCGCCATGGGCATGGTCGATCTCGCCGGTTGCGCCTTGATCGCCGATCTCCAAAAGTTCGACAATGCCGTGTCGGCGACGGCGGACGCGGGAAGCCCTGCGGAGGGGCCCCCAGGAACCACGGACGACGCGACCGACCCATCGGCGGACGATGAGGCGAGCCCATCGACAGACGACTCCGCACTCGAGGGAAGCGTCGATGTGACCACGGATTCCTCGGTAACCACGGCGACCGATGCCGGAGCCGACACCACGCAGGACGCCGGTCCTACATCCGATTCAACGCCGGAGACCGGCACGTGGTGCGCACGCAACACCTCGGCCAACACGTTCGACTGTCACGACTTCGACGAAACAGGCGACTCGTCGGCTGGATTCACGAATCACCTGCTTTCGTCGTGGGGTGAGCTGGCGGTGGTCACCTCCACGGACTACGCCCCTGGCTCCCCTCCGAATTCGCTGCTCATCTCGACGCCAGCGATCGACGCGGGAGGCTACGCGATCGACCAGTACAACGACGTCCTCCTCTATCACAACAAGTTCGAACTCCGCTTCGCAACGAAGATAGTGAACTACGATTCCTCCGCGGGTGTCGTCAGCTTGGTTCGAATGTCCTACCAGAACAACGGCTGGGCAGAAACCCTGGATCTTCAGGGCAACACGACGACCCTCGACGAGAGTTGGACCGGAAACGGCAAGGCCGCCCACTCGGTGACGATGCTTCCACTCGATTCCTGGGTCGACGTGGACCTGGTGGTCGATCTAAACGGCCACACGCAGTCTCTCACATTCAATGGCGTGAGCGCACTGACGGTGTCGACCATTTCGAATCCGAATCAGAGCAATCCTGCCCTGTTCGTCCAGGCGGGCCTCAACTACCTTGGTGGACCGGCCAAGGCGATGTCCATCTACTGCGACGACATCGAAGTCAACACCCCGCCGTAGGCGCGGTCACCCCGGTGAGGCCCAGGCCCCCTTCCCCTTGACCCGGCAGTCGGCGCCGCCGAAGTGGAGTGGGGCCCAGGCAACTCGATCACCGCAGCTGAAGGACGCCGGTGCACGAGAGGACGAGCGTCGCGTTGGTCGGCTGCGAGCCTCCCGCGAACAGGATCTGCTGGGGACACGTCGCGTCCGACCCGCCATCCGAGCCGTTCTCGACGTAGCACCACCCTTGTCGATCGCTCACCCCTCTGCACCACGACGTATCCGTGGGAGCGGGCCAGCTCGGAGGTAAAATCTCATCGAGCTGACACGTAAGCATCGTGCTCGGGTCCGGCGTTCCTGACGCCAGGCCGCCGCTGGCCACCCAGTTGTCATGTTGGGTCTGCTTGAAACTTGCTAGACCGCTGGTAACGTCCGAATACCCTGCGCCTGCCGAAGCGCACGACGCCGAACCGTCGGTGAACGTCGCCAGGACTACGCACTGAGACACTGCGCCCGTGGCATCGGTCGGGAGCTCCGGCAGCCCGCAGGACGGTGCGATTGCCGACTTGAGACGATTGACAATCGCAGCCACCGCCGGCCGATACCCGTAGAGCGGGTCGTTGGGTCCCCCCGTCGGCGTAGGATGAATCGGACACAGGCTCGAGACGATGCCGTAGTCGCCGAGCTGCCGGGCGACGCTGAGCTCCTCGATCGCCGGATACGCCTTGCCGTAGGTCTGGGTCGTGCCGTAGGTGGTCCCCGTCTTCTGGCAAAGAGACGACGTGCCATTGGGCACCAGCGGAGCCCCGGAGTCGGGATCCTGCTGGCAATCGCACGCGCCGTTGTACTGCGGTTGGGTGCAGTCCTTGGGCGTGTTGAATAGGAACGTGCATGCATATTCGAGGTCCGACGGACCGAGCTGGCCCGCCGACGTATCGAACTCCCGACCATTGATTGGATCGCAGTTGTCGGCAGAACCAGGAGGACAATTCGAGTAGTTGATGGCTCCCGCCGCTTGCGCCAAAGCCTGAGTCCGTGGGTACTGAGACTCGAGCATGTGGAAGTCGACGCCCGCGAAGTTGTAATTCTCAGGATCCTGGCCAAGAACTGTGACCCAGTCCGCCGGAGTGAGCTCGCTCTTCTGCGGGCAATCCGCGGCAGCCGTCGTGGCCGGACACTCGCCGTCGCCCGGCGTGGATTGAAGAAGTTGGTGAGGTACACCCGTGATGGCGGCGTAGTAGACTAGGTTGCCTCCCGGACGGCGCCCCGCGGTCTGATTCATGGGGAGATTGCAAAGCTCGTGCGTCGCATCCGTGGGAAGCGCCGACGCAAAGAGCGGATTCGTGCACGCCACAAGAGAGCCGTCGGCATTTTGATCGTACGATTGCTTCGGCACAACGGAGTTTGTGAGACCGTTCACATAGCGGGCACTTGGATACCCAACGTCCACCCCGAAGCGCTGCTTCATGTGGAAGAAGCGGATGTTGGGTTCATCGAGGGCCGCTGGCGTGTAGTAGACAGGCGCGCCAATGCCAGCGTCGTTTTGGTTCTGACAATCCGCGGCGAGAGCGACAGTGCTGGCAATCGTGGCGCAGCACTGGCAAGCGCTACTCGTCGGAGCCGTGGCGCATGCCGTCGTGCCCTCCGACGCGCCGTAGGTCGGCCAGCCAGGCGACCCCGGGAAGTAGGCATTCTCGAAGGCCCACGCGGTTCCCGACAGCTGCAACGGGTCGACCACCTCCTGGTTCTCGTCGGTCACGACGATGACCGCGACGAGCGAGTCCGGTCGCAGGAACGCCGCGCGCTGCTGAAGGATCGTGTTGTCGACGCCCTGGTAACTCGCCTGGGGCACGGCCCCGTTGCTGTAGACGATGAGCTGGTACGGGTTCGGCTCGATCAAGAAGCGGTACCAGCTTTCGAGCTGCGCTTCGTATCCGCAGCCCTGCTCGTGCACGCCCACGATCATGTCCTGGAAGGCGCCGATGAGCGTCGTGTCATCCGGCGCGGGATTGAGCGCGACGTCCGACGTAGTGTACGCGTTCGTAACTCCCGATGTGACCACGGGTGGCTGCGGAGCGGTGGAGCCACCGGCGTTGGCCATGACGGCGGGAAACCAAGCGAGGAAGTTGTCGGGACTGGCGTTGGCGACCCGATGCTCGTCTTCCCCCGCGCGATTCAAGAGCTCCCCTTTGTCGTTCATATGCACGGGAGTGGTGCCCGGAGCATAGGGGACAACGAAGCCGTCCATGCTCGGATCGCACTGGTCGCCGGCCGCATACTTGGTCCCAGCGGCGCCGGCACCCCCGCGCCCGCCGAGCGACGAGCTGACAATGCCGATGTGCAGGTCGTGCACCGCAGGGAACTCCGGAGAGCCAGTCACACATGCCCCGTTTTCGTCCGCCACACCGACCACTAGACCGGCTCCATCGAGACAATTCGGCGTGATGAGGCGATTGATCATATCGGGCACGGCATCGGCGATCAGGACCTGCTTGTCGCCCATCGACTCCGAATTGTCGATCATGAGAAGGATGTCCAACTTGGGGAGGGAAGCGGTGCCGACCAACGCGATGGTGGTCCCGCTCGGCGGCGCGTCCGCGCTCGCGTCGAGACCTGCTTGAGATACGGCGTCCGTGCTCGCGTCGAGACCTGCTTGAGATACGGCGTCCGTGCTCGCGTCGAGACCTGCTTGAGAGGACTGGGTTTCGGATGACGACCCGTCGGAGGTGCCAGATGCACTCGCCTCCATCCTGGCCACTGCGTCCGCAATTCCCGCGTCCGAACCGCTCGCTGCATCCCCGTCATCCACGGGTGACGACGGTTTCTCGACCGTGCCCTGGCACGCGGACAACAGCACGACGGCGCAAGCAGCGTTCCACTTCTTGTTCATGTCAGCACCCCGTATTCTTGGCCAAAGGGTCGCCTCGTGGCGACTTGACGCTGCCCGTTCAACCCGAAACCGGCGGCGTCCCTGCACCCCTATGGGTCGCTGCCCGGGAATCCGTCACGAAATCGGTGGCGAGCGGCCCAGTCGGCCCACCGCGGGCATGGATTTGGAGCTCGCGTCGACCACAGCACACTCCCGTCGAGCCGACCGATGCGGTCAGCACCGCGTTCGGGGCGGTTCGACCCCACCGTCATCGACGAGGGGGGGCGCTTCGCTCCCCCCTCGAACTCCCCCGACAGTAGCCAACTTGGCGACACTACACAGTGCGAAGGAGGGGACTTGAACCCCTATGCCAATTACGGCGCTAGCACCTCAAGCCGCGGGGGCGGGGCTGAAACGACTGATTTCGGCTCGAAAGCAGGATCAGGCGGGTTCTGTTCCGAAACGCCATGTCAGGGTGCGGTCCGCCTAGAGCGGCCCACCCTCGCCGTTGCGGCTTCTTGGGTGACGCTCGCGAGACCGCACGCTTTGCACGCCAGTCCTTGGCGGCCTTGCCAGACAGTGAGTCCTCCACAGCGTTGGCATCGTTTCCGTGTCGGATGAGCCCCGCATACGACGCACTCCCTCAAATAACGAGTTCGAGGAGGGTTCTTGCGAAGAGGCGACAGGCATACGTGGCAGTGCGCTCCCCCGCGCCGCAGCTTCGTCTTCGAGCTGGTCCGATTGTGGGAGCGATGCTTGGGGATCTCGTCCTCACGGTGAGCCTTGGAGAACCTCGGTGGGCGTGCTGTCATCCGCATACCAGCTTTCGAGGCCCGTCCTTGAACAGGATCTCGGCGCGTCCGGAAACAACCGTGCTGACGACGCCGACGCCGAATTTCGGGTGCCTCACCAGATCTCCCCCTCGATACTTCTCGGTGGCTGCGTAGGGCCTCTCGGGTCCCTTTGCCCGCGATAGCATCTCGTCGAAGCTGCCCGCCGGCAGGTTCGAGGATCGACGTGACGGTCCTATCGGCGCGCCCCCCAAGGTCTTGTCGTGAAACTCCTTCAGCACACTCGAAGCGAACCTGGAGAGCCGAGCGTACGCCTCGTTGACGTCATCGTCCGTCGGTGCCGACTGCTTTGCCGGAACCCCGAGTTCGTCCGTTAGTTCGGCTATCTCGCGCCGCACGCCCTTCGGCAAGTCGTCACGGAAGACGTCCGGCCACGCCACGGTCAGGACGTCTCGGAGCGGCTGCGCAAGCGCAGATGCACCGTCTTTCCGAACGCGCACCAACTTCTTCAAGAAATAGCTGGGCGTCCAAGCCTGGGGCACCTGTTGAGTCAGCTCCTCATACGCGTTCAAGAGCAGGAACCGAGACTCCGTCGGGTACCTCTCGTACAGGATCGCCCACGCTTCGTCCGCCGGGAGATCCCCAATCTCGTTGCGCGTCCAGATGGCGTAGAGAATCTCACGGTCAGATGAGTCGTTGCTGACCTCGAAGCCGTCCACATCCTCTGGCATGTCGTCGAAGAGCTGCTGGCGCTCACTCTCGTCGTCTCCGTCCGGCACCATCACCTCCGCTCTCGGGCGAATCATACGCCCCCGCGCCGTCTTGCGTTCCCTTCGGCGTCAGGATCATCGCAGTGATCATCGCAGGAACGGCATCCAGCTTCCCGCCGGGAAGCCGTCCTCCACGTCGCGCGTAACGACGGCGTGCCCATCGACGAACCCGAACTGATCGTTCGACCGGAGAAACGGCGCGGGGAACAGCTCCGTCTTCGACGCCGACCGAGCCGCCTCGACTGCCAGCCAGCTCGCCACGAGCCTGTCGCCGGAGTGCGCGTTCGCGTTGTAGTTCAGCAGCTCCCGTGCCCACGCTCGCGTCGCCGGAGCATCGGGGACGACCCACCGGCCGGCTTCGAGTTCGATGGCAATCCCCTCGATGCCGTAGATCGGGTCGTACTTGTTCCTGCCCGTCGTGTGCGCCTCGACCCGGATGCCGTCCTGCTGCAAGAACCCGAGAATGTGCCCCTGAGCGCCGTTCGTTTCGACCCTGACGACACTCCTGTATCGGCGGTGCGTGGCTTTGATGCGCTCGATGATCTCGGGCGCCGTCCACCGTCCGGCTTCGATGGCGAGCACACGTCTCCGACCATCAGGTAGAAGCGCGATAGTAAAGATTGCCGTCTCGTCGTGGTGAGCCGAGAGTCCGACGCCGAGATCGACCCCGCTGAACGTCCTTCCCAGCCCGATGTACTCGTCGACGAGGGTCGCTCCTTCCCGAGCCGCGGTTGCGGACGCCGCCTCGACCCAGTCCAGCTTGAACCGAGATGAGTCGTCGGGCAGCACCCGAACGAGGAACTGCCTGCTCCACTCTCTTTCGCCGACTTCACGCCGTCGTTGTTCGAGCCGTTCGGGCGACCAAACTTCGGGCCAGAGTGCTTCGCCCGTGCCCGGATCGACGGCGGGGTCTCGGATGACGAAGTACTCGCCGCTCCGTTCTAGTTCGTGCAGCAAGTCGTTCACGTGCCAAGGCGTACCGCACACGATGACCTTTCCCAACGCGACCATCCGCCCGACGAGGGTGCTCTTGAACCACGCGACGAGCTTCTGCCGCTGGCCCTCGGTGAGCGTGTTCTCCCAACTGCACGTGTCGTCGAGGATGGCGAGATCGAGCCTTGCCCCGAGCAGCGGTCCCATCACGCCGATGGCCTGGATCGACGGGTCCTTCACCTGGCTCGGTCGTTCGACGACGACCTCGGTGTCGGTCCACTTCTCGCGAGCGCCCGAAGCGGGCTTCAAGTTCGGGAACACCGCCCGCAGGCGTGGATTCCGGAGGATGTCTTCACGGACAGCACCGAGGAGGCGACTGGCCTGCGTTGCAGTCTCCGAGATGATGGCAATCCGAGCATCCGGGTTGCGGCCGAGCGTCCAGATGGGGATCGCCCGGCTGAACGTGCTCGACTTCCCGTGGTCGACGGCGGCCATTACGACGATGCGGTCGTGCTGCTGCGAAGCCGTCAGCCATCGGCGGTGATGCCGGCCTGGCGTCCAGCCGTAAACGTACTCCGTGAACGCCACCGGGTCTCGGCGGGCTCGCCGAAGTTCGAGTTCATGCTGCGCTGCTGCCCGGTCGCGATTCGCTGCTCGGACATCCCGCTCGCTCGTCGGGTGCTCTACGCCTTCGCGGTGTACACCGGGATGAGCAAGAAGACGCTGTACCCCTGCCCCTGGGAGAACATCGACTTCGAGCACGGCACCATCACGTACCTACGGACCAAGACCGGGGTCACGCGAATGTTCTTCGCCGACCCGTCGCTGATGCTGCTGCTCAAGCTCTGGCACGAGTGGTGCGGCAAGCCTGCCGGCAATACGCCCGTCATCCGGAACGTCGAGTGCGACAGGAAGGTGCAGGCGAAGACCCTGCACGAGGACCTGAAGGCGGCCGGCATCACCCGAAGCATCCTCTCCTCGAACGCCACGAACGTGCAGAAGCTCCGCTTCCACGACCTGCGGGGCACCTTCGTCACGTGGGCTCGTCGTGCCGGCAAGCCCGACTCATGGATCTCGGAGCGGACCGGTCACCTCACCAAGGAAATGATCGACCGCTACGACCGAGCCGCCCGCACCCTCGCCGACCCCGGCTACGAGCCCTTCCCGGACATCTCGTCCGCCATCCCCGAGCTGGCCGCTCTGGCGAGCCGGTTGTCCACGCCGTTGTCCACTTCGACGTCATCGACCCCGCACGCTCCAGAGCCGACTTCGCCGTTTCCTCAACAGTATCGTGAGTGCGAAGGAGGGGACTTGAACCCCTATGCCAATTACGGCGCTAGCACCTCAAGCTAGTGCGTCTGCCAGTTCCGCCACCTTCGCGAAAGGACCGTTCGTGTAGTCTCGGAGCCTCCAATCGTCAAGGGTACGTTCCGCGTCGCCCGCGGAAATCGCGTTCACCGTCCTTTCGACGCATCGCTCGGCCATCCCCGACATTGGTAGCGGACCGCAATGCTCGTGGCACCGTTGTCGTCCATGAAGGCGTAGAACGCACCGCTGCGGTCGACGGCGATGGCTTCGTTGCTGGGCGTGGTAGCGAGATCGATCGGCGTCAGGCGGTCGCCGGACGTCCCTTCGTTGACCAGATACGTTGCGGAACCGCCGAACACGTTGGTCGTCACCAGCAGCAACCCCTCGGCTGGGCCTCCCTGCGCTCCGAAGGCACAATCGCTGAGAACCCCTTGGCTCCGAAGCAACCGGTCCACCGGTAACTTGATGGCTGGCACGGACGCATCGATCGACAGGCGCCCCGATGCTCCAAAAACCACACAGTATAGAGCGGTCTCGGTCTTGCTTGCCGCGTAGCCTGCACAGCGGCCTGGCAACACCGGTGAGCTGGAAGCTCGCAGGCAAAGTCCCTCCCAGTTCTTCCCGCAGTTGCCGTCTCGAAGGTCCACACACGACAGCGGGGGCGGCCCGAGAGCGTATGAGTCCACGTCGCGACGCAGCGCACCTGCGCCGTCGGGACTGAACCGCCGAACGGCCCCGGACGAGGTCAGCGTGTAGAGGTGCGGCCCGGAAGGCTCCGACAGCCACGCCATGCCCTCGAGATCGTCGGAAGCCACCGCGTCGAGCGGCAACGTCAGTGGCCGCATGCCGCCGGAGCGGCTCCATGCCATCGCGGCTCCATGGCGCCCAGAGTCACCGACGACCAAGATCTCGCGCAATCCCGGCCTGAGCTCGACCTCCGCGGCCGCCGACGCCTCCGGCACGCGCCAGGGAGACGGGAACGTTTCGTCGCGAATGCACAGCGGACCGGGCGAACGGTTCGCATCCGATGCGGCGGTGGAGAGCTCCGCGGCTCGGGCCGAGCCTGCCGGCAACGGGGGAGCCGCCAACGATGATCGCTCGCAGCCACACGCTGCGCTCGTGCCCACGATGACAACGAGCGCTGCGGCAAGCCCCTCGCCGAACATCGCGCTGTGGACTTCGCTGTGGCCGTGCATGCGTGATCCTCGCCTCATCGGCGCCCTAGGGACGCGGCGCATCCGCCAGCGCGGCCAGAATCTCCGCAATTTCGAACGGCTTTCGTACCCAGCGACTTCCTGCGAATGAGTAGCCTTCGGGAAGACCGGTAACGCTACCGCTGATGAACACGACCACAACATCAGGAGAAGTCCGCCTGAGCGCGTCCAGGGCTCCCGGGACGTCTTGCGCGATGGGAGACAAGTCTACGAGTGCCGCATCGTGCCCGGAAGAGACCCGCTCCGCGAGCTGCGCTGCAGTGCGTGCCACTACCACGCTCGCGCCTCGAGCGCCGAGGGCGGCTTCGAGGAGCGCTGCAACCTCAGCATCGTCCTCGACAACGAGCACGCGCTTGCCGACCAGAGACGCCCCTGGCGGCGCAACCGACACCGATTGAGGCCTCGTCGGTTGGGACAGCGGCCAGTGCATACGAAAGCGCGCACCTTGGCGGGACGAATCCGCGACGAGTTCGAGATCGCCGCCCGCCGCCCTAGCGAGTGCTCGGGCATGCCGCAGTCCGATTCCTGCCCCTCCCTCGCGCCCGCTCACACCGGAGAACACGCTTCCCGCCAACGCCTCAGAGATCCCGGGGCCATCGTCCTGGACGATCACGATGGCGTTCCGCGAACGGACCTCCATTTCGACGACGATCCGACTCCCCGGCGGTGCCCAAGCAAGCGCATTCATGAGAACGTTGGTGAGAATCTGGGATGCGTCATCTGCAAGTGGAACACGTGCAGAGCCCGCCTCGCCGATCCGTGCGATCGACACCTCGGCCCGAGCAGCCTCCACGGCGAGAGCCCCGATGACATCGCGCACGATTGCGTCGAGCGATTCTTCGCGATCCTCGACGGTGGTGTGCGCTCCGATGGCTCGGCGCGCGAGATCACGTGCGGCTCGTGCTCGCCCTTCGATCGTTGCAAGGGCGTGCTCCAAGTCGTCCGCGGACGACCCCGCGGCCCGGGCTTGTGCCACCCAGCCCAGCAGGACCGTAAGCACGTTCGACACATCGTGGAGTGCGCCACTCACGTCGCGATGGGGATCGAATCCCGGAGGTTCGCTCCAACGCATAGACGGGAGAGATTCGTCAGCATCTCGCGTCACAACGCGGAAACCTACGCCATCTGCATCGCACGGTCACGTTTCTGGCACGCTCGAGCACCTTTTTGGACGAATGGGTCAAAGGGTCTGACCACTGACCGTACGTCACTCGTCAACTAGCCCGAGCTCGTCCTCGCCTTCGCCGCTGATCAGAGCAAGCGCCTGCCGCGCCGCTTCAAGTGTAATGTTGCGAGCCTCGACAATCATGGCAGCGACGCGCTCCACCCGGTCGCCCGTCGCTCCCGCTGCAAGCGCCACCGCGCGTGCTTGCAATCCCATGTGGCCGCGCTGAATACCATCCGTCGCGAGGGCGCGCAGGGCGGAGAGATTGGACGCCAAACCCACCGACGCGGCGACACACGCCAACTCGCCGGCATCGTGAACGTCGAGAAGCCTGAGCGAAAACCGCGCGGCAGGATGAACGCGCAACGTACCGCCCGTCGTTCCCAAGGCAAGGGGGAGTTCGAGCTTGCCGACCAGATGGTCCTCATCTCGCCGCCACGTCGAAAGCGGGAGGTACCTTCCCGTTCTGGCCGCGTACGAGTGCGCTCCGGCCTCCGCTGCGCGCCAGTCGTTCCCGGTCGCCATCACGACGGCATCGATACCGTTCATGATGCCCTTGTTGTGTGTCGCGGCCCGATAGGGATCGAGTTCGGCGAAGCGCCCGGCAGACACCACTCCATCGACGACGTCCGGCCCGGCTATCGCATCCGTCGCCAGCGCGATTGCAGGCACCCGGCACGACACCCGAACGCAGCGCTTGTCGCACAGGTTCGTGAGAATCCGTAACCCCACGCGAAGATTGGCCACACTCCCGAGGCGGTCCGCAATCGCTTCCGCCACACCATTGACGAGGTTGGCCCCCATCGCATCCCGGCAGTCCAGGATGACGTGGACGACCGTGACGTCGTCCGCGAGTGCGCGAACCTCGACATCGCGCGCTCCCCCGCCGCGAGCGACGAGGCCTGGCACCGCCCGGTCGGCCAGCGCAAGGATCTCGCCCCGATGCTCGAGAATTCGCGTTCGAACCGTCTCGTAGTCTCGCGCACCTCGCAGTTCTACTTGCGCCGTCATCTGGGGCGGATCGGCCTCTGCCAAGAACCCCCCCCCCGCGCGCACCATCTTGGCTGCATTCGAGGCCGCTGCGACGACGCTCGGCTCCTCTATGACCATCGGCACGACGAGATCTCGACCGTTGACCCGCACATTGAGAGCGACACCGTAAGGAAGCGAATAGGTTCCGAGCACATTCTCCACGAACTTGTCAGCCGTCTCCGCGTCGAGACCGCCCCCATCCAGCGCCCGCTCCAGATCTGCGAGGTCGGCGCCCGTCGCGTCTCCTATGAGCGCCCGGCGCTCCGTTACTGTCACCTTGTGAAAGCCGGGCAGTCTAGACGTTCGCGCCATTGTTGATATCTCACAGGGAATCAGAAAGACGCTGGCCGAACACCGCCGCGGTCGATCGACAGCGACAACCGGCGCATCGACAGAGTACTCGCGCGCGATGAGAACTCGGGAGACGGATCGGCCAACGAGAGCCAGACAGCGACGTCGCCCCCTCCCGCGCCGGACGGAATGAACGCGGCTCCCTCCGCGGCGGCTAGGCGAGAGAGCTCATCGAAGCGAGGAGGAACTATCGGAGCGTCCGTACCCCGACCGAGCTCGCCCAGTCGGTCGCCGTAGGCCCGCGCCGTTTCAATGAAACGAGGCAGATCGCCAACTTCGAACGCGGACACCGCATGCTCCGCGAGATCGGCTAGCCGGTCATAGAGGGCGACAATATGGGGGAGCAAGCGGTGACGTCCCACTGTCGTGAGCAGGTCGCTCGTGCGCGAACTCTCGCCGGAATCGTAGGTCGCGAACACGAGCGATTCGGGCCAGTCGAGGCGGCGCACCATCGCGGCGGCGTCCCGTGGCAGCCGGTATTGAAGGACACCTCCGTACACACTGGCCGCGACGTCAACGCCACTGCCACCGCGTTGGGCAGTGGCGTGAGCTCGTCGCGCGGTACCGAGCATCTCTTCGCGAACAGTCGCGTCCCGAATGTCAGCTCCGCTCGCGAGAGCCCGCACTCCGAGAGCAGCGACGAGTCCTGCTGCGCTCGAGCCGAGACCGAGTTTGCGGCCCGATGCGGCCTGAAGCTCGCATACGTCCACCCTGGGCGCACCGCCCTCGCGAAATGCGACTCGAACCTCGGGCGACGGGCGGGGATCGACCGCGCGAGTGTCCGCAACGGCGTATCGGTCGATCGCAACGACGATGGCCGGAGCCCCCTCCATCACGACATACGCGCCGGTGAGCAGGAGTTTTCCGGGTGCGATCACACGCATTCGTTCAGGGCTCCTCCCGGACAAGCGTCGCACCGCCGCCGGGACGCGCGACAACAACCCGTTTCAGGCCCACGACTGAGTCGATCGCCGGGCGCACTGCCTCGAGGTCACTATCGAGGAGGAATACCTTGACGTGCGGGCCCGCGTCGACGCTCGCGTACACCTTGATGCCGTCACCGCGCATGCGACGCACGAGATTCAGCAGCTCCAGCGTGACTCCATTCCAGTAGACGATGCCGGCGGCGATTGCGCTTGCATGCATAGCCAGGGAGCTCGCTTCCGAGGCCTCACCGAGCGCTCCGAAGTCTCCCGCTAGAAGTGCAGCATGAACGCGTTCATGGATGCGAGGCGCCTCGTGGAGCCACGCATCCGCGTACGGACTTCGTCGGAGCGTGTCGAGCATGCCTGCGCTCGACCCGGTGGTCTTGGGCAAATCGGTAGTCATGCACACCAGAACGACGAGCGGAAGCAGGTCGACCGGAGCGATCGACTTTGCAGAAAGCACGTGGTCCTCGGTGACGCCCAGGGGCGCCGCCGGGAGCTCCACGTATCCGGGGAAGACACTGCGCGCGGCACTGCCTGAGCTTCTGCGTGCCAGGTCGCTGACGAGAGTCCCATCCCAATCGAGACCGATTGCCCACGTCGCGGCCAATGCGAGCGACGCAAAGCCGGAGGCGCTCGAAGCGAGGCCACTCGCCGTCGGAAAGTCATTGTGTGAGATGACCTCGGCTCGGCGGAAGTCCATGGCTGCTGCGCGAACGCGGTCGAGCAGGCACGTGACGCGTTCGCGAACCCCATCGACGGCTGGTTGGCCGTTGAGCACGACGAGGTCCTCGACGATCGCGTCGTCGAACCGCACGCTCGTCCGAGTAGAAAGCCCCGACAGCGAGACCGACAGGCTTGGAACGGCCGGGAAGTTGCCCGGGCCCTGACGCTTTCCCCAGTATTTCGACAGCGCGACGTTGGGATGTGCCACGGCCACGGCCGTGCTCATGGCGCGGCCTCATTCTCCCAGGTGCGCGGGCGCGCTTCGCCAGCCGCAGCCGTCGCAAAGCCGCCGTATCCTTCGGCTCGCCAAACGGCGAGCACCTGTTCGGCGACTCGCGCCGACGAAACGAGCGCGACGACGCTGCCGCCACCGCCCGCCCCGGTCAGCTTGCTGCCCAAGGCGCCTGCGCCCCGAGCCAGCGAGCACATGCGCTCTATCGGGTCGGTCGACACGCCTAGTTTTCCGAGAAGCACCTGGTTTTGGTCCATCAGGCGACCCAGGGCTTGCGCGTCGCCCATTTCGACCGCCACCCGAGCACTGTGGACGAGCCCTCGAATGCCATCGAACAGGTCGACAACGGCTCGGGGACGCTCGAGGCGCAGTCGCGCGACCGTGTCGACCATAACCTTGGTGCTCGACGGACGACCGGAATCGCCCACGCAGAGTCGCAGGACGCCGCGCGTGCGGACGGGCTCGAGTCCGTCCGATTTGCGAAAAAACACGCAGCCCCCGCGAGCCGCAACGCCGGCGTCAATCCCACTGGGATTGCCGTGAAAAACGCGCTCCCACTCCATGGCGTACCGCTGCACGGCGTCCTCGTCGGCCGCCGGATCGATGGCGCGAGCGATCGCGACTCCCATCGCGGCCGAACAGCCCAGTCCACCCCCGGGGGGAATGTCGGCTCGAACATCCACGGATTGGGGGTGCCACACCTGGCCGTCGCGGCGGACCGCCGACAGGAGGGCCCGAAACGCAGTGGCTAGGTCGTTGTCGACGTTGCGGTCGTCTACGGCGATGCCCCATGCGGGGACGCGAAGCCGACTGGGCTCATCGTCATCATCGCATGCCACCGCCCTGGCGCGGACGCCCCGATCGATGCCGACCGCGATCGCGGGAACTCCGTACACGACGGCGTGCTCGCCAAGGAGTATGAGCTTGCCGCACGCGCTCCCGACGTGGGCCGTCTTGGCGTCCGCTCGCCGCCTCGGCCGCGCAATGTTCATCAGCGCGTCCTCTCTGTCAGCGCCGCCGCAGATTGAAGCAGCAACGATCGACCAGCGGGCGTCAACCGAGCGCGATCGAGTGCGGCAACGGCTCCCTTCACCAGGCACCCGATTCTCGACTCCGCGCGTTCCCTAGCCCCGCTCGCCTCGATGCTCTGCAATACCGGGGCGAGCTCCGAATCCGTCACGTCGGTGCGACCGAAAACGCTTTGAATCGCTTTCCTGGCAGACGGATCTCGCATGGCATCCAGTACAACCGACGTGTGCTTTCGCTTGCGCAGATCACTTCCGACGGGTTTGCCGATCGTGGACGCATCGCCGAACAGGTCGAGGAGATCGTCTCGAAGCTGAAACGCGACGCCGATGGGTTCCGCGAATTCAGACAGTGCGGAGACTGTCCCGTCTTCTGCCCCGGCCAGCAGGGCTCCCATCGTGACGGGACCCGAGGTCGTGTAACTCGAGGTCTTCAGAGCAAGACCCGCCTCGACGACCGCAGAGTCGCCGGTCATCCCACGAACGTCCAGCCACTGCCCCTCGACAACAGCTTGTTCCACGCGTGCAAACTCACGGGCTGCGGCGACGACCCGGGACGGCTCCAGACGAAGTTCCATCAAGGCTCCCCGCGCCCAGGCAGCTGCAAGGTCACCCGCCAGGATGCTCCCCTCATCGGCGTGCTCGGGGAACCGCGCGCGCATGACCGCCGGAACGCTCGGACCTCCGCGACGCACTTCGTCATCGTCCATCCAGTCATCATGGATGAGGAGATAGGTTTGAAGCAGTTCGATCGCGACGGCTGCGGGACCGACAGCCTGGAATCCCCCTTCGCCGCAGCACGCTTCGTACGAGCACGCCAAGAGGATCGCGCGCAGCCGCTTGCCTCCTCGGAGAGCGAGATCGCGAACGGCGTTGGCCAGGATTCCGACATCAGGTCCTGTGCTTCGCGCACGCTCCACGTGCGCATCGAGCCACGGACGAAGCATCCCCTCCAACTCGACTCGCACGTGGGCAGCCAGGTCTTCGAAAGCGCAAGGGAGGAACGAGGTAGCAGCCGACTTCATCAAGCGCGTCCTAGACGCCAATGCATCTCACGCGTTCCGAGTATCGACCTGCATCCCGACTGAGCTCTACCATCCGCTTCGCCGCGCGCCGAGGGAACTCGTCCTCTCGCCTCATGCCACCGGCCGGAGAGTAGAGACGTGCGTGGGTGCCGTCAATCATGCGCTGCGCCAATTCTCGGGCAACCACCAGTGAGCACTGCTAACGAAGGGGTGCCCCACCGCGGTGGTGGCGAGCGCACGCCATGGGAAACCGCAAAGAAGACCATCTCGCTCTGTGTACCGACGCCGCCGTCGGCTTCCGCCGGGCCACGACCCTGTTCGAATGCGTTCACTTCGTTCACGACGCGCTGCCCGACATGTCTCTGGCAGGCGTGGACACGTCTCTATCGCTGTTCGGCAAAAGGCTGCGCGCACCGCTTCTCATCGCGTCGATGACCGGAGGCATCGCCAAGGCGGCCCAGATCAACCACGAGCTGGCAATGATCGCGGAACAGCAGGGATATGGATTCGGCCTAGGCAGCCAGCGAACTATGCACGCGCACCCTGAAACGACGGACACTTTTCGCGTGCGGTCCGTCGCGCCGACCGCGCTCGTCCTTGGCAATGTGGGAGTGACCCAGGCGCGAGAGATGAGCTCTTCAGAGGTTGCTCGCTTGATCGACGATGTCGGCGCGGATGCACTTTGCCTTCACCTCAATCCCGCCATGGAGCTCGTCCAGCCAGAGGGCGATCGGGATTTCCGCGAGGGGCTCTCGACTATCCAGCGGATCGCTTTCGAAGTCGGATTGCCGGTCCTGGTTAAGGAAACCGGCTGCGGCCTCGGCCCGTCCGTGGGGCGCAGACTTCGAGCCGTCGGGATCCGCCACGTCGACGTCTCAGGCGCCGGCGGTACCTCTTGGGTCGGGGTCGAAGCGACGCGGGCAACCGCTGCGGGCGACGAGGACCGGCGCGCGCTCGGAGACCTGCTTTGGGACTGGGGCATTCCCACAGCCGCGTCGGTCGCTTTGATGGCGCCGCTCGGCTTCGAAACGGTCATCGCGACGGGGGGCGTATCCACGGGACTCGATGTCGCGCGTGCCATCGCCCTCGGAGCGACCGCAGCCGGTATTGCACGCCCCGTACTCCGCGCGCTCGTCCATGGGGGTCCCCCCGAGGCGCTCGCGTGCCTTGGTCGCATCGAAACGGAGCTCCGCGCGGTCATGCTCCTCACGGGATGCCGGACCCTATCCGACCTCCGCAGAGCTCCTCGCCTGATCACCGGTGCCCTCGAAGAATGGATTGAGAAGCTAGGAATTCCTGACCATTTCGATTCGCGTGATAGTCTGAAGACATGAGCGAGAAGCCCGCCCGGGGTGGCCAGCCGACTGACCGTTCGAACACAGGTCCGGATCTGACCGATCAGCGAGACGCCTTCCTGAACAGCTTCTTCCGGCGCGGCGCTGAGCTCACCAAAGAACTCGTCCGAGAAAACGAGCTCTATCGCGAGCGAATTTCCGCGCTCGAACGGGACAACGCATCGCTCAAGACGGCCGTCGCGAACGACCGGGCGATCCACGACCTGATTGCGACAGTCGATCGTCTCGAAGCCGAAAAGGCGCGCCTGCTGTCCGCTGTTCACGAGCACGAGACGCTGTCCGGGCGCTTCCGTGAGCGCTACACCGAGGTCGAATCTGACCTCGAAAGCCTGGCGAACTTGCACGTCGCGACGCACCAACTGCATGGCAGCCTGAAGGTGCCGGTCGTGATGAAAAACATCATGGACCTCCTGATCCAGCTCGTCGGCGCAGCATCGATCGGGATCTATTTCGCGACAGAGGATCGACGCCTCCTGGTGCCAATCGCAAGCGCAGGCCTAGACTTATCGGCATTGCCATCCGTTCCACTAGCGACCGAGGCGTCTGAAGCTGCAACTGACACGATCCTGGAGCGGACTTTTCTTACCGGACTCGCCTATGTCTCCGAGGGTAGGATCGAAACGCCTCCCGCGGCGTGCATCCCACTTCGGCTCGAACAGACGGTAGTAGGAGCCATAGCGGTTTTCACACTTCTTCCACAGAAGCCTACACTGCTGCCGGTCGACCGAGACCTCTTCGATCTTCTCGATGCTCACGCCGCAGCGGCCCTCGTTGCAGCATACGCCGTCACCATCGGAACGGGACGAACACCGAGTCCTGAAACACTCCGCGAACTCTGTTCGTAGTACACTACCACTCGACGTAAGCGCATTCCCATTCGAAAGACCAGGACCTCGGAGGACATGAGCGCCGAATACTCTTGCTTGGTCGTCGAAGACTCACCCATGATGAGGCAGCTTCTCGTTCTGGCGCTTTCGCGTCTTCGGAACCTGCACATCACGGAAGCCGACGACGGGGTCGACGGTCTCCGCAAGCTGGCGACCGGGCGCTTCGACATCATCCTGACCGACATCAACATGCCGATCATGGATGGTCTCAAGCTCGTGAAGCGGGTGCGGTCCGACCCCACGCACAAAGACGTGCCTATCATCATCATCACGACCGAGTCCTCTGAAGAAGATCGCCGGCGCGCTCTGCAGCTCGGGGCAAACGCCTACATAACGAAGCCCATACAGGCCCCTCAGGTCATCGCCAAAGTGCGGGAACTTCTCAAGATGGCGACATGACTCGGGTGAAGATCTGCGGAGTGACATCGGTCGATACCGCCATCCAGTGCGTGCGGCTTGGCGCCGACTCGATAGGCGTCAATCTCGTTGCGTCGAGCCCGCGCCGAGTCGAAGGGGATGTCGCTCGCGATATCGTAGCGGCTGTCAGCGGACGAGCGGTCGTCGTCGCCGTCGTCGCCGACATGTCGGTAGCTGCGATGCGCGATCTGCGGGAATCAACCGGCGTGGACTGCCTTCAGATGCATGGAGACGAGACTCCCGAAGTCGTCCAAGCCATGCTGCCCCATGCATACAAGGCGCTTCGTGTGCGCACCTCCCAGGATGTCGCACGTGCGGACGCGATTCCCGGCGAATACATACTTGTCGATGCCAAGGTGGATGCGGCTCTCGGGGGAACCGGTGTTGTCTTCGAGTGGAACCTGGTTGTAGGCCTCGCTCGTAGGCGGCGCCTGGCCCTGGCCGGCGGTCTAACGCCCGACAACGTGGGGGACGCGATCCACGCCGTTCACCCGTGGTGCGTTGACTCCGCGTCGGGCGTCGAGGACGGTCGCTACAGGAAGGACCTCGCCAAAGTGAGAGCGTTCATCGAGGCCGTGCGCGTCGCGGATCAGCGCGTCCAGACTGCTACCCTAGCTGCAGCTCCGCCCGATCTAGGATGACGGCTGCCGGGTCGCTCTCGCCTTCGAGGTCGCCCAGCAATACATCGCCAGGCGAGCGCCCTGCACCGACGAGTGCGCGAAGTCCCGCCAGAAATGTTCGCTCATCGCCTCCGCCAGCAGGATCGTAGCGAGCTCTCCGCTCCAGTCCTCGTACGGCGATGTCGAGCACGCGCTCTGCCACGCGAACGAGAGGAGCGCCTCTCCAAGGCGTCCGAAGACCACCGCGCCACGCATGGGCTCGAAGTTCCGACACCTCGTGGTGGGTCCAATCTGCGACGAGAGCCTCCGCCTCGTCGAGAGCGATCGCGTCGTACAGGATCCCCGTAAAGAGCGCGGGTAGGGCCATTGCGAGCTCTGTTCCCTGGGCGTCGGCCACACGCACCTCAATGGTCTTCTTGAGGCGCACCTCCGGAAAAAGAAAATTCAAATGGACAAGCCAATCTCCCGATGTGGCTCGATATCCCCCGTATCCGTTCGCCAAGAAGTCGCGGAACGTCTGCCCCGTATTTGCAATGATCCGTCCCTCTCGTTTGAAGAGAATCATCGGCACATCGAGCGCCCATTCGACGTAGTCTTCGAATCCAGCCCCGGACTTCCAGAGAGACGGAACGAGCCCGGTGCGGTCTGGATCGACATCGAGCCACACCCGTCCGCGAAAGTCCAAGCCCCCGGCCGCGCGCCCCTCGCGATAGGGACTGTTTGCAAACATCGCCATCGTCACCGGTGCCAGAGCGAGCGCTACTCGCATCTTTCGAATCGCATCTTGCTCGCTAGCGTAGTCGTAATTGGCCTGGACCGTACATGTCCTCAGCATCATGTCGAGGGCGTGCTCGCCGCGCGTCGGAAGATAGCTTCTCATGATCCCATAGCGCTGTTTGGGAACCCATTCGAATTCCTCGCGCCGCGCCAGCGGATGAAACCCAATCCCGAGCCATCGGATACCCAGTTTCGCCGAGATAGGGGCAAGTTCCTTCAAGTGCGCGCGCAACTCGGCGGCGACCTGATGAATCGTTTCGCTCTTGCCGCCCGACAGTTCGAGCTGACCGCCGGGCTCCAGCGTGATGGTCGCATCGCCCCGCGACAGGGCTACGACGGGACCCCCAGGATTCTCTGATTCGCACGCCCAGCCATGGGTGGTCACGAGGAAGTCAAATACGCGCAGGATGCTTCTGTCGCCGAGGTACGGCAGCGGGGCTCGCGTGTCCGCAAGAATACCGAACTTTTCCATCTCAGGGCCGACACGCCAAGCCGACCCGGGTTTGCAGGCGGCGTGCAGCGGATCCAGGAGCTCCTCGCGACGATGGATCGGATCGAGCTGGGGAGGGTCTGTCGTCACTTGATCGTCTCCGTGGGACGTTGACTGTACCGTTCGATGCACATCTGCCCAGCGAAGTTGCTTGGGTCTCTCGGTTCGAGGTGCTTCGGGCGAAAGATCTCACCAGCCAGGTGGGTGCCGAGTCGGTTCACGCTCGACGGAGCATTCCCGACACCGTTTTCGATTTGGCGCCTTGAGGAACCGAGAAACGCACGCGCCGCACCAGAACGTCAAGCAAGAACAGGGCGACGGACGCCCCGACGAATCGAGGCCATAGATCGACATCGCGGTTCACGAAGTCGCCGGACGGGTCAAAGATAGCCTCGGGGCTTGGATTGATCGCTCCAGACGTGATCGCGGCGGCGCGCTCGAGAGTGTCGACATCCGGAGACAGCGCGCGATATTCACGTGGATAGGGATTCGAAATATGTCCGAAGCTCTCGACCACGGTCACGCGCCCCAGGCCGGATGTCGCCTGAGGCGCCTCTCTATCGAGAGTCGCTTTCAATTGGAATGCCCCGAAGCGATCGAGCGGGAAGTCGGCCTCATAGCGACCTGGCGCGGTCTGCTTCATCACCTCGCGGCGAACGTCGCCGCGCGTTGAACCGTGCCCCTGAATCTCTGCCGGAACCACGGACAGCCAACCGTCCAGACCGTTTTGGAAGCGGTCGTCCACACCGATCGCGTCGACGACGGCATGAACGTGACCCGTCGCTGGATCGATTCCGGCCTGCATTTCTACAATCTGACGTTTCTTCTGCCGCATGTGTTCACGCACGAGCTGGCCCCAGAACTGCCCCCAGCCGCGCCACCGAACCCAATCGACCGCCCATCGGTTCTTGACGTCACTCGTCCACGCCAGTGCGTATCCGAGACCCACGTGCCATCGAGCCAGAATCGGTTCGCCGAGTTCGCTCTCGAGAAGCTCCTGAGCCGGCGGTGGCTTCAGTTTCGTCGCCACGTATCCGCGCAGGAAGGGCACCGACTCCATGTCCACCCCACGAAGGAACGCAGCGGGAGCGACGACACGCGGCTGAAAGTACTCCTCGACTGCCGCCGAGCGGCTCACCATTTCAGTCTCGCGCGTGAAGATGCGCGGGAGCGATTGCGGATCGGAGACCTTGTAGTACCGACCCCCTCCAATCTCGGAAATCATTCGGAGCAGACTCTCGTCGACACCGCCGCCGAGTCCCACCGTACTTACGGTAATGCTCTCCGCTGACATCGTCTGGACGAGCTCGCGAATGCTCGTTCGAGGCGCCTGGCCGTCAGTCAGCAGAATCACGTGCTTCTTCTTGGCGCGAGTCGTCGAGAGAACTTGGTAGGCAGCATCGAGCGCGGAGAAGATCTCTGTCCCACCGCCGGCCTGAATGCGTGCGATGTCATCCTGGATGCGCACGCGGTGCTTGGCCGGAAGCATGTGAACGATTCGAGCGGGCTGGGAGTCGAACGCAATCACCTCGATGAGATCGTCGGGTGCCAACGTTTCTGCCGTCGCCCGAGCGGCCTGCTTGGCCATCTCCAGCGGCAACCCAGTCATCGAACCCGAGCGATCGATGACGAGGGTCATCGCGACTTCAGGTTCGTCGCGACGCTTGTCCGCATCTGCGCGCACAGGCAGGAGGCGCTCGACGGTGGTGTGCGCCCACCCGCCGAGACCGAAGCCGTTCTCGCCGCCGGCAAAAAGGAAACCGCCCCCGAGATCGCGCACGTATTGCTCGAGGGCACCCTGCTCCACGAGCGACACGTTGCTCGCAGGCACGTCGCTAAGGATGATGAAGTCGTAGCGCTCGGCCTCTCGCGCTGTGGCTGGCAGGGGATCGACCGTATCCACATTGAGATCCTGAGCGGACAGCGCTCCCGCCAAGTAGGCCGTCGAGCTTCGTTCTCCCTCGACATAGAGCACGACTGGCTTGCCAAGAACGGACACGACGGTCGCAGCCTGGTTGTTTTCCGCGAAGTGGTCCTCCGCCGCGTCCGAGGCTCCCAAGGTGTATGTCACGTCGCCGGGGAGCACGGCTCGGCTCTTGAAGACGACTTCGTTGTCGCCCGGATGGAGCTCGATCGTTCGCCGCCCATCGAGCGCATTGGCGACCTCACCCTGCTTTAGCGAGAGCGTGACCGATTGCGCAACACTCGAGAACACGTCGGCGCGAAGGTCGAACGTCTCGCCCTCGTGCACGTGATCGGGGGCTCGCAGGTCACGCACAGCGACCTCACCGGGAACGGCGCGATGACTGGGAATGGCAAAAAGCTTGATCCCAAATCTCCCCGCCCGTCCCGCTTCGGCGAGCAGATCCCCATCGGTCTGGACTCCGTCCGACAAGATCACCACGCGACGGATCGATCCTGACGGAAAGAGCCCATACGCCAGCTGAAGGGCACTTGCGATATCGGTTCCAGCGCCCTGCGCAGCTCCGGGGCGCTCGATCGGAGGAACGGACTCGTGCCCCGCGGTGTCGGTGAGCGCAAGGAACCGCGGACGCCTCGCGAAACTCACCAGACGTACCCCATCATCCGGCGGCTTGACCGCAAGTGCCTGTTCCACTTCGTGTCGCGCATCGTCGATCGCCGCGTCGACCATGCTGTCACTGACGTCCACCAAGAACACCGCGCACACCCGATGAGTCTTCTCGGTGCGCACCGGGCGAGCCATGCCGAGCGCCAGCAAAGCGACGAACCCCGCTCGAAGCAGCGCCGAAAGGACGCGCTGTGCGATCGGAAGATCGGCGAGACTCCCTGCCACCACGGCGAGCACATAGGGGACGAGGAGCGCCGCTCCGAGCATGGATGCGGCGAGCAGTCGGTAGTCCGCGCCGCCCACGTGCCACACGGCCGGCAACCGCGCACCGAGAACATAGTGAACGTAGGCCCATGTTCCGCAGGCGCCCAAGCCAATCGACGACGCGCCCCATCCGAGCCGACGGAGCGTCATACAGTGACCCTGCGGTGGTAAGTAACCCACTCGACTGCAGTCAGACCGAGCGCCACAAGGAGGAGAAGAGTCCAGACCTCGCGATGCGCTCGCGGTCGCGGTGTCACTCCCGACTGCGTTTGCGTGCCTCCAGCTGTCAGGAAGTCGCGCGGAGCAATCGCGCTTTCGGCTGCGTCGAGCATGTTTCCCGCGAACGATGTCGTTAGCTCTCCAGCGGTCAGTTCATAGAACCCCGACCGCTCCCCGAGCCACACCGCATAGCCCTCGTGAACGGGCACGGTCTCGACGGTGTTCCCCGGCCCTCGCAGTGTCGCCTGCCGCGCACCCGCCTGGACTGGCACGTGCCACACATCCCCGGTCCGAAACCCAGAGATGTATTCGGAACGGTCGCCCGAGAACCAGTCGATGCAGTCGATGACGAACAGCGGCCAAGAGATGCGCAGCGGGAAATCGCTGTCGCGAATGTCGAATCCGAGCGCCACAAATCGGTGCCCGCCACGCGATCCCGAGACCAAGAGAGGATCTCGGTTCTGGCCGGACGTTCCCAGAATCCGATCCCCGGGGCGAGGAACGAGAGCGTGAGCAACTGACACGTTGACATCGTCGAGGCTCACGAATGCTAGGGCGGGATGTTTGCGATCGACCCAATCGAACCCGGGCGCCCGCAGCGCGGCGCCGACAGCCACCGGGCCGCCCGCACCACGCGGATCGAGGTAGAGGGCGTTGGCGAGGGGCTCCTCTGCAGGCGTTACTCCGTCGAACACGATTGCGTCCCAATGCCCGCTGTCGAGTGCCGCTTTGTATCCCGCAGGCAAAACCACGGTGACGTCGAGATACTCGTCGAGCAGGAGAGCCGCTTGAACGTACGTATTCCCCGACGTGACGGCGAGAACGCGCGCGCGCCTTCGCTCAGGCAAAAGCGCATACGCGCGGTCGTCAACGGGCAAATCGTCGCGTACACCGTCCGCCCGGGCAATCCGCGCTTCGAGAGCGCGACTGGCTCCTGACAGTTCGGAGTAGAACCGAGGCAGTCGCTCTCCCGCATTCAAGTGAATGCGCGTCAGTTCGACGATCGCGCCATCTCCAAGAAGCTGAAGCTCTACGTCTTCGGCCCGAGCACCCGTGTTGGTGAGCTCGAGCATCACCTCGTAACGATTCTTGTCGAGCGGGTATCTCCTTACCGCAAACTCCGTCACGCCGACGTTGTCACCCCGGACGCCGACCTTCATATACGTGAGCGTCGCGCCTGCCAGCGCGAAGGAACCGGACGCGTCCGCGTCGGGACCGAGCGCTCCATCGGAGACGATGACTATTTCGCGACGCTCGACGTCGCGCAATACGTCGTTCGCGAAACGAAGCGCTCGTGCGAAGTTCGCTCGCATCTCCGTCGGCCGCACGAGGTCGACCTCGTGCTCGAGTGCCGTCCCGTCACTGGTCAGAGGCCCGAGCGGTGTCACCGTCGCGTCCATCTGGGCGACGAGCATCCGGTCGGATGGATCCATGGACCTGACGAGCGCTCTCACCTTCTCTTTCGCGACTGCAAGTCGAGTCGGAAGAACGTCCGTCGCCTGCATGGACGCGCTCGCGTCAACCAGAACGACGACCGTTCGCCCCACGTGTGGATGCTCCGCGATGTGCGGGTCGCCGAGAGCGAGAACAAGAAGAGCCAGAAGGGTCAATTGCAAAAGAAGCGACAGGATACGCTGGAGTCTGGAGAACAGAGCCGCCGCGTCCCGATCATGCACAATGCGTTCCCAAAGCATAGAGAACGGCACGGCGACCGCCCGCCTACGCAAGCGCAACCAATAGAGCGCGACGAGGCACGCACTGCCGACAAGGAACAGACCGCCGATCGCGGCGACGGGAAGTCCCTGGAACATCATCGGAGGAAGCCCCCTCGCCTGAACACACGCAGCACGAGCTCGTCGAACGGCATGCTGACACTCGCCGCCACGTACGGCACTTGATGGCCGGTGCAGAACCGCTCGACATCCGCCAAGTACCGCCGGTGAGATGCCGCCAGACGCCCGAGGAGCCTAGGAGTCACCGTGACTTCCCTTTCGAGTCCCGTCTCACAATCGTACACGACGACATCGCCCACAAGGCGTGGACGTGCATCCTCCGGGTCAACCACGTGAACGATGAACGGATCGAACTTGTTGTATCGAAGAACGTTGATGCCCTGCTCGAAACCTGCCGGGTCGTAGAGGTCGCTCACGAGAACCGCCATCCCTCGGCGCTTGTAAGACGCGACGAACGTTCGAAGCGCGTCTCCGAGGTCCGTCTTACCATCGGCCACGGCGGACGTAAGAAACCGAAATACCTTGAAAATACGCGCCTTGCCTCGGGTCTCGGGCATACGATTCATCACGCGATTCGTAGTCGTCACGAGCGCGACGCGATCAAGGTTGGCCAGGCCGACATACGCGAGTGCAGCGCATACGCGCTTTGCATACCGAAACTTTGCTGCCGAGAACCCCATGGATGCACTCGTATCGAGTATGAAGTAAATTGCTAGATCCTCCTCTTCCTCGTAGAGCCGCACGAGGAGGCGCTCAAAACGCTGATACACATTCCAATCGAGCGATCGAAAATCGTCGCCCGGTTGGTACTCACGATGGTCGGCGAACTCGACTCCGCTGCCGCTCTTTCTCGTCCGGCGTTCCGCCCGCATCCTTCCTTCGAGAACGCGACGACTCACGAGCGCCAGCGTATCGAGTTTGCGTTGAAACTCCTCGTCGAAGAGATTCTCCTCAGCGGAAGGCGCAGATTTCTGCGCGCCCCACCGCCACCTACGGAGCCCGAGCATCAACTGTCCTCGGACAGGACGGCCTGATCTGGCGAGACCTCCGGAACATCGGAGAGAACCGCATCAATGACCTGGTCGGTTTTGATCCCCTCCGCTTCGCCCTCGAAGTTGAGCAGGACACGGTGTCTCAGCGCTGGATGGGCGGCGGCACGAACATCCTCGACTGCAACGGAGAAGCGTCCCTCCAAGAGCGCCCGAATCTTGGCGGCGAGAAGAATCGCCTGCGCACCGCGCGGCGAACTTCCATATCGAACGAATCGTCTTGCAATCTCCGGCGCGTCCGGACCCTCAGCGTGGGTCGCCCGAAGAACGCGGATCGCATAGTCCTGGACAGCGCGAGACACTGCAACCTGCCGCACCAGACGCTGCATTCGGAGGATCTCGTCTCGATCGAGCACCGCAGCGAGCTCGACGTCGTCGGCGCCTGTGGTCAGATCGAGAATGCGGTGAAGGTCTTGGCGCCCTGGAAATGGTACGTGGAGTTTAAAGAAGAAGCGATCGAGCTGGGCCTCCGGCAACGGATAGGTGCCTTCCATCTCCAGAGGATTCTGCGTCGCCAGGACGAGAAACGGTTCGTCGAGAACGTGCGTACGCGTGCCCACGGTGACCTTGTGTTCCTGCATGGCTTCCAGGAGCGCACTTTGAGTTTTCGGAGTCGCGCGATTGACCTCGTCGGCAAGTACGATATTCGCAAAGATCGGGCCCTTGCGGAACTCGAACGTCTTGCCACCGCCGTGTCGGTCGTCGATTACGGTCGTCCCCAGGATGTCCGCGGGCATCAAATCGGGTGTAAACTGAATGCGCGAAAAACTGAGCGACAACGCCGCGGCCATCGCGCGCACCAGTCGCGTCTTGCCGAGGCCGGGAACGCCTTCGAGCAAGGTATGCCCGCCGGCCAACATGCACGTGATGACTCCGTCGACCACGTCGCGCTGCCCAATGACTGATTTCGCAATTTCCGCCCGCAGCGCGTCAATCCGTTGCCTGCACGCAGAGATTTCGCTGCGAAGCTCTTCGACATCCATTGCCCGATCCCCGATGTCACCGTCCGTCGCGCGGACGAATGAGTTGGAAGTACCTCTTTACGTAGTAGCGATAGCCCCCCGGAATGTCTTCTTTCGCGAGCGATTCCTCGGCCACCGTCTCGTACTCGGTGAACACCTTCTTGTATCCGTGCGAAACGAATCCTCGCTCCGCAGCACCGAGAATCGTCTGACTGCGTGTCGGACCCTGCCCGGTGTCCGATCCGGAAACCTCGGTGTCGACCGACCCTGATTTCAACGCCGTGGCCTTTCCTTGAACGTTCGGGTCATGCCCGTCACCCCAGCTGCGGCCTCCCGTGGCCGGGCCGTCGGAAGTTCCACCACCTAGGTCCGAACGATTGGCGGACGCCGCTGCCCTCGAAAGCATCAGTACCTTCTCCCCATTCGGACCGAGCACCCATGTCTCGCCGCCCGATCCCGAACGCTGTCCTCCATTCGACGAATCGCTCCCCGACCCGCCTTGGTGCTCCGACCCTGCGCGCGCGTCTGGACCGGCCGGCGACCGGCCACGCCCCTCATCTCCCGGTCCATCGGGTCCGGTCGACCCCTCGCCTTGTCCACTCTCCCCGCGGGCCATCCGCCCAAAGCTCTGCAACCGAACGAGTCTTTGTTTGCCGGACGCTCCACCCTGCTGCCGCGCAAGCTCCCGGAGTTCGCGAAGCTTGTCGCGCAGATCCTGCTTCTCCTCGTTCGTCATCTGCTGCTCCGCCATGCGGTTGATGTCCTCCGCTCCCCTCTCGAGGTCGTCGGCGCCAATACCGAGATCCTTCGCAAGGTCTGCAGCCGCCTCTTCTAGCTCTCGGTCCAGTCGATCGACGGACGCCTGCGCCGCAGTTTCGGATGCGGCTTCGCGATCGAGTCTCTCGAGCTCGCGTTTCTTCTCGTCCAAGAGACGCTGTTCGCCGTCCGTGCCTCCGTCGCCACCGTGCGCCCGCTGCTTAAGCAGTTCATCTCCGAGCCGGTGGCGTTGGTCCTCGAGTTCTTGACGCCGGCGGGCAACTCCCGCAGCCGCTTCTCGAAGGGCTTCGCGCATGCGGTGGAGGGATGCAGCGTCCGGACGCGCCTCAGGCCGACGAATCCGTGCCGCCAGGCGCCGCAACTGCTCGGCAGCTTGATCCATGTGGGACCTCGCCAGGGCCTCGCCCGCCTGGTGTGTCAGCTCCGACTTCTTCAGCTCTTCGCCAATTCGCTCGAGCATTCCTTCGAGCGACTTGGGATCGCCGTCCACGCCCGACGACAGTGACCGATCAATGGCGTCGATACGTCGGAACGTCTCGGCGCGATCGATACGATGGTTGGCGAGATCGTCGACGAGTCTCTCGAACTCGTCCATCGCAAACCTGACTTCTTCGGATGAGCGTTCGCGCCTTGTCCGAATCAAGAATTCCCGGACCTCGTCGATATCGTCTGGCGCCATTTCCAGGGCTTCGATGGCGTTCGGAGCGGTCAGCCCCACGTGTTTGCGTACCTCGCCGAGGGACACGAGAAACAAGACTCCCCCAATCGCAGCAGCGAAACCGAGCGAGCGCGGCAAGCGTATAGGAACGGCCCGCTCGGGATGCGAGGCGCGCGACAGAACGACCGCATCAGCGATGGTCGCGACCATGAAGAGAGACCGCTCCGCCTCCGGGAGCCCGCAGAAGGCGAGCGCGCTCGCAACGCGGTCGTGAAACCCATGAAACTTGTCGAGCGCCCGCGCCCCCGCGAACTTTGCCAATGGCCACCGGAAGGCAACGGCGATCGCGACGACGACGACGACGCCAGAGCACGCCAGTGCTTCGCGAGCCGGCCGTTCTCCAATGACGCTAAGCTTGCGAAGCGAAACGACCACCAGCGCCAACAGCAGTGCCCCGCACAATGCCGCCGACCCGGCGCGGATCGCGCGATTGATACGCAGGCGCCTCTCCGTAGATCGAACTCGAGAGATTATTCCTACGACTCCCACATCCCTGCGCTCGGAGTTCGGTCCTTGTGGGAGGTCGAGGGGGGCCGCGAAGCGCCCCCATCGTCGATGGCGGAGCTCGAGGGGAATCGCGAAGCGCCACCCTCGTCGATGGGGATCGAGCGCTTTCGGAGGCGGCGTCATGCCGTCATGACCCAAAGAACGCCACGGAATCATTCGGGAAGCTCCTCAACTCTCAAGCGGGGTTCTCTGGCGCACGAAGCATCCATGCCGCATGGCACGAGGGCTGGATTCCGAATGCCGCGTAACCCAGTGTAGCTCAGGACCATTCGGCACGGGACCTAGCGCGCCATGAACCATGCAAGCCCGAGTGTACCGAGAAGAGCAATCGTCACCATGGCGGCAAAGGTCCAGCCGCGGGGCAGCTCGAGTGGGGCCGCGATGCGCCACCCTCGTCGAATTCCCGGAGACTGCACTGGAAAGCGTGCGGCAGCCTCAATCGGCAGGGGCCAGTCGGAGCTGAGGTCCGCGCGCACCGGACCCTCGCTCGGAAGGGCGTGCGCCTGAAGCGTCAGGGCGTCGGGGCCGGGGTCGTCATCGAAGGCAAGGGCGACTTCCTCGTAGCGCGCCGTCATCTCGATGCGGTCTCTAGCTGACGGCGGAGGTTCAGGGACGCTGTCGGTCACGCGCCTCACGGTGCGCTCGAGCTCGGGCTTCCACCGCGTGAGGAGCGAGCCGAGTTCCGATTGTCCCGGTCGAAGATCGATGTGAGCTCGGACAACCTCGACGAGCTCGGCTGCGGATATCGTGCGCAAGTCGCGGTCGGGGATGAGCGCCCGAGCGAAGGCGTCGACGAGAGGATCGGGGATATCGGGGCGAATCGACGCGAGCGGCTTAAGGCGCGGACTCCGCATGGCTCTAAGGAGCTCGAACTCGTCGCTCTGGTGCTTGCTGAAAGGAGCGCGACCGGTCAGAAGTCGCCAAGCAAGAAGCCCGGCGGCGTAGACATCCGCCCGCTCGTCGACGGGTTCTCCGCGCGCCTGCTCGGGAGCCATGCACCCCAAGGTTCCCTTGACGAGGCCCGTTCTTGTGGTCGGTGAAACCCCGAGAACCTTGGCGATACCAAAATCGGCGATCTTCACGCCGCCCGCCCAGTCCAAAAGGACGTTCGATGGAGAGACGTCCCGGTGTACGATCGGGGTCCTTTGTCCCGCTGCGTCCCGGAACTCGTGCGCATACGCAAGCGCGGTCAACACTCGCTCCACAATGTGCCACGCGGCAAGATCCGGAAGGCGCACACCACTGACCGAACAGACTCGGAGCACTCGGGCGAGGGCCACGCCGGGGACGTAGTCGAAGACCAGCGCCGCAAATCCAGGCTCCTCTAGGAACGCCCTCACCTCCACGATGCAGGGGTGACGCAAGCGAACGCATACAGACGCCTCATGCGCGAAAGCGGCAAAGGAAGCGGCCGTTTCTGCACGCGCGCGAGCGACCGTCTTGATGGCCACGAGGCGTCCCGTGCGACTGCGGGCCAAAAAAACCTCCCCCACCCCTCCGGAGCCAAGCCGCCTCACAATGTCGAAGCCTCGGAGGCTCGTTGGAGTCGGTTCGTGAGGAAACATGGGGGTAGGTTGCGCGAAGCGCGTCGGGGGAGCTCGAGGGGGCCGCGAAGCGCCCCCCTCGTCAAGGGGGAGCTCGAGGGGGGCCGCGAAGCGCCCCCCCGCGTCAAGGGGGAGCTCGAGGGGGCCGCGAAGCGCCCCCCCGCGTCAAGGGGGAGCTCGAGGGGGCCGCGAAGCGCCCCCCCGCGTCAAGGGGGAGCTCGAGGGGGGCCGCGAAGCGCCCCCCTCGTCGATGATCAGTTTGATGCAAAAGAGGCAGACGCCAAGGTTCGTTGTGCGCTCCAGGGCTCCGGTCCGTCGTGACGGAGTCGGCCTGCCCGTATGGGCACTGAGGGGGACGTCGAGGCCACCGTGGCGGTCGTTTCGGCGCGGATCCGACCGCCCGAGGCGAAATGTCTGGCGTGTTCCCCCGGTCCGCGCTTCAAATTCGTGTTGTGCGGCCCCCGCCCGAATCGTCTCACCTCCCGGACCTCCCGTGGATAGGCCTCTCCGTGGTAAGCGATCGAACTTCGGTGTCGGGCGCCGCCGGGGGCTTCCTCGACGTGCAACGACTCGACTTGGTCGCGCGCTACCCCGACGGCACCGAGAGCGCCGCTTTCCCGTACGACATTGCCGTTCGTGCTGCACTCGACGTAGTCGTCATGGCCGCCCACTACCGAGATGATGGCGGACATTTCGTGTTTCTCCGCTCAGCCATCCGTCCACCCTGCGCATTGCGCCCCATCCCTCCCGCCCATGACGGCCGCCTTTGGGAACTTCCCGCCGGCCTGATCGATCCGGGTGAGGCGCCGATCGATGCGGCGGAGCGGGAACTCGGGGAAGAGCTCGGCTTCTTCCAAACCCGCCACGGGCTGCGCCCCCTCGGAGAATGGATGTTCCCTGCGCCAGGAATGATTGGCGAGCGGCATGTCTACTACGCCGTCGAGGTTGACCCGAGATCTCGCCGAACACCGTCCGAGGACGGATCGGCTCTCGAGCGTGCCGCCCGGGTGATTTCCGTGCCCCTGTCGGACGCACTTCAGGAATGCCGGACCGGGGCCATTCGCGATGCGAAGACGGAACTCGCCCTTCGGCGCCTCGCGGAGCTTCTGACATGAACCGTCCGCCCCGAGTGAGCATCGTCGTGAAGCGCTCCATGTGGAGCCGGTGGGTCGACGAAGAACACGATGAACGTGTGACGACCCTGCTCGACGTCGAAGACGAGACCGTGCGGCGCGTTCGGCCTGCGCACGTCGATCACTGCGAGACCGTCGACGAGGTGAGGCAAGCCCTTACCGACCTCGGCGCTCAGGCACACTGGGTTGCTCGCCCACACAAATTCGAGGTTGCGTCGGGATGTGACCTCGTCGTGACGATCGGTGGAGACGGAACGTTGCTCGCCGCCTCCCACGGCATCGGGCGAGGCATCCCTCTTCTTGGAGTGAACAGCGCTCCTGCCCACTCTGTTGGTTTCTTCTGCGCAGCGAAGAAGGGAACGGTTCGCGACTCAATCGCGTCGGCCTTGCGCGGGCACCTGCAGCCCACCGAGCTCACACGCATGCGAGTGGACTTGAACGGACGCCTGCTGCACACGCGCGTGCTCAACGAGGCCCTCTTCTGTCATGCTTCGCCCGCGGCGACATCGAGGTACATCCTTCGCGTATTCGGCCCGCGGATGCACCTTGTGGCTGAAGACGAACAGAAGTCGAGCGGCATCTGGGTCGGTCCGGCAGCGGGCTCCACTGCGGCTCAACGCAGCGCCGGAGGATCCGTGCTACCGCTGTCGTCGAGACATCTCCAGTACGTCGTGCGCGAACCATATGAGCCACACCGCGGGGTTTTGCACATGGCCATAGGGCTCATTGATGTCGAAGAGTGCGTCTCGGTGCGGAGCAAGATGCGCCATGGTCGGCTGTTTCTCGACGGCGATCACATCGTCCACGAAGTAGACATCGGCGACACCGTCACGATGTCAGCCGCCGACGAGCCTCTCCTCGTCCTTGGTCTCGCTGGGAGCGACCGGCCGCACTGATAACGACGAGGGGGGGCGCTTCGCGGCCCCCCTCGAGCTCCCCCGTATCGACGAGGGGAGCGCTTCGCGGCCCCCCTCGAGCTCCCCCGTATCGACGAGGGGAGCGCTTGGCGGCCCTGCTCGAACTCCTGCTTGACAGCCGGCGGCAGAACTTAAGCGGGCTTGCGAGCGTCCTTGGGCGCACGCACACGCACACGCCCGAGCGTGCTAGGCTTGACGAATGCACGCGCAACAGTCGGGGTCAACCGTGCGCTTTCTCGTTTTGGCAGCATTGTCGGTGTTCATTACCGTCAGCAGCGATTCGCAGGCGTCCGTGTCGATAGCCCTATCGTGGGACGGCCTCCTCGGAGAGTCGATCGCGGCGGCATTCATCACGCCCATCGAGTCCCAGTCCGTGTGGGAGCAAGGACGCATCGTCACGTACACTCGAGTCCACGTCGATCGAACCGTAGCGGGGGCAATACCCGCTGCCGAAGACCCATGGTTGCGAACGCTTGGAGGCGTTGTCGGACACGTCGGACAGCGCGTCGAGGGTGAGGCCGTCCTTTCGTTCGGAGACCAGGCATTGGTCTTCCTCCGAGCTGGATTGGCAGGGACGTTCCACGTCACGGAGCGTGCCCAGGGGCAGTTCCCGGTCGTCACGAAGGCTGGGTCGGGTCCACGGGTCGTGCGCGCGCACGCGGTCGGCTTGCTCTTGAAGCCCGTCGCCCGACCTTCGAGCTCGGCGGCTCGCCTTGCGGCCGACGTCCTTCAAGACCGCGCCGTCGACGACGCGGCTCGCGACATCGCCGGCGATTGGGAGCGGACCCATGCCCGCTAGCGCGCGCCTCGCGTCGCTCGTTGCAGTCGGACTGGCCTCCGCACTGGCGTTTGGCAGTGGCGACGCTCGGGCCTTCTGCCGCACGCTCACTTGTCCCCCGCCAGCTGGGTACCCCATTGTGGACTCGGACGCGGGTCTGGGAGCGTGTACGCCGCCGACTGCAGACTTCGAAGTGTACTGCGCTACGAAGGTCAATCCCCCGGTCACCGCGATCCTGCCCCTCTGGTGGCGAAACGCCTGCGTCAGCTACGATCTCCAACAAGACGCTGGCCCCGGGATTCCGCTGTCCACGGCGACGTCGATCGTGGACATGTCTTTCGCGGCGTGGATGAACGCCCGCTGCTCGACGGGAAGTCCCAGCATCACTCCGATGGATCTTGGGCCGGTGAGCTGCGGCAACGTCGAATACAATTCAGACCAAGGCAATCAACACGTCATTGTGTTCCGCGAGGGCGCGTGGCCCTATGATTCGAATAACGCGCTCGGGCTGACCACTGTCACGTACGACCCCGATACCGGCGAGATCTACGACGCCGACACCGAAATCAATGCTACGCCGGACATCACTCTGTCGACCCTCCCCGTTCCGCTTTCGCAAACTTATGATTTCCAGAGCATCATGACCCACGAAGCTGGCCACTTTCTGGGAATGGCTCACGCGACTGATACGGCGGCCACCATGTACTATAGCTACACAATCGGTTCGACGAGCATGCGCACGCTCACGCAGGACGACATCGACGGGATATGCGCGATCTACTCGCCTGACGGAACCCGTAATGTGGATCCGAGCATCGACGGCGGGTCGATTCCGGAGGACTCGTGCGACCCGACCCCGCGACACGGCTTTTCGACCACGTGCGGCGGCCCGATTTCCCACGGTTGCGACATAAGTCGATCGGGGTCGCGCCCGGGCAGTGATGCACTGATGTTCGTGGGATTTGCGGGCGCTGTCGCGGTCCTTACGCGAACGAGATCCCGCCGTCGGTCGATCTAGCGGGCAAGTACTTGCCTCATGGATGTTGGCGTCAGGTCATCGGACATCGTCGCAGGGGAGCCCGAACTCGAAGCACTGGCAAGAGACGTAGCAACAGCGTCACGCCTGGCCGTCGACGTGGAAGCGAGCGGCATGTTCGCGTACCGAGCGCGCCCATGCACCCTGCAGTTCGCGTGGAACGGAGGGAAGCGGATTGCCATCGTGGATGCGTTGGCGGTGGCGCCATCCGCGCTTTCAGAGGTGTTGGGGGATCGGGGACCTGTCAAGATCATTCACGATGTGGCTTTCGACGCCCGTCTGCTCGCCGAAGAACACGTCCTTCTAGGCAACGTGCACGACACGGCGGTCGCCGCCCAGATGCTCGGGCGCAGCGCCACCGGCCTAGCGTCGCTCGTCGGGGCCGAGCTCGGCGTCAGCCTCGACAAGGCAATGCAGCATCAGGACTGGCGCCAACGCCCCCTCGATCCCGCCATGCTCACCTATTTGACGGAAGACGTCGCTCACCTCGAAGCGTTGGAAAGCAAGCTTTGGACGGAGCTCATCGACCGTGACATCGAGGAAGCCGTGCTCGAAGAAACGAGCTATCGCATAGGGTGCGCCCAGCGTGCTGTTCAATCGCCCAATTCTTCCCCTCCCTACGTCCGCATCAAGGGAATCGAGCGCCTGTCCGCTTGCGCGCTCGCTGTGCTTCGCGTGCTCGCCGACGTTCGCGAACGCGAAGCGGAACGTCTCGACGTCCCACCCCAACACGTTCTGTCGAACGACACACTGATGACGATCGCGCGTTCCGGCGTGACCGACCCAATCGCCATCGCCAGAGTGCGCGGGGTGGTGGCATCGCCTTACGGGGTCGCCCTCGCAGGATCTCTTGCCGACGCCGCAGCCGGGGCTGGACCCCACGTGCCAGACGCGGATCGCGCGTGGCTCGAGCGGCCCTGCGTTGCGGCCGAAGTCGCACATGCCAGACGTCTCCGCGAGGAGCGAGTGCATTCGTGGCGAAAGGCGGAGGCCCAGCGGCGTTGCGTCTCCGAACAGGTGATCTTGCCGGGGCATTGCCTGCGGGACCTCGCTCAAGGCGAAGTGAACACTGTCGAGGACGTCGCGCGCGTCCTGGGAATTGGCGAGTTTCGCGTTCGCCGCGACGGCGAGGCGATCATTCATGCGCTGCGCAGCACCGACAAAGCAACATGAAGAGCCTGCTCGTCGTGGCCGGCGAGGCTTCGGGCGACCGGGCCGCGGCAGGTGCCATTTCGTGGCTTGGCGGCGTGCACGTGTTCGGGCTCGGGGGTCCGGCGCTGGCCCGAGTCGGGGTGGACCTGCTCGCCGATTTGCGCTGCTCGACTGCCCTCGGCTTCGGCGAGGTTGCAGCGCGCACTCGGCACCTCGTGAACGCGTGGCGTGTCGTGACCCGCGCCGCGCGCCTGCGCCGTCCGAGCGCCGCGCTCCTGGTGGACTACACCGAATTCAATACCCTGCTTGCGTCCGAGCTTCACGCGGCAAGCATTCCCGTAATCTGGTACGGAGCCCCGCAGGTCTGGGCGTGGCGCCCACGCCGTGCGAGAAAGCTTGGTCGCTTGGTCGCAGGGATGGCCGTCATGTTGCCCTTCGAGGAGGCGCTCTGGCGCTCCGCCGGGGTCGACGCCCGCTACGTCGGACATCCGGCGCTCGAGCCGATCCCCCGAAACCGGGTGACGAGCCGCCGGATTCTTTCGATTCCCGAATCGGCCGTGGCGCTCGGAATCCTCCCCGGGAGTCGACCCCACGAGGTGACGCGGCTTCTGCCTCGTATGATCGAGGCATGGGTTCGACTTTCGCGGCGACATCGGGAGCTCGAGGCGCGCGTGGTTCTCGCTCCGAGTCTGGACGCCAAGGCGCTTTCCCTCGTTCGCGCGGCCTGCTTGACGCATGACCTGCCGACATTCGAAGTCAACCCGCTCGTGGGCGCCGCGGAGATTCTCTCGGCGTTCGACGTCGTCCTGTGCGCGTCGGGCACCGCGTCCCTCGAGGCGGCGCTCGCGCACGCTCCGCCCGTCGTGGCGTATCGAGTTGGCTTCGCAACGGGCCTCGTCGCCCGCGCACTTCTCCGATCTCCGTACGTTGCGCTTCCCAATGTGCTCCTCGAGCGGCACGCGTTTCCAGAACTCCTTCAGTACGACGCGACGGCCGAACGCATGGCGGCAGCGGTCGACTCCGTCCTGTCGAACCGGAACGAACTTCTTCGCGCTTGCGACGCCGTCACCGATTGCCTGAAGGATGGTGGCCCTGCATCCGAGAACGTCGCGCGCATGGTGGAGCGATGGCTATGAGCGTACGCAGGCCCGAGTTCATCGCCCTGGTCGCCGTGTCGGCGGCGCTCCTCGTGCTGCGCCTGTTCGCAGCCCGAACGGTCGGTTTCGGCGATTCGGAGGCGCTCTATGCAGCGTACGCCCTTCACCCGCAATCGGGATACCTCGACCATCCGGGACTGGTGGGGCTCGTCGCGCGCACAATCGGCGGCGGGACAGCGCCAACGCCCCAGGGGGCGCACAGGATAACGGCCGTTCTCGCCACAGCGCTTCCTCTCATCATGGCGTGGACCTGCACGGTCTGCGGCGCACCGTGGCCACGAGCTCTTGCCGCCGGCGTCGTCGTCGCACTCGTCCCGGAAATCGGCGTCGGCCTCTTCGCTCTGACCCCCGACCTCCTGCTGTCCTTCGCTTGGACGATGTCGATCGCCGCCGCAGCGTCGGCGGTTGGCGCCCGGCCTCGCTCCGGAGAGGCGTCCTTCTGGTTTGCGCTCGCCGGTCTCATGGCTGGCGTCGCGTCCGCCTCCAAGGTCACGGGGGCACTTCTGTTCGTCACGCTGGCGACGACGTATTGGCTCCCTCCATGCAGGGCCCATTCGCGATCACTTGCACCATGGGCTGGTCTCGCGGCAGGCGCGGTCGTTCCGCTGCCCATCGTGGCCTTCGAGGCCTCCTCGGGGTGGCCCATGTTACGGCACCGGCTCGTGGACACCCAGAGCGGGGCCGGGCTGTCGGTGCGCAACCTCGGGGCAACCATTGGCGGGCAGATCGCCTATCTTTCCCCTCTCGTTGCGGTCCTCGCATGCCTAGCAGTCATCGCAGCGTGGCGTGGACGCCGCGACCCGATCGGCGCTCTCCTCTTCACGACTTTTGCAATCCCGCTCGGCCTCTTGCTTCCCCTGTGCTTGTGGAGCCGCACGGCTGAACCTCACTGGCTCGCTCCGTCGCTGCTCGCCCTCGTCCCCGCCGCCGCGCGCGATCCCATGGCAGCGCCCCGACGACTCGTCGTAGCATCTTCGATCCTCTCGGGCGCCATCGTGATCTGCATGCACGCGTGGGTTCTCATCCCGGGCGTTTCGGCCTTGGCTCCGGCATGGTCTGATCCGCGGCTCGACATTTCGAATGAGCTTTACGGATGGCCGGAAGTCGTTCGCGCAGCGCGCGAAGAGATCGCGGCACGACGGCTGTCGGGCGCGCCGGAGGACCTCGTTGCGACGGTCGGTCCCCACTGGGTGATCTGTGCGCAGCTCGAAGCGGGACTTCGTGGCGACGCCCTCGTCGGCTGCAACACCCCCGTTCGCGACGACTTCGACGACTGGGTTCCCCGATCCCGCTGGAACGATGCCGAAAGCCTGCTTTGGGTCACTGACACGCGGTTTGGACCCGCTCCGAAATTGCCGGGACGGGTCCCGTCCCGATCGCGACAGATCTCGATCCGGCGCGGAAGCCGGATCGTTCGTGTCTTTACCCTCACATGGCTCGAGCGCTGTGCCCTGGCCGGCGCGGCGTGAGCCCGGTGATTCGCAGGAGTTCGCGATCGTCGTCGCTGTCGGGATTCGGCGTCGTAAGTAGCGTATCGCCGAAAAATATCGAATTCGCACCGGCGTAAATGGCGAGGATCTGCGCCTCGCGTGGCATCTCCTTGCGTCCCGCGCTCAAGCGAACCCGCGCACGCGGCATCAGGATGCGCGCGCATGCAATCATCCGGACGACGTCAATGGGATCGACGCGTGGAGCGTCCGCGAGCGGTGTCCCAGGCACTGGGACCAGCGCATTGATTGGAACGCTCTCGGGATGCGGGTCCAGACCCGCGAGGGTGCGGAGCATCTCGCATCGATCGTCGATGCTCTCGCCCAACCCGATCACCCCGCCCGAACACACGGTGATTCCGGCAGCACGAACGGCCGCCAAGGTCGCGAGACGTTCGTCGTAAGTGTGCGTCGAGACGATCGAGCCGTAATGTTCGCGACTGGTGTCAACGTTGTGATTGTACGCGTCGAGACCCGCTTCTTTCAGCCGCCGCGCCTGCTGCGCGGACAGCATTCCGAGCGTGACACACGCTTCGATGCCAATCGCCTTGACGCCTCGAATCATGTCGAGGACGCGATCGAACGCGGCGCCGTCCTTCGCGTCACGCCATGCCGCGCCCATGCAGAAGCGCGTCGAACCGAGTTCCTTCGCCCTACGAGCAGCCGCCAGAACCTGATCGACGTCGAGCATGCGCTGCGCGCGGAGGCCCGTCGGATGGTGACTCGACTGCGAACAGTATCCGCAATCCTCCGAGCATCCCCCGGTCTTGACGCTGAGCAGAGTGCAGAGTTCGACCTCCGACGGCGGGTGGTGTGCGAGATGCACGGCCCGAGAGCGGTCCACCAGGGACATGAGCGGCATGTCGTAGAGCGCACGAACTTCCTCGGGGGAGCTCGAGGGGGGCCGCGAAGCGCCCCCCTCGTCGATGGGAGAGCTCGAGGGGGGCCGCGAAGCGCCCCCCTCGTCGATCCTCATGGCCACCCGCGCGCCAGCGTCCTGAACTTCGCCCACTCTTTCAGCCTCCTCCCACAAAATGCACCACTTCGATCACATCTCCTCCTAGGACGGAACGCTCGCCATGCTTCGCACGGGGCACGATCACACGATTGACCTCGATGGCGACGGGCCCCTCGGTGAGACCGAGGTGGATGACCAAGTCTCGAAGGGTGAGACCGTCTGGGATCTCCGTCACCGCGCCATTGATCGTCACCTGCATCGACCGAGGAGAGTAACACGTGGACCCTCGGATGGAGCTTGCGGTCGAGGCCAGGCTCTGCGACGCTTCTATGTGATGGAGTCGGGTGTCGGCGCTGCGGCACATATTCCGCCAAAAAAGAAAGAGGACCCGGCCGATGTCGCGCGAGCGCTTGCGATGGCTGAGGCGGTTTTCACGCACGGCGATCGGGTGAGCGCGCTCAAGTGGCTTCAGAGGGCTGCCGAGGCAGCTTCCGAAGCGCAGGCGGATACGCGCGCACTGGAACTCGCGAAGGCAGCGGCGGACCTCGCCAATGCGAATCGAATGGCCGCAGCCGAGGCCGATGAGGCAGGCGCTGGCAGCACGACGGGCGCGGGACGCTCATCGGGGGGCACGCAACCGGGTGTTAAGCGACCGCAGGCGCTCCCTCGTTCCGGACTCGGGATCGGATCGCCAGGGCGTCCGACGATGCGCGCGACGCCGGAGGACTCTGCCCCTCCCCGGACGGACAAGCCAAGCCCATGGACCACGCGTCCAGAGAACGCCGCATTCTCTCCCGATCCCCCCTCGTCTCGACCCGGTCTCATCGGCCGTCCCACTCCCTGGGTATCGCCTCCTTCCGCCGACGACGACGAGGGAGAGGAGAAGACCCGGGTGGGAGCGCTTCGGTATCGCACGACTGCTGAAATGCCCCAGGAACGTCCGAGCCGAGAGAAGGTCGACACGGACAGCGGCTTGCAGGTCTCGCAGGCCGTTCGAGTTGTCGTCTGGCGGGCGCCCGATGGCGTCCATATCGCTCCGAAGGGTGCGCGTGTCGGCGCTCTCACGGTCGAGGCTCTCCTCGTGGCTATCGACGGCTCGACCGATCTCGGTGCGTGGCTGACGGGCAAGTGACTACGATTGCGCAACCGACCCACGGCTGCGCTGCGCGGGGACGAAAACGTCCGCCCTCGCCCTCCGGAAGAAAGCATTGCCTACCATCGTGTCGCGGGGGTGAGGGCAAATCTCCGCGACGACCCATCGTGGGAATCGGATGCGAAAAACACCAGCCACCTAGTCTCGACTTGAGCACTTTTCTGGGGGTGTGTCGCCGATAAGTTGGCCCGGACGGAGGCGCTCTGATGTGGCGGTCGCATGAAGCGGCTCCAATGCCTCAGGTGCGGGATAGCGGCAGCGGCGAGTTGGTCGTGGGTTTGGCACAGCAAGGAGTTGGTGGTCGGAGGCGTCCGCCAGACGGGCTGGCTGTGCCCTGAATGCGCGGGCGAGTTGGGGAATGAACGTGCGCGCACCGCGTTTCTGAAGAAGTCACTTTCGGGGGCCGACCGCTCGTGAGCGCGTCGGCGGCAATCGCGTTCCGGGCCAGCCTAGCGGCATTGGCGCCGGCGTTCACGGCGCCCACGTTCGTCAGCTTCGAGCAGCTGGTTATTGGCTGGGTGCTGTCGCTAGGACGGCACACGGTGACCGGTGTGCTTCAAGCCTCCGGCGCGGTGGGAACGAAGCACCACACCAGTTTTCACCGCTTCTTTCGTCACTCGAAATGGGAGCCCGATCAGGTGGCTCTTCTGCTTTTGCGGATGGTCATTTCGCTCATTCCGAGCGGTGAGACGATTCTGGTTCCGCTGGACGACACGCTGAGTCGTCATACGGGCAAGCGCATCGCCGCAGCGTCGATGCACCACGATCCGCTGCTGTCGACGCGCACGCGCACCGCGTACCACTGGGGCCATGTGTGGGTGGTGCTTTCCATTGCCCTGAGCGTTCCTCGCTGGGGCAAAACATTTGCCTTGCCCGTGCTGGTGCGCCTCTATCGCTCCGAGAAGCTCTGCAAGAAGGAGAGCCGCACATTCAAGAAGAAGACGGAACTCGCAGCCGAGCTGATCGCTGTGTTGGCCAATGCCTTGCCAGAGCGAAACTTTCTCGTTCTCGGAGATGCCGGATACGCCAACGCCTCTGTCATCCGTACGCTTCCTGCCAACGTGCAGTTTACCGGACGAGCGCGGCTCGACGCCGCCCTGTACGCACTTCCCACGCGCAATCCGCGGGGGCGCCGGCGCATCAAGGGCGCCAGACTTCCAACCCCTGAAGTACTCGCCCGAAGTCGCCATGGTTGGACCTGTGTGCGCGTCACTGTCTACGGAAAGACAGTCAACCTGCGCACCAAAACCATCGATGCGCTCTGGTACAAAGTCGGCCGCGAGCGGCTGATCCGCATCGTCATCGTGCGCGGCTGGCCAGGCCACGACCACGATGACGCCCTCTGCACCACCGACCTCTCGCAATCGGCCACCGCAGTCATTGAGACATATTGCAAGCGCTGGTCGCTCGAGATCTCCCATTCATCGTGCACCTCTTGTCACAGGTCTCTTAACGTTCTCAATCGTGATGACGGTCGTGCACGCGACCTCGAAGAGGCTGCGTGAAGCGGCCATGGGGTACGAGCCTGACTCCA
>Ga0326728_10003438_pt1 | contig 49175 bp, 50 predicted proteins | sample MB3enrmetagenome_FD_207602 | JGI IMG/M metagenome (GOLD analysis project Ga0326728, IMG submission 207602) | Lab enriched peat soil microbial communities from McLean, Ithaca, NY, United States - MB31MN | ecosystem: Environmental > Terrestrial > Soil > Wetlands > Peat | place: USA: New York... | reverse complement strand
GCGCAGCATCCGGCTTGCCCAAAGCCTACAACGAGAAAAATTGCTCAAAACGGCCATTCCGGTAACAGCCGGCCCCGCGCGACCCGCCCCAGACTCCTGTAGAGCGTTTTCACGCGGCCTGGACCCAAGGCGGGATGGCAGCGCTCACACAGCGTGACTAAGGCGGCAGCGGCGAAGGCGGTTCAGACTTCGCTGCCGGTTCAAACAGCCTTTCCGAAAAACGCGCGTTCGAGGGCGGGATAGCGAAGGGCGAGCGTTGCGGCACGCACCGCATAAAAAATCGTGGACGAGGCCCATAAGCGGCGATAGGCCGAGGTCGTGGAAAAACCCGCTGACATGACCGGCCGGCCCGGCGTTGCGTTCGCATTCACAGTAAGAAAGCAATGTTTTTGCTTCTGCGCTATGCCGTGATTGCTGCAATCAGCGGCTTCACTCCGAACATCTTGATCATCCGCTTCATGTTGTAGGCTAGCACCTGCAAACTCATCTCGGTTCGCACGTTTTTGAGCGTCTTGGTGAGGAAGTGGGTGGCGCCCATCCAAAATTTCAACGTTCCAAAGGTGTGTTCGACGGTCTGCCTGCGGATTATCATCGCGTCCGGCATGCGATCAAGCCTTGCCTGCATCTTGTCCAGCACCCCTTCGTGCTGCCATCGCTTCACGCGTTTGACCTTGTTGTCAGGCGTGCATCTGGGCTTAAGCGCGCACGTTAAACACGCGGTCAGATTGCGGTACTGGTCGATATTATCACGCCGGTCTGAACGCACGGCGCCTTTGGTCAGATGTTCGCCAGCGGGGCAGATGTAGCGGTCAGGCTGGGCGTCGTAGATAAAGTCATCTCCGCTAAAAAGGCCGCGGTTGGGATTGTTCGAGGTCTGGGTCTTAGGCACACACGGCAGAATGCCGGTTCCTTCGCAAGCCAGCACCTCTTCGCTGTTGTAGTAGCCGCGGTCAGCGAAGGCCTCCATCGTTTCGGCGCCAAGAGCCGCCTTGGCCTGCTTGGCCATGCTCAAGAGCTGGCTGCGGTCATTGACGGCATTGGTGACTTCGTGAGCGACGATGAGGTGGTGTTCGGTTTCCACAGCACATTGAACGTTGTAGCCAACGGTTCCCGTCGCTTTTCCGGTTCCTTGCATCGAGCGCGCGTCAGGATCGGTGAGCGAGATCTGAGTGTCTTCTTGCTGTGAAAGCTGCGCCTCGATGGCTTTCATGCGCTCAATTTCTTGCTTGAGCCGGCCGATCTTGTTTTTGAGGTGCGTGCGTTTGAGTTCCGGAGCCTCGGGCTACCGGCCGGCGATTTCAAGCTGAGACAGGTAGCGCTCGATGCTCGCCTCGATCTGCTCCAGCCGCTTTGCCACCTTGGCTTCCGTGAAATTCCGGTCGCGCGAGTTGACCGCTTTGAACTTACTGCCGTCAATCGCGACCGCAGTGGCTGTGAGGACGCCGGCGCGTCCGCACACAACGATAAACTCACGGCACACCTTGCGGATGGCCGTACCGTTGTCTTTGCGGAAATCGGCAATGGTCTTGAAGTCTGGCGCCAGGCAGCCCGTGAGCCACATCGCTTCGACATTGCGCTGGCATTCCCGCTCAAGCCGGCGGCTCGACTGAACGCGGTTGATATATCCGTAAACATAAATCTTCAGCATCACCGCGGGATGATAAGCGGGCCTTCCGGTCTCCTTGGGATCGACGGCGCTAAAACCAAGCCCCCGCAGATCAAGCCGATCCACGAAAAAGTCGATCACCCGAACCGGATTGTCCTCGGCCACATAGTCTTCCAGTTGAGCCGGAAACATCGTTCCTTGACTGCGATCTGCCCCGTATATGAAACCGCTCATCCAATCCCCCGCATCCTGGCAGGCAGATTCTCAAGCAGAATCAGCAATCCGAAAAGGACTTTTCACACGACCTCGGCCGAAAGCGGCCGATCCAGCTTGTTATGGTTACTTGTCCTGCTGAGGCCATTGCCGAAGTCAAATCCTTCGTAACACTCCCCCTTCGGGATTGCTTTTGTGCGCCCGTTAGATCTCAGCTGGCGCGCTTCCATTGGGAGAGGCAACATCGCAAGCGCGCCCCCCGGCGCCGCTAACACGATTGTTTTCATAGCGATTACTCCGAACAGGTTAGAAGATCACCGTTCGCCGGGGACGTCATGCGCAGACCTCTGCACTGAGGGGTGGGTTCGGCTTTAGGACTTCGTTAGCAACCGTGGGCCGCAAGGCAACGGCGGTAACAGGGTTGGAAAGGTCTGTGGGGATTTTCGCACCGCTCCCAGCAGACGAGACCCCAATGCCTGCAGTTCGACCCTTTCCACGGCCGGGCGAAATCTTCCCTGATCAGCTGCACTGTCGAAGGGGCGTCGAGAGCATTAACCGATGCACTTGACAATGGGAGAGCTACCACCGAAAGCGCGGCCCAAAGGGCCGCTGACATAATCGTTTTCATGAAGATTACTCCTCATTACTAAAATAATTACTAAGGATGGAGCGAAATTGCATTGAAACGGAGGCGGCGCCTGGAGCGGCCGGCGCCGGTGATGTTGCCAGAGCGCACAAAGAAAATGCCGCGAGGAACCCTCCTACTCGATTTGGTATCTGCCGATTGCGCCCGGAGCGCAGCCGTGGAGCTTCATGCATAGGTTGAACCGCCGCGTGGTAACGCTGTCCCAATGGCTGATGCGACTAAGGCACTTCTTACGAATACGCTGACAATAGGAGTCTCCGACCTTGATGGCGTGGCTGTGGACCGCGCCCGTCTCGGCGGTGGCGGGGCGGGGGATCGGCGCGGCCGACGCAGCGGTGCTGATCATGGCACCCATAACAACCGCTGTTCCCAGTGCCAGGCAACATCTCATTATCGTTCTGTTCCCTCTAACTGTTTGGCAATTACGCTTCAGCCTGCTAGTTCGCGTGCATGCGCCTACCCCGCACGGGGCCTTCAGACGGTGCAGCCGAGCACAGCTTTTTCCACACCATACGCTGCGGCGCCGCGCCGCTGGGCGGGCGGCGGGGATCCCCGTCTCCCAATGTTTGGCGGACGCACACCCAGCGGCAACGGTTCCCGATTGGCCCGCCCGGAGGCAAGTGGCCGCCGCACTTGCTTATTCCCCTTTGAGGCTGAGCGGAGGCCATCTCTGGGACTGCTAGGAATGCTGCTGCGGCCATGGCTACAACTACAAAGAGCCTCGTTTTTCTTATCGGACGCATTGCAGTAACTCCGCCTTGCTTTGAAAGTCCAACGGCCTCGAAATAAGGTGCAGCTGACGGGCGGGCTGGCACATTGACCAAACGCAAACTTTGCCGCAACTGCGAGACTGTATCAGCTGTGCGGAAACCAAGGCTTCTTAGGTTACCTTAATCCGAAGCGGGGCTATTGAGAAAGATCAAAAGCGGCTCGGGCTGTCTTTGATAACCTTTTTCAGTAACCGAGCAAGGAGCCGCGCAGACTGTCCCAATCGCCGAAGAGAAGCGCCCTCGATATCGCACTGAGGGCCGTCTTGTCTGCATCCTTACCCGGAACATCCGCGTCCAACGTCACCCACTTTGGATAAGATGCGGCAGGATGGCTGCGAACGCAGGGTCCTAGCTCGATCCACGGGTGATCCCGAGAACGGGGAGTTCACTCAAATATATGATAAGAAAGGAAGGTACTATTATGTTAGCCGCATCGCGGAAGATGAAGGGCAGAATTTCATTCCTGACGATCGCAGCTCTGGCTGCCAGCATGACCCTGGGAGCATCCGCTTCCTTGGCCGGCCCCCGGTGCACGACAGAGGGAGGCCCAGTGGACCAGGGACAGTTCTTTCATGGCGTCAGATGCAACTATGTTGCATGTTACTGCAGCATAAGGAAATGCGCGGGTAGGCCACCCTGGATTACGTGCCAGAAACTCAAGATGAAATTCCATTGAGCGTAAGGCGCGGTGCGAATTTATGCAGCCAAGGTCAGGTATTGTCCGAGATCTTGGCTCTACGAGGAATACGCGCCGGCCTCTTCTTGCGGCCCCGTACCATTCCCGCTAAATCAGTCGAAATCGGCCATGTGTGATGATTGCAAAGGGTCAACGGCGGGCTTCGTATGTACCTATATAATTGACGGGCGGCCCTTGCCTACTTCGGCGAAATTTGTGCCCTATGATGACGGGTCCGGTTCCGGAGGTTCAGCCGCCCAGATTTGCTCGAAGTGAGTATTACAGCTTGCGACCCTGGCTGCGTGAAAACGTGTACTGATTAAAAAATCGATAGAATCTTTTTCTCCGAGGCCTCATCGTCGCGGCGATTTCATGGGAGAGGATTCAAAGCGAAAATAGTGCTTTCGCAGGCATTTGCTCGATTTTTTCTTCGAAATGCCAGCTTTCCCGGCCGCGAATAGGCTGCGGAATCGAACTAATCTGCTGACAGGGATTTGCTATTGAGAAGAATATTCTACGGTGAAGTTTGGCGCCCGAGTTTTTACGCAGCCAAGACCCAAGGCGGGCAATGACAGCGCTCACGCAGCGTGACTAAGGCGGCAGCGGCGAAGGCGGTCTAAACTTCGCTGCCGGTTCAAACAGCCTTTCCGAAAGACGCGCGTTCGAGGGCGGGATAGCGAAGGGCGAGCGTTGCGGCACGCACCGCATAAAAAACGAGAAGCGAGGCCCAAAGGCCGCGATTGCCGAAAGCGGGCGTCAGCAGCGCATAAGCAGCCAGAAACACGGCGAGGCTCACGATCATCATGTTGCGCATGTCCGCGGTCCGCGTCGCGCCGATGAAAATGCCGTCGAGCTGAAAACAGGCCACGCCCGCTATGGGGGTCAAAGCCGCCCAGGGCAGAAGCGCGAAAGCGGCCTCGCGCACGGCAAGCGCAGGCGTCATGAATTGGATCAAAACGAGCCCGCCGCTAAAGAAAGCCGCGGCCACCAGGAGAGCCAAGCCGCCGGCCCAGACCGAGCTTAGGAACACCGCCTTGCGGAACTTTAGGAGGCTTCCTGCCCCCACCGCTTGGCCTACCAGCACCTCGGCTGCAAACGCAAAGCCGTCGAGCACAAAAGCGGAGAGATCGGACAAGTTGCGCAGCACGCTATTTGCGGCGAGTTCGACATCCCCGAACCTTGCGCCTTGCGCCGCGAAATAGGTGAACACGAACATGAGGCACACGGTCCGGATCATGATGTCGCCATTGACCGCGATCAGCCTCTTGAACGCTTTGGGCTCGAACAGCTCTGCGCGCGCTCCTTTGTTCGCACGCAAAAGCGGCAGTGCCATCAGAAGGCCGGCGCCAAGGGCTGCATATTCGGCGCAGACGGCCGCGAGCGCCGCGCCCTCCACGCCCCGCCCCGCCAGAAGAACGAAGACAACCGCAAGCACGATGTTGATCGTATTCAGGAAAAGCTGAAGCCATAAGGTGAGCTTCGCCCGCGCCAGCCCTATGAACCAGCCCATCAGCGCATAATTGGCGAGCGTTGCCGGCGCACTCATGATGCGCACGCCGAAATAAGCCGCCGTTGCGGTCTGCACCTCGGAGCTTGCCCCGATGAGCCTCAGCGTCGTCAGGATCGCCGGCACATGCACGGCGAAAAGCACCGCGCCTGCCGCCACAGCGATAAGGAGGGCGCGATAAAGATTGGCGGTTATTTCGCCGCGATTGCCTGCGCCGGCGGCTTGCGCGGTCAGGCCCGTGGTGCCCATCCGCAAAAAGCCGAATGCCCAGAACAGCATCGAAAAAATCGTCGAGCCGAGCGAGACGCCGCCGATCAGCGCCGGATCGTTCAGCTGGCCCACAACCGCCAAGTCCGCGAAGCCGACGAGCGGCACCGTGGCATTGGACAAGATCATGGGGATCGCGATCGCCAGAACGTCCCGGCTCTTCAGATCGCTCGCCGGCGGCGCGTAATCCTGCAACGGAGCCCTAATCCTGCTTTTCGCGGCGCGAGGGGGGGCCGAAAAGGCTGAAAATGCGGGAGAGGAGCCAGAGCGGCACGACGATGATCGCGCCGAGGAGCAGATAGTGCAGCACGCGCTTCACCGCGTCGAGGCCGAGCGAGGAGATCCAATCGCTGAGCCTTACAATCGCATCGTAGAGATTGTCCGGATTGAAACCGAAAAACGACAGCACCACCCCGATGATAACCGAGGCGATCACAAGCTGCAAAAGGACAGCAGCCGGGCTGCCGCCAAAAAAGCGTTCTCTCGTCATGTTCCGTCCCTGCCTGACTGCACGGCAAGGCATAGCCGCGCGGCCGCAAATAGCAAAGCGGAAATTGAATTTCGGTGGGAACCCGGCGGCCTGCCGCTTTTTTCGCGGCTTGTTTTATAGTCCTGCCGCCGGGCGTTTCCTCCTAGACTTGAGGCGCAGCGCAACTCTGCTCACCGCTCATCGCAGCGGGCAGGCGCGTTGCCCGCTTTAAACCGGGCGTTGCTCCCTGGACTTGCTGCCATGGCTTGCTTGCCCGCCCTTGCGTCCGGCCTGCGCGGCGAGATCGCGATTGCGGGAGAAGCTGCGGTTCTCATCGGAAACGTTCTGTCCGCCCTTGCGGCCGGCCTCTGCGGCAAGCTCGCGGTTTTGGCTAAAGCTCCGCTTTTCGTTCGGAACGCTTTGGCCGCCCTTCGAGGCGATTGCGCGCTGTTTTTCGGCGTCCATGGAAGCGAAGCCGCGGTTGGAAGTCGTGCCAGATTTTTTCGGATGTAGGGAGGCCATTCTTTCTCCTGTCCTGCGGTTGTAGCGTAGCCTCCGGCTGAGGCTTTACGGTGTAACAGCCGCGTTCCGCTCTGGTTCCGTTTAGACCCAGCGAATTTGCGAGTTTTTCCGGTTTTTTTTGCGGGTTACTAGAAGAGAACGTGCTTGCGCGGCCAAAATTCCAACGGGCAACGCTTTAGGTAAACTTTGCAGCGCGATGAGTTAGAAAGGCTTAACCATTCGGGTTCTCTGCGGCAGCAACACGGACCAGCCAGCGCCTGATCGCCTGCTCCTCTTCCGGCGGCAGACCCTCGATCAGCTCGCGTTCTATCGCTTGAACGCGCTCCCGGCATGCTGCAAGCAAGCTACGGCCGGTTTCGCTAAGATCTAGATGCTGGATACGCCCGTGAACCGCATGCGGCCTGCGGGCAATGAGGCCGGCACGCTCCAAATTCCCGGCGATCACGCTAACGGTTTGCGGAGTGAGCAGAGCCAAGCGTGCTAAGCCGGCGTTGGAGTGGCCGGGATAGGCTGCAAGCATAGTCAGCACCGAGAACTGCGGCGGCGTGATGTTAAGATCGGCGAGGGCTCTTTCCATACGCAGCCTGTGGGCGCCCGCAGCCTGCCGGAGCAAATAGCCAAGATATCCTTTTTCCCCGCGTTTGCCCTCGCCCGGTTTGGGAAGCTTCGAATTCAATGGACCCTTGCTCATGATGTTCGAGTTCTGATATTATGTTCGAGTTCTGATATTAACTCGCAACGGGCGGAGAAAGCTAGCCATGACCGAACAGCCCCGCGTCGATTACCAAGCCTTTGCCAAGCTCGCACCCGAGGTGCACGCCGCCCTTCTTTCCTTGGGGAAGGCGGCCGATGATTCCGGCCTCGATAAGGAGCTGACGGAACTCGTCAAACTCCGGGCATCTCAAATCAACGGTTGCGCATTCTGCCTGCAATTGCACTTGAACATCGCGCGCAAGCTCGGCGTGAGCGCCGCAAAGCTCGATCTGGTTGCGGCCTGGAAGGATGCCGGGGTGTTCACCGCGCGCGAGCGTGTAGCACTGGCCTGGACCGAGCTTTTGAGCAATGTGGCAACGCAAGGCGCGCCGGATCAAGTCTATGCGGCGCTTCGCGAATATTTTACCGAAACCGAAGCGGTTTTTCTTACCGTCGCAATCGGGACCATCAACCACTGGAATCGCCTCGGTGTGGGCTTACGCTTTTCGCCTCCAATTATCCGCCAGGAGGCAACGGCGTGAGCGGGGGAAAGCCGGCGCTTACGGACAGCTTGGCTCCGCTGCCAACGCTGGATATGCGGTACGCGGATGCGGAGCCCGAGGCCGCAGCCTGCTATGGGTTGATGCGGCAGCTCCGCCCCGCTCTCGCCTGCGAGCGGGAGTTGATCGAACGCTGGCGGCGGCAGGCAGCGGCTGGCTACCGCCTGATCGCTTTATGGCAGGCAGATGCGCCGGTTGCCGTCGCAGGCTTTCGCGTTCAAGAAAACCTGATGCACGGCCGGCACTTTTATGTCGACGATCTCGTAACTGCGGAGGGAGCGCGCAGCAAAGGTTACGGCCAGGCTCTGATGGAGCGATTGAAAGCCGAAGGCCGGGCGCTTGGATGCAGCAAGCTTGTGCTCGACACGCCGCTGACTAATACCCTCGGGCATCGCTTCTACTATCGCCAGGGCTTGCTGGCGACGGCTCTGCGTTTCAGCATCGCTCTGGCTTGAGGGAGAGGCGCGCAAAATGAGGGTTTTGCTCTATGTCAGTGCCAGCCCTCGCGGCGCGGCGTCGCACAGCCGCAGGATTGGACAGGCCCTCATCGGCCAGTTGCGCAAAGCCGCGGATCTGCGCGTCATAGAGCGCGACCTATCCTCGCAGCCGCTTCTTCACCCGGACCGGGCATTCGTAGAAGCCAGCCTCATGGCGCCGGCTGGACGCGACGCCCGGCAAACCGAGGCTCTCGGTTTGCCCGAGACGTTGATCGCCGAGCTGAAAGCCGCCGATCTTGTTGTGATCGCCACGCCCATGCACAACTTCACCGTGCCTTCTGTCCTCAAAGCGTGGATCGACCATGTCGTCAGGCCCGGACGCACGTTTCGCAGTACGCCCTCCAGCAAGGTGGGCTCGTTGCGGGACCGGCCCATCTTTGTTGTGGCTGCCTGCGGCCCCATTGCGGACGCCGCGGCTGGGCAGGAGGATTTCCTCACGCCCTATTTGCGCTATGTGCTTGGGATCGTTGGCCTTAACAACCTATCCACGCTGCGCCTCGACAGCCTGAACCGGGGAGAGGCAGCCATGGAGCGGGCCGAGGCATCCGCCGCTTCCTGGATTTTGGAAAAAGCGGGGAGCCTCGGCGCGGTGCAATAACGGAGTGCATGGCCTGAAGAATCGGCCATGCCGCAAGTTTAACGGGCGGAGGAAACGCTCAGCATTTCGCGTTCAGCACCGTCCGCATACATGGACAGCATCGGCTCGTCCTCGAGGATGACCTCGCCGTAATAGCCGTAGCCGTTGAAGTGCCCGGCCATGACGCGGCCATAGGCGCCGATATTGCCGATCTCGATATAGCAGCCCTCGGCTGTCGCATCGGGCAGCAGGAAGGGACCGGGGAGATAATCGGCGCTGTCGCAGGTCGGGCCGTAGAGCCCGAACGGCTTCATGGTCCGCCCGGCAACGGGTACCCCATCCGCGGTGTAAGCCCGCGCCGGGAACACCCATTTGCAATGGGCCGCGTCGTAGAGCGTGCCGAAGGCGCCGTCGTTGATGTAAAGCGTATCGCCGCGGCGGGCGTCGACCTTTACAATCACCGACTCCGATTCAGCCACGAGCGCCCGCCCCGGCTCGCACCAGAGCTGGCAGGTGTAACCCACCGCCATCCGGTCGAAAGCGCTGCGGATCTCGTCCATGTAGCTTTCGAGCGCCGGAGGCTCCATGCCCGGATAACGGGCCGGAAAGCCGCCGCCGACATCGACGATATCGACGAGCGTCGCCGCGCGCACGATGTGCTGCGACACGGTGCGGAGCACTTGGCCGTATCCCGCCGCGCACATCATCTGCGAGCCGCCGTGGAAGGTGATCCCAAGCGTCTCGGCCTTTTGACGCGCGCGCCGGATCAGCCCCGGCGCCTCGCTCCATGGCGCGCCGAACTTACCCTCCAGCGAAATTTCGCTGTAGGTAGAAGGACATGCGACCCGCACGACAAGGGTTAGATCCTTGGCGCCGCCGGTTGCCGCCTCGATCTTGGCCAGCTCGGCTTCGGAATCGAGCGCAAAGGTGCGCACGCCGAAATCGTGATAGGCCTCGGCGATGAGGCGCCGCGGCTTGACCGGGTGCATGACGTGCATCACCGCGCCCGGAAGGCCTGCGATTTTGCGGACCTCCGGCATGGATGCGACGTCGAAATGGGTAATCCCCGCCTCGAACAGCGTTTGCAGGATGAGCGGCGTGTCGTTCGCCTTCACCGCATAGAGCGTCTCGCCGGGAAAATTATCGAGAAACCACCGTGCCGCGCGCGCTGCTGCGTGCGGGCGGATGCCGATAACAGGCTGTTCTACAGGAACGTCGCGGATGACCTCCGCAGCGGCCGGGTAAATGTCCATCGCATGGGACCTCCCATTTAAGAGTTAATCCGATGCTGCCGACGAACGCTTCACCGCGCAAAGCGGAGTTGCCAGACAGGCTATTTCTGCACTTTCGGCATACGGGCGGATGCTATGCGTCCCTTCGGACTAGCGCGCAGCCTTTATGAGCAGAAGTCACCTCCCCAGCGCCCTTCTATGGCGCAATCGTTTCGCAATCGAGCTGCTTTAAGTGGCTATATCGCCCCCAAGGTCAAGAGGTTTTTTGCCGCGGGTGGTAAAAAGTTGCGGAGGGGGCCGGCCCTGCGTCCCGCCTTCGAACCGGCGAAGAAACTGTGCGCTCGCAGCACACTCTGCTGTCACGGCCCGGCATGACCGGGCCATCCAGGGAAATTGGCAATGCTCACAGGGTGTTAGTGGATGGCCGGGTCGAGCCCGGCCATGACAATCGAGCCCGCATCGGCAAGCACGCCAACAAGGTTGAGCTGGGGCGCGAAAAGCGCTAACAATTATTGGAAAGATCGATGCGACGCGGCGCGCGCCGGCGAGGGATGCGGGGTAAATTTTGGCCGACATTTTCATCTCTTACGCGCAGAAGGCGCCGGAACCCACGCAAGCGCTGGCGGCAGAGCTTGCCGCGCTCAAATATTCCGTCTGGTTCGATCAGCGGCTTCTGCCAGTGGACACCTTCATCGAGGTCATCAATCACGAGCTGGATAACGCGAAAGCCGTGATCACGATCTGGTCGAACCCCGCGCTCGAATCGCGCTGGGTAAAGGCCGAGGCGGCGCGCGCCGAGAGGAAGAGCAAGCTCATCAACGTCCACACGCCGGACGTGCATCCTGAGGACCTTCCGGTTCCATTCAATATCAGCAATGTGACGCCCATCGCCAACCGGACGAAGATTTACGAGGCGCTGGCGAAGCTCGGCGTGCATCCGGGCGGGGTGGCGCCGGTGGAGAAGGCGGCGCGGGAGGCGAGCGAGGCGGCGCTGGCCTTCGAACACATCAAAAGTTCGACGGATATCGAGGATTTCGAACAGTTTTTGCTCGATTTCGCGGATGGGAAGCCGTTCTACATCCGGCTGGCAAGGAAGAGGATCGCGGAGCTGTCGGCAGGGCGTGGCGGCATCGCGGTGGCAAAGCCGGCGGAGATCGCGGAGGTGCCGCTGCCGCAGGCGGGCGATGTGTTTCTGCGCATCGAGCCAGGGATGCATACGGGACAGATTATTCGCATCGGCGTGGACGCGCCAGGCACGCTAATGGTGACGGGGTCGCTCGACAAGACGGCGCGGCTTTGGGCGCTGCCCGAAGGCGGGCGAGGCAGCCCGGAGCTCAAGCGTACCTTGCGCGTGCCCATCGGCCAGGGCTTCGAAGGCAGAGTCAACGCCGTGGCGCTGTCGCCGGACGGGAAATGGGTGGCAGCGGGCGGCTGGGATGCGCGTTACTCCATCGATAGAACTATGGCTGTCTACATCTTCGAAGCCGCCACGGGCCAGCTCGTCACCCGCCTCGGACGCCTCAGCAGTGTCATTCGCCATCTCGCCTTCTCCCCCGATGGGCAACGGCTGACCGCAACGCTTGGCGGCGAAGGCATGCGGCTATGGGAGACGGGGAGCTGGCGCCAGATCGCCGAAGACAAGGATTATGGCGGCAAGGACAGCTATGGCGCGGCGTTCGGCGCGAACGGCGCGCTCTATACCGTCGCCTATGACGGAGCGATCCGGCGCTATGGCGCGGGCGGCGGGCTCGAAGCCAAGGGCGAGACGGAAGGCGGGACAGAGCCCTTGAGCATCGCCGTGCATCCCGATGGGACGAAGCTTGCCGTGGGCTTCACCGACACAACGGCGGTGGAGGTCTACGCCGCGCGCACGCTGAAGCGGCTTTACGCCGCAAATACCAGCGGCGTTACGGGCGGCAATCTCGGCGGTGTCGCCTGGTCCGCCGATGGCGTGCGGCTTTATGCGGGCGGGCGATATTGGGGCGGAACTGCCTTTAATTTTGTGATCTGGCAAGACGAAGGCCGGGGCAAGCGCAGCGAAGCGCCGCTGTCGCAAAGCACCATCATGCAGCTTCTGCTCTGTAGAGACGGCATCGCGGCGGCGGCGGCCGATCCCGCCTTCGGCCTTGTCACAGCGGACGGCGCGAAACGCGTCTGGCAGGAGGGCGTAACCGCCGACTTTCGGAGCGGCTATAATCGCGATGCCCTTACCGTATCGATGGATGGCAAGCGTGTCCGTTTTGGTTTTAAGCAGGGCGGCAAGGATCCCGTCCTATTTGATCTCGCGGCCTTTCGGCTCAGCGACGCGCTGCACGCTTTGGCGGATCTCGCACGGCCTAAAATCTCCGGCATCGCCATCAGCGATTGGGAGGACAATCTCGCACCGAAGCTGAACGGCAAACCCATTGCGCTTGACCAATATGAGTGGTCGCGCGTGCTGGCCATCGCCCCTGATGCGTCGCGCTTCGCGCTCGGCACGGAATGGAGGCTGCGCGCCTATTGCGCCGATGGGAGCGAGCTTTGGCAAAAGCAGATCCCCGGCATCGCCTGGGGCGTCAACATCAGCGGCGATGGCAAGCTCGCGGTAGCGGCCTATGACGACGGCACCATCCGCTGGCACCGGCTCTCCGACGGGCAGGAGCTGCTCGCGCTGTTCGTCCACGCCAAGGACCGCCGCTTCATCGCCTGGACGCCGCAAGGCTATTACGCCGCCTCGCCCGGCGGCGAAGACCTCATCGGCTGGCACGTCAATCGCGGCTTCGACACCGCGCCCGACTTCTACCCCGCCTCGACCTTCGCCAGCACCTTCCGCCGGCCGGATATCGTGCGCGCCGCGCTGGATATTGCCGATGCGCCGGCGCCGAAAGCGGAGGGCTTGTTCGATAGGGTGCGCAAGTTGTTTTAGGCCCTACCCCTCACCCCAGCCCTCTCCGGCAAGGGGAGAGGGAGTAGCTCGCACTTGCAACAGCGTCCCTTCTCCCAGCAAGCTCGCCTTGGCGAGCTTGCAACCCAGAGTGCGCATCCGCGAGCGGATGCGGGACGGGAGAAGGACAGGATGAGGGGGAGGCTTAAGCTGCCGGCGTACGATGAGAAGCGCCCTAAACCTCGCCCGGCTCGTCGCCGTGGCCGTCGACCGTTGCGATGCGGTTCACCGCGATGACGGCCTGGGTACGGCTATCGACGCCGAGCTTTTGCAGGATGGCCGAGACATGCGCTTTGACGGTCGCCTCGGACACGGAGAGCTCGAAAGCGATCTGCTTGTTGAGGAGGCCCTGGCCCAGCATGGACAGCACCCGCACTTGCTGCGGCGTCAGCGTTGCGAGCCTCGCCGAAAGGTCGGCCATCTCGTCGCCGGCGGCATCGCGCTGCACCTCATCGGGGAACCAGACGCCGCCGTCGAGCACCATTTTCACGGCGCTGCGGATTTGATCGACGGGCAAGGATTTCGAGATGAACCCCGAGGCGCCGAGATTGTGGCAGCGGCGGATCATGCTCGGATTGTCGGACGCCGAAACGACGACGACCGGAATGTCCGGATGCTGGCTGCGCAGGTACATGAGCCCCGTCAGCCCCGAGAGCGAGGCCGCGCCCTTCTCGCCGGGCATTTTGAGATCGAGCAGCACGAGATCGGCGGTGGCGTTCTTAGCGAGCGCCTCGAGCAGCTTCTCGACCGAGCCCACCTCGGTGATGGAGGCGCCCGGCAGCGCCACGCCCAGCGTCTGCTTCAAAGCATCGCGGAAAAGCGGATGATCGTCCGCAATGATGACATGATGAGCAGTCATCGCTTTTGCACCCATCGCGGGGCGGAAGGCTGGAGCCTGGTCATGCCCGTTTCCTCGTTCCATCGAGCCGGCCGGCGCCGCACGGCGCGGCTCTGGTTACTTTTGTTTCGCATCGGCCTTAAGATAGGATATTAGCTGCCATATCTCACCCGATCAGCGCCCGGAATTTTACCTGAGATTACGTAAGTATGTCCGACGACGACGCTAAGCAAGCCTATTGGCGCCACATCCGGCGCTTAACCTTCGCAATGACGCTCGTCATCGCGGGTTTCACTATGCTGCTGCCTGTTTTTATGCCAGCATTGAACGCCTACCGGTTCATGCGTTTTCCACTGGGATATTTCCTGGCTGGCAACGCCTCGCTTTTCGCACTCGCAATCCTTCTTTACGCCTTCTTCGGCGGGCAGCAGAGAAGCGATCGGGCCCATAACGTGACGCTCCAATTCTGACATGACGCTCAATTACAGCACGCCGGTTGTCAATCCAAGGCTTGGGTCGGGTTTTGCGATTTTCGCAAGCGCCTATACGTGCCTTGTGCTGATGCTCGTCATCCTCGAGCAGCTCGGCCTTTCGGCGCTGACCATCGACCAGCTCATCGTCGTCACGCCGGCCTTTTTCTACATCGTCATCGGCTTCATGACGAGAACGGTCAATATCGAGGACTTCTTCGCTGCCGGCCAGCGCGTGCCGCCTTTCTACAACGCCCTTGCCCTCACGAGCATGGTATTCGGCGGCAGCATCCTTTTGGGAAGCATCGGCAGCTTCTTCTTCGCAGGCATCGATGCGATCGCAATCCTGACCGGCTGCTTCGCAGGCCTTGTGCTCACGGGGGTTCTTTTCGTTCCTCATCTTCGAAAAGCCGGGGCCAATACTTTGCCCGGGTTTTTGCAACTGAGATTTGGCCGCAACGGCGTGAGGCTCGCCGCGTCATTGCTCATGATTGTGCCGTGCACCATTATTCTGATTGCGGAAATTGCGCTTGGCGGAAAGATCGTGAGTTATTTCCTGCCTTTGCCTCAGACGCTGGGGATTTCGCTCGCGCCTGCGGCCTTTTTCACGCTCCTCGTTTGCGGGAGCGCGATCCTCACGGTGGTGCTCGGAGGCATGCGTTCGGCCACCTGGACGCAAGGGGCGCAATTTATCGTGTTTCTTGGGCTTTTGGCGCCTCTCGTCACCGTTTCGGTGATGCGCACCAACCTGCCGCTTCCCCAGCTCACCTATGGAAGCCAGCTGGAGGAACTGAAGTCGCTTGAGGCATCGCGGGGGCTCGTGACGGTCTCGCAGCCGCAGCCCTTGAGCATAAGCTTGCCGGGCCCTGCGCCGGCATCGGTCTCGCGCCCCTCCGAGCGCGCCTTTAGCGCCTTCCGCCCTATCGATTTCGTGCTCTTGGTTTTCTGCCTGGCAGCGGGCGTTGCGGCGCATCCCGCCTTCTTGCCGAGGCTCAGCACAACGCCGACGATCCTGTCGAGCCGCAGATCCTTCGGCTGGGTGGCCGTCATCGCGGCCTTCGTCGTTTTGACGATCCCAGCTTATGCGTTCTTCACCAAGGCCATGGCCGTCGAGGCGCTTGTGGGCGTGCCGGTGCCGAACCTGCCGGCCTGGAGCCGTATCCTCCAGCAGCTAGGGCTCATATCGCTTCCTGGGAACCAATTCGACCCGATGAATGCGGCAAGAGGCGTGAGCTTTCAACGCGACAGCCTGGCCCTCATCCTCCCCGTTGCAGGAGGCCTGCCGAGGGTTTTCTTCGGCCTTGCCGCAGCGTCCGCGCTGGCCGCGATGGCCGCTTGTGCGGCTGGGCACGCCGTTGCCATCGCGAACACGGTGAGCGACGACATCTTCTTCGGCTTCCTGAACAAGGCGGCCTCGCCTGGGCGCCGGCTTCTTATCGCCCGGCTGACGATGCTCGCGTCCGGCGTTTTCGTTTTCGCTATCACGCAATCCCAAAGCATCGATTCGCTTAGGTGGGTTATCTCGGCCTTCTCGCTGAGCGCCGGAACGTTTTTCGCGGTCCTAACGCTGAGCGTCTGGTGGAGACGGCTCACCGCGGCTGGCGCCCTGGCAGGGATGGCCAGCGGATTCCTCGTCACCGCGTTTTATCTGAGTGCCAGCGGTACACCCTTATTCGGCATCGACCCCTTAACCGCCGCCGCGGCCGGAGTTCCCGTGAGCTTTGCGGCAAGCATTTTCGTCAGCCTGTTTCTCGGGCAGCCAGGTGAGTATGCTTTGGAGGCCGTGGATGAGCTGCGCATCCCCGCCGGAGAAACGCTGCAATCGCGTGCGCTCCGTTTGGCGGCGCGCGCTAAGCCGCCACGCCCGGCGTAGAGGGACCGCCACCCAGCCCATGCGAAACGCCCGTTGCCTGAGACCTTACGATGCGACAGCCCGGATCATCTGACTCAAACCTAGCCGCAGCCGCGGCCGGCAGACGCCAGCTGTATCCCGTTATAGAGCCTTTCAATTCCGGCTGGCTGAAAGTCCCCGGCGGCCACGACATCTATTTCGAGGAGTGCGGCACCCCTTCGGGCAAGCCGGCCCTGATTGTCCACGGCGGCCCAGGCGGAGGCTGCAACCCCGCCATGCGGCGCTATCACGACCCGGCACGCTACCGCATCGTGCTCTTCGATCAGCGCGGCTGCGGGCGCTCGACCCCCTATGCCTCGCTCGAGGAAAACACAACCTGGGACCTCGTTGCCGATATGGAGCGCCTGCGCAATCATCTTGGCATCGAGGCCTGGCAGCTTTGCGGCGGCTCCTGGGGCTCGACGCTCTCGCTGGTTTATGCCGAAACCCACCCAGAGCGCGTCACCTCGCTGATCTTACGCGGCATCTTCCTTTTGCGCAAAGCCGAGCTCGACTGGTTCTACCAGGAAGGTTGCAGCTGGATTTTTCCCGAGGCTTTCGAACGCTATCTCGCCCCCATCCCTCCGGCCGAGCGCGCTAGCATGATCGAGGCCTATCACCGCCGGCTCACCTCGAGCGATCGCGCCACACAGCTCGCCGCCGCGCGCGCCTGGAGCATCTGGGAGGGGACCACGCTGTCGCTCCTCCCCGATCAGGAGCGCGTCCAGAAATTCGGCAATGAGAGCTACGCCCTCGCCTTCGCGCGGATCGAATGCCACTACTTCATCAATAAAGGCTTCTTCCGCAGCGATAACCAGTTGATCGAGAACGCAGGCCGGATCGCGCAAGTGCCAGGAACGATTATCCACGGCCGCTACGACGTGGTTACGCCTGTCAAGAATGCTTGGGACCTCGCCAAGGCTTGGCCGCAAGCGGAGCTGCGCATCGTGCCGGACTCAGGCCACGCCATGACCGAACCCGGCATCGTGCATGAAATCGTGACCGCGACGGATAAATACGCAGGCTAGAGTCTGTCCGATTTTAATGGAAGCGTCATAAGACCCCCTCACCCCAACCCTCTCCCCAAGGGGAGAGAGAGTCTGCGACCGCTGCGGCAGCGTCCTCTCTCCCAACCGCATCCGCTTGCGGATGCGGTCACTCCAAGTTGCAAGCTCGCCTTGGCGAGCTTGCTGGGAGAGAGACAGAGTGAGGGGGGACTCGTCCTGGCGATTCCTTAAGAGCCGGACAGGGTTTAGCTGAAGCGACGGCCTGAATATGGTGCGCGATCTGGTGAGGAAAATGAAGAGGTTAGAGGCGCTGATCTTCGACGTCGACGGGACTTTGGCCGAAACGGAGCGGGACGGCCATCTCGTCGCGTTCAACCGCGCCTTCGCGGACGCCGGCCTAGACTGGCAGTGGGAAGACAGCCTCTATGGCGAGCTTTTGTCCGTAACCGGGGGCAAGGAGCGCATCCTATATTACCTCGACCGTTACCGGCCCGATTTTCCCCGCCCTCGTGCCCTGTCCGATTTCGTCGCGAACCTCCACGCCGCCAAAACCAAGCACTTTCTCCAGCTCGTTTCCGAAGGCGGCATTCCGCTGCGGCCGGGCGTGAAGCGCTTGCTCGGCGAAGCGAAGCGTTCCGGCTTGCGGCTGGCGATTGCGACCACGGCCTCGCCTGCAAATGTGACCGCCTTGCTTGAAAACGCCCTCCCCGGCGGCCTTTCCTTGTTTGAGGTCATTGCCGCTGGAGACGTTGTGCCGGCTAAAAAGCCCGCACCCGATATTTATAACTATGTGCTGCGCGAGCTGAAGCTCAGCCCAGAGCGGTGCCTTGCTTTCGAGGATTCGGCGCTGGGGCTGCGCTCAGCCTTGGCAGCCCGCCTCAAGACTCTGGTAACCGTGAATGGCTACACCGCCGGGCAGGATTTTGCAGGAGCCGCGCTGGTCGTAGATGGGCTAGGCGAGCCGGAAGCGCCGTTCCGGGTGCTTGCCGGCGAGGCAGGCGATGCGGCTTATGTGGACGCCGCTTTGCTGCACAAGCTTCTTGCGGGAGCGTAGCGAAGCATCGCTGGGCGTGACCCGGCGCCGAAGCTTATGCTGAGCAAGCAGCATCACCCGCAGGCAGGCGGGAGCAGAGCATAACGCGATGGGCCAACAGCGGCCGTCCCTGCAGTCTTTAAAAAAGACATTCAGTTTGTCTCCAGCCGGCCCCGAGCTGGCTTCGCTGACGATCAAGGCATTTCTCAGAGGGGCTAGCCATGGCGGCTGAAACGGAAAACGAAAAGAACGCGGATCATCACACGGCAGTACGGCTTGCCAAGGGCATGGCAACGCTTAATAGCGAGTCATGCGATTAAGAGGAAGCGCTTCTCCTCATTGCCGCGAAGGATAAGGAGAGAAACGGCGGGGAGGCCGGATAGCTAGGCGGGCAGCGAGCCTCCTCAAAGCGGCCGAATTCCCGCTAACCTAAATGGCGGAGTATGAAAAGAAGGAGTTGGGCATCTATACGAATAAAAACGCCCGGCAGTTAGCCGGGCGCTTTTATTAGCGGCGTTCCTCTTCGCGCGAGCGTTCCTCTTCGCGCCGGCGCTCCCCTTCGCGTGGGCGCGTGAGACACGGGGCCGCCGTGATGACACAGCGCTTCAGGTCGAGAAGGTTGTTCTCACCGACGCGGGCCGGATCGCAATGCTCATCGAGGACGTAAGCCGCAGCGAAATTGATGTACCGTTCGCCGTGCTCGTTTATCACCTGCTCTTGCCATGCCTTGATGGCCATATTGTGGGCCGTTTCCTCGCGCGCGTCAGCGTCACCGGCGGCGTGCATCGGCGGACGGCACCTGTAGCCGCGGCCGTCGTGTCTTTCGGAGTCCCGCCAGTCGCGGCCTTCGCGTCTTTCCGGTGGCCGCCAGCCGCGGCCCTCATCTCTTTCGGAGTCCCGCGTGTCGCGGCCTTCGCGTCTTTCCGGTGGCCGCCAGTCGTGGCCCTCATCTCTTTCGCGGTGCCGCCGGCGATAGCCCTCATATCTTTCGCGGTGCCGCCAGCTCTCGCCGTAGTGCCTTACGTGATGCCGCCAGCGGTGCCGCCAACCGTAGTCGCCGTCTTCTCTTACGAGGCGCCAACGCCAGCGGGGGCCCTCGTCTCTTTGGTGGTCACGCCAGCAGTGGCAGATGACTCTTTCGCGGCGCCGCCAGCGGTAGCCCTCTTCCCTTTCGTGATGCCGCCAGCCAGGGCCGTCGTCTCTTTCGAAAAGCTGGGCCTCTGCGGAGCCCGTCAGTGCGAGGCCTGCGAGAAGTGCGATAATCATATATTTCATGATCCGTCCCTTTTTTCCCTGCAGTGTCCGTAATTTGAAACATGGTGACGAGTTTATTAACCTTATCCCACAATTGCCTTCGTTTTCTTTTTTTTTCCAAAGAAATTTCCAGCCAGGCTGAAGCTGCCGCACATTCATCCTTTGAGGTTAGCGGCCACTTTCGAGTAGCCTCATCTTTGGCCCGCCGGCATGGCATGTCCCCTCACGGGATGAATTTTTGTCCACCTCAAACCATTCGTATTTTTTTGAAGCTCTATTTCCGATCTCGCGCCCTCCACGCCTCCAGCGAAAGGCAGCTTCGGGTCAAATTCGCCGTTGTCTCCGTTGCGCCGGGCCGCAGCAGCCCCGTACCGTATATTACGTGCGGCGCCCATAATGCGCGCCGGGCAGGAGCAACCCGCCCAGCCAGCGCACTGGCTGGCAATCGCGGGGCTTGACCGCCGCCGCCGCCTATGCAGAGCTAGGCCCGCCTCCGCACGGCACGCGGCGGCTTCCGTCCAAACCCCATCGTTACCGGTTTCCCCTATGGCGTCCTTTTCCGGCATAATCTTTCACGTGGCTTCGTCCGCACTCATCGTGCTGAACGTGCTTTTGCTGGCGACCGTCACCTCCAGCTCGTTCAAGCTATGGCCGACCCCCTCCACCAAGAGCTGGCAGCATTACACCTTCTGGCCGCTGTTCCGCGGCGGTCTCGGCCTGACACTTGTCTATGCCATCGTGACCGCTCATTGGCCGGACGCCGGCGAAAACTTGCGTTTTGCCATCGGCATGGCGTGTGTGTGCGTAGGGTTCGGCTTCACGATTTACGGCTATTTCGATCTCGGCATCGAGAACACCTACGGCGCGGACGAAGGGCTTGTGACAAACGGCCTCTACCGTTACAGCCGCAACCCGCAATATGTGGCCTCGATCCTCGGCTTTTTTGGCACTGGCCTTGCAAATGGCGAGCTCCATGCCGTAATCCTCTGCGGGCTCGCCATTCTCGTTTATGTTATCATGCCCTATACTGAGGAGCCGTGGCTGCAACAGGCCTATGGCGATGTCTATCTCGACTACAAACGCCGGACGCCCCGCTTCCTGTAAGCCCCGCGCCCTGCCACATTTTCACTCTTCTTATTGGCCGGGGTCATGGTTGCACCGAATGAAAATCTGCACGGCGTTAAAGATGCCGGCGAGCGCGTCGCGAAAGTCATTGCGCGCTCGGGCCTCTGCTCCAGGCGCGAGGCCGAGGGCCTGATCGAAGACCGGCGCGTGTCGGTGAACGGCGCGCTGATCGAGAGCGCGGCGCTCGACATCTCCCCCTCCGATATCGTGCTGGTGGACGGCAAGCCGCTCGCGAGCCGCGAGCCGCCGCGGCTTTGGCGCTATCACAAGCCCAAGGGCCGCGTCACGACCCACAAGGACCCCGAAGGCCGGCCCACTGTTTTCGAAGCGCTTCCGGAGAACCTGCCGCGCCTCATCTCCGTGGGCCGGCTCGATTTCAACACCGAGGGACTTTTGCTGCTGACGAACGATGGCGATCTGGCGCGCCACCTTGAGCTGCCCTCCACCGGATGGGCGCGGCGCTACCGGGTGCGCGCCTACGGACAGGTCAGCGAAGCGCAGCTCAAAGACCTCGCAGGCGGGCTCACCATCGATAGGATGAGCTACGGCCCGATCGAGGCTTCGCTCGAACGCGAGCAGGGCGATAATGTTTGGATTACCGTGTCCATCCGGGAGGGCAAGAACCGCGAGGTGCGCCGCATCATGGAGCATCTCGGGCTTACGGTGAACCGGCTCATCCGGATCTCGTTCGGCCCGTTCATACTCGGCGATTTGGAGACCGGCCAGATCGAGGAGGTGAAGACAGCGGTCTTGAAGGATCAGCTTGGGCCGAGGCTCTCGCGGCAGCTTGGCGTCAGACGCGAGATCCCGCGCGAGCAGCGGCGGCTGGCGCCAGGGCGTGCAAAGCCCACTTATCTACGCCGGAAGCCCGTCGAGGTGCGGCCGGAGCGGGCTGACCATGACGAGCGCCCGCTCAAGCGCCGGCGCATCTTGCCGATGGACGGGAGCGAGGCTCCGAAGGTCGAATTCGTAGCCCAAAAGAAGCCGCGCCAAGACCGCTTCGCAAAGCGCGGCGAGCGCGGCGAAACTGCGCCTTTGCGCGGCGCAGACCGCCAGCGCGAACGCGAACCGCGCTTTGAGAAAACACTTGGCGGCGAGCGTTTCGAAACCGGGCGCCGTCCGGTCGCCGGCCGTGAGCGCGAGAGGCCAGAAAAGCGGGACCAAGGCGCGCCTTACAGCAAGAGGCACGAAGCTGCCGGCCGCGAGCGGCCTGAGCGGAAGGCTCACGGCACTGTGCGCTCTGAGGGCCGGGACTTGGCAGCCGGGGACGCTCCACGCTTGCGGAAATTCAGCTCAGAACGGAAAGGCGGGGGGCCGCGCCGCTTCGAGCCGGCAGGAGAAGGCGCGCCGCGTGAGCCCAGGCCGCGCAAGACATTTGAGCATCGGGACGAAGGGCCGCGCCCGCCACGCCGCTTCGAGGCCGCCGGAGAAGGTGCACCGCGTGGTCGCGCGCCGCGCAAGGAATTCGAGCATAGAGGCGAGCGGCCGCGTCCGCCGCGCCGCTTCGAGGCCGCCGGAGACGGCGCGCCGCGTGAGCGCGGGCCGCGCGAAGGATCGGAGCATCGCGGCGAGAGGCCGCGTCCGCCCCGCCGGTTCGAGACTGCGGGAGGCGGTGCACCGCGCGAGCGCAGGCCGAGCAAGGAATTCGAGCATCGCGGCGAGGGGCCGCGGCCGCCACGCCGGTTCGAGGCCGCCGGAGAAGGTGCGCCGCGTAGTCGCGCGCCGCGCAAGGAATTCGAGCATCGGGGCGAGCGGCCGCGTCCACCGCGCCAGTTCGAGGCCGCCGGAGAGGGCGCACCGCGCGAGCGCAGGCCGAGCAAGGAATTCGAGCATCGGGGCGAAGGGCAGCGGCCGCCACGCCGGTTCGAGGCCGCTGCGGAGGGCACGCCGCGTGAGCGCAGTCCGCGCGAAGGATCGGAGCATCGCGGCGAGAGGCCGCGCCCGCCCCGCCGGGTCACTGCGGGAGAAGGTGCACCGCGCGAGCGCGGTCCGCGCAAGGACTTCGAGCATCGCGGCGAGGGGCCGCGTCCGCCACGCCGCTTCGAGGCCGCCGGAGAGGGCGCGCCGCGTGAGCGCGGTCCACGTGAGGAAGGCGCGGGCAGAACGCCGCGGCCGCCCTTCCGCCGCCCCCCCGAGGGCGAGCGCAAACCGTTTAAAGCCCGCGAGGACGGCGAACGGTCCTTCAGCCGCAGTGGCGGCAACAGGCCTGCCGGAAAACGCGGCGAAGCAAAACCGATGCGGAGCGGCGGAAAGCCAGCGCACGGACGGTACAGCGGCGGGCCTCGCAAACCGGGGCCACGGCCTAGACCGGATAAGGACAAACCGTGAGGATCGCAGGCGGCCGTTTCCGTGGGCGGACGATTGCCGCCCCCTCCGGCACCCTCACGCGCCCAACCTCCGATAAAGTGCGCGAGGCCCTGTTCAACATCCTGATCCACGGCATCGCGGAGTTCGAGATCGAAGGCGCGCGCGTGCTCGACCTTTTCGCAGGCACAGGCGCGCTGGGCCTCGAAGCGCTGTCGCGCGGCGCTACCTTTTGCCTGTTCGTGGAGGACAATGCGGACGCACGAGGGCTTATCCGCGAGAACATCGAGGCGCTGGGCCTCACGGGCGCCAGCAAGCTTTGGCGGCGCGATGCCACAAAGCTCGGGCCGGCGGCGCCGATGCAGCCGTTTCAGCTGCTTTTCGCCGATCCGCCCTATGGCAAGGGGCTCGGCGAGCTCGCTCTCGCCGCGGCAGCGGACGGAGGCTGGCTCGCACCCGGCGCGGTCTGCGTGCTGGAAGAGCGGGCCGGCGTCGAGCCCGCCATTCCCGCCGCCTTCTTCCGGCTCGATACCCGCATTTACGGCGACACCGCGCTCCACTTTTTGCGCAAGGCTTGAGGCCCGCAACGCAGCAGGCTGGGAATGCCGCTATATTCACGGAGGCAGAAATGGCTTGGTCGCCGCAGCAATATCTGAAATTCGAAGACGAGCGCACGCGCCCCGCGCGCGATCTCTTGCAAGCGGTGCCCACCGGCGAGGTCAGGCGCGCGGCCGATCTTGGCTGCGGCCCCGGCAATTCCACCGAGCTTCTAGCGGCGCGCTATCCGGGCGCGTCTATCGTGGGCATCGACAACTCGCCGGAGATGATCGCGGCCGCCAAACAGCGGCTTCCGGGCGCCGCATTCGAGCTCGCCGCCATCGAGGACTGGAGCGCGGCGGGGCCCTTCGATCTCATCTTTGCCAATGCCGCCTTGCAATGGGTGGGCGGGCACGAGACCTTGCTGCCGCGCCTTGCCGGACGGCTCGCGCCTGGCGGAAGCCTCGCCATCCAGATGCCGGACAATCTCGGCGAGCCCTCGCATGTGGCTATGCGCACCGTTGCGGCGAGCGCGCCGTTTGCAGCGAAGCTTGGGCATGCGGCCAGCGCGCGCACCGTGCTTGCGGCGGCGGATTGGTACTACGCGCTGCTGAAGCCGATCTGTTCGCACGTCGATATCTGGCGAACCACCTACTATCATCCGCTTGCCGGCGGCCTCGACGCAATTGTGGAATGGCTGAAGGGAACGGGCCTAACGCCGTTTCTCAAACCGCTATCGGAAGCCGAGCGGCAGGCGTACATCGCCGCTTATAAGGAGGAGCTGGCGAAGGCTTATACGCCGCTTGCGGATGGGACGGCGATCCTGCCCTTCCCGCGCCTATTTATCGTTGCCGTGCGCTAGCGTGTCCTGGTGGACCGGATGCCGTACAAGGGGGCTCCTCCCCTTCATCGTGACGTCGCCCTTAAAAGCCGGCAATTTATGAGACCAGATAATGGTCTTGTAGGCTGAACGGCAGCCGAGCCTCGGCGTAGGATGAAAAACAAGTGTTTTCGGACACCAAGAGGAAGAAACTCGTTAGGCAGCTCTCAGGGCGAGGTCCTGCTAGCGCCCAATATTGCGCTGATGCCAGAAGTGTCTCGAAGCGCCGGGGTGTTGGTCACCGGCAGGGTTGGCAGCAGAAAGGCTCCGAACTCCGTCCGCAGAGAATTCCGCATTCGTTCACGGATTCCACTTCGCACACGACTTGGTCAATAACCCGCCGCCAACTATCCAGATCGATACAGGCTGCGATAAACCCAATCTTTCTGATCGTGCGAACAAGATGCTCATCTGCATCGCCGCTGCTGAGCGGAGCTTGTGCTTCGAAGCACTTGTTCAAGAAAATAGAAGGCAACTCGTTAGACATGAGCGTCACCCACAACCTAAACGGCTATTGATTTATACGCACAACCCCGTGCAAATCATTATTCGGGTGCGGCGATGGATTCAGTCGCAACCTTACGTTGCAGGCTTTTTTTAATCAACGTCTGTAGCCGGTTCGCAACGGCAGCCGAAAGCGTATCAACACCTTTAATTGCGTGGTCGCAGAGGCTTTCGCTATGTGCTTGATTTCAATGGTGGACACGACAGGGATTGAACCTGTGACCCCTACGATGTCAACGTAGTGCTCTACCGCTGAGCTACGTGTCCGGCCAAGGGCGATTTCATAGCATGCGCGCGCGGGGCCTTCAAGCGGGCTGTTGCCGGTAGCGAGCCCGATTTTGGACCCGCTACCGTTCCCTCGACCGGGCAAACAGGAGACCCTCAGAATCCCCCTTTAGCCTTGCCCGATTGGACCCGTTATCCCCTCAGCAGGCGCGGTTTAGCCGCTTCCAGGGATGGAAAATCTTAAGATTGGGGCAGAAATGCGGGCCCTCGGCTTCGCAGCCTTGGCCATCGAGCCAGCGCAGGCATTCGCCGATATCGATGCATTTCAGGCAACGCGAACGCGCCTCCGCATAGGCCTCGCCGTTCCGCACCCGGACGAAAGCCGCAAGATCCACATCGAGCCGGACCATCATTTGATGCATGCGAACCGCTTGCCGCTCCGCCGAGCGATCGGCCGTCCTCAACATGCCACGCCTCCTTTTGCGTTCCCGCGTTCCCTGAGACAGCTTTTTTTGCGTTTCCAGAATTCAAAACCCAAGCGCAAACGCTGTCGTTGACTTCGATCAACGGCACGCGCCGTGGACGAGGCCGCAAGCCGATAAATTTCCCGTGCCGTTGCCTCGCCTGGCCCGGTCTCAGCCGCATGCAATACCCCGCCGGCTACGAGCCGCGCGATGGCGCGCCAGGGAGAGCACCCGCTAGCGACCCGCGGCAAGGCTCACCGGTGGCTACCCGTGAGCCTGCCAACGGCGCGCCTTAGCGCAGCCTATTTTTCGGTGAGTTTCAACTCGATGCGGCGGTTACGCCGCAGATCGGCTTCTGTGGAGCCGGGCGCCAGCGGCTGGAACTCGCCGAAGCCGGCCGCGACCAGGCGGTGCGGCGGGATACCCTTGCCAACAAGGTATTTCACGACGGAGATGGCACGCGAGGACGACAGTTCCCAGTTCGATCTAAACGTCGAAGTCGAGATCGGCCTTATATCGGTGTGGCCGTCGATCCGCAGCACCCAGTTCAGCTCCTTGGGGATCCGGTCCTCAAGCTCATGCAGAGCGGTGGCGAGCTTGTCGAGCTCGCTATAGCCGGCCGGCGATAGATCGGCGGAGCCGCTATCGAAAAAGATTTCCGATTGAAACACAAAGCGGTCGCCCACCACCTGAATGTCGTCGCGGTCGCCAAGCGATTTTTTCAGCTCCCCGAAGAACGTCGAGCGGTATTGCGAGAGTTCCTGCACACGCTTGGCCAGTGCGACGTTCAGCCGCTGCCCGAGATCGGCGATCTGGGCCTGGGAGGCCTGATCGCGCTTGCCGGCGTCTCCAAGCGAGTTCTCGAGCGCGGCGATCTGTTTGCGCAGAGAGTTGATCTGCTGATTGAGGAGCTCGATTTGAGCCAGCGCTTGCGCGGTTAGTCCGCGCTGCTCGTCGAGCTGCTTGGTCATGGCGCCAACGCGCGCTTCGGCCGAACCACCTTGGGAACCTTCCGCACTCAAGAGCCCCGCAAGGCGCTTTTTCTCGGACTCCGTCGCGGAAAGCGTCGCGCGCAGCGAGGAGGCTTCGTCCTGAGCGGATTTTTTCTGCGACCGCTCCAGTGAGAGCAGATCGGCCATTTGCGCTATTTGCTTTTGCAGCCGCGCCAAGACCGTGTCTTTGCCCGAGGCTTCCTGCGCAACGAAATATTGCGCGACCATGAACAGGACCATCAGGAAGGTGACAACGAGCAGGAGCGTCGAAAGGGCATCGACGAAGCCTGGCCAATAGTCGATCTGTTGGGGGCGGCGGCGCGATCTCGATAAGGCCATTGGCTATTTCTCCCGCAAGGCTCAGCGCTCGGCGGTATCGCGGCGGGGAGCGCGGGCTGCGATCTCGCGAAGCGCGCCCGCAAGCCGGTTCTGCTCTTTCAGCACCGCTGCCAGCTCGGCTTGATTGTGCGCTTGCTCGTCGACCCATTCGCGAAGGACTTTTTGCTCGGCCCGCATCTGCCCCACGAGCTTATCGATCCCGTCGGTGAGCCGGAGCAGCCCATCGCCGTTTTGCGTACCGCCGCGAATGACACCCTGCTCGATCTTCTCGGCAAGGTCGGAAATGCTGCGCTGCATGTCGAGGAGCGCAAAACGAAGCTGCGTCTGAGAGCCGGGCGCATCGCCCGCGCCATCGGCGCGAAGCTCGGTGATGGTCGAGAGCCATTCCTCAAGCTCGTTGTAGAACCGCGCTTGAGCTTGCCCGGCCTGCAGGTCGAGAAATCCGAGAATCAAGGAGCCGGCCAAGCCGAAGAGCGAGGCGGAGAAAGCTGTTCCCATGCCCCTTAACGGTTCTTGCAGGCTCGTTTTCAGTTGTTGAAAGACTTCGGCGGATTCCTTGCCCTCTGTGTTCAGCGCGGCGATGGTATCGCCGACCGAGCCTGTCGTCTGAAGCAGGCCCCAGAACGTGCCGAGCAGGCCAAGGAAGATAAGAAGGCCGACGAGATAACGCGCCGTCTCGCGGCTTTCGTCGAGGCGAGAGGCGATCGAATCGAGGATCGACCGCATGGCCGTGGTCGAGATCGCAGCCTGCCCTTGGCGGCGCCTTAGCATCATCGCCATGGGTGCCAGCATCACTGGCACATGGTCCATGGCAAGGCCGGGGTCCGATATGCGGAAACTATTAACCCAGCGGACCTCGGGATAAAGGCGTAGCACTTGCTGGAAGATGAATAATATGCCGAAGATCAAGACGCCGGCAATGAGCGAGTTGAGCGCTTGGTTTTTGTTAAAATTCGCTTGAATTTGCTCATGGATAATGGCCGCGATCAGCCCTGTCAAAACCAGGAATAGAAACATCCGCCAGACGAAAGTCTGCGGGCCGGACAAAGTTTTGTAGTAGGGCGGCTTGCTCATGGCGAAGGGGTCTCGCGTGCGTCTTTAGTCGTGACACTCCTAGTTCGAGCGTTTCCATACAACATTTAGCCGCTGCGGGAAATCACAAGTTCCTTGCAAATTGGTAAGCTTGTTTCAGGCCGCGGCAGCTATGCGCCTTTGTAGCGCTGCATGAATGGCTTCGTTGCCGCAGAGGATGGCGCCGGTTTTAAGCATGGTCTGGCGCCCGTCGACGTCCGAAACGAACCCGCCCGCCTCGCGCACGAGCACGATGCCGGCCGCAATGTCCCAAGCCTGAAGGTTGCGCTCCCAGTAGCCGTCGAAGCGCCCCTGCGCCACCCAGGCGAGGTCCATGGAGGCCGAGCCGGTCCTTCGGATGCCAGCCGCATCGCGCATGACCGCGGAAAGCTCGCGCAAGTGCTGCTCGTGCCCCGGCTTTCCGCGGTGCGGAATACCGGTGACGATCACGGCCGAATCGAGGTCCGGCCGGCCCGCCACGCGCAGGCGCCTGTTGTCGTTCAAAAACGCGCCCTTGCCGCGCTCGGCGGTGTAGAGGTCGCCCGTCGCCGGATTGTAGACGAGCCCCGCGACAAGCTCGCCTTCGCGTTCGAGCGCGATCGAGATGGCAAAAATCGGAATGCCGTGCAGGAAGTTCGTTGTGCCGTCGAGCGGATCGATAATCCAGGTGTGTGTTTTGTCGGGGCCTTCGACGAGCCCGCGCTCCTCCATGAGAAAGCTATAGCCGTGACGCGCGCGGCTCAGCTCTTCGTAAATGATGTTCTCGGCCCGGTGATCGGCCGCGGAAACGAAATTCGCCGGCCCCTTGACGCTGACCTGGAGATGCTCGACCTCGCCGAAATCGCGCGCAAGGCTGCGGCCTGCCTTGCGCGCAGCGTTAACCATGATCGTCATCAGCGCGGAAGCGGGCATGGCTGCTTACTCCAAGGGTTTTGGCGAGGGCGCTATTCTGCGCGTTTCACGTAAGCCATTTCGTTGGTATCGACGATGACCTTCTCGCCCGCGGTCACGAAGGGTGGCACCATGATCCTCACGCCGTTTTCCAGGATCGCGGGCTTGTAGGACGATGCCGCCGTCTGGCCTTTCACGACCGGATCGGCTTCGGCGATGGTGACCGTGACCTGATCCGGCAGATTGATGCCGATAGGGCGGCCCTCATGCATTTCCACCATCACCATCATGCCCTCCTGGAGAAACGCGGCCCGCTCGCCAACGAACTCCTGCGGCAGCTCCATTTGCTCGTATGAGCCGGTGTCCATGAACACGAGCATGTCGCCCTGGGCGAAGAGGAATTGAAAGTCCTTCTGCTCTAGCCGGACCCTCTCCACCGTCTCCGACGAGCGGAAGCGTTCGTTGAGCTTCGAGCCGTTGATGAGGTTCTTCAACTCGACCTGATTATAAGCGGGGCCCTTGCCCGGCTTCACCGCCTGGGTTTTGACTGCGACCCAGAGACTATTATTGTGCTCGATCACATTGCCGGGGCGAATTTCGTTGCCATTGATTTTCATGATGTGCGCTCGCGCGTGAGAATCCGTTGCGGATGGTGTGACGGATGCGCTGGGCCGCTGTCAAGCCCGGCGGGCGTCAAACTCGATCCGGGCTTCGCTGCCTATGGGCATCCAGCCCCCCATCATCATCCAGTACAACGCGCCGGGTGTCACGCTCTTGCAGCTTAAAAGTTCCACCTCCCTTAACGCAATTACAACCTGATACAATTTACGGTTGCGCACTGTTCCTTGAAGCGTCTGTCTCGCGTAGCTTCGCACAACCGGAGACGGCGAATGAATTCCAAAATGGGTCTTGCGGGCTTAGCGCTCGCAAGCTTGACCGCTTCGGCGCACGCCGCCGGTCTTGGAGACCCAAGTCTCAAAGATCCGGTTCCTGATAGTCCGACCTGGCGCGGCGTGACCGTTTATGGCGTCATAGACCTAGATTACGCGTATCAGACCCACGGCGTTCCGCTCAGCGGGCCGTTCTATCCCGGCCTCGAATATAATATATCGGGCTCTAAGAACGCCGGTAAACCCATCTCGTCGCTCGCGGAGAGCGGTCTTGAGCAATCCAAGACCGGCGTGAAGATCGAAGAAAGCATCGGTGGCGGCTGGGTGGCCGCCGGCAAGCTCGAAGCCGGCTTCGACCCCCTTTCAGGCGAGCTTGCCGATGCCTGCGCAAGTTTAGTCAGAAACAACGGGAAGCCTTTGACGGCGCAAACCGCAAATTCCGACGGCAGCCGTTGCGGTCAGACTTTTAGCGGCCCGGCCTATGCCGGGGTGAGCCACGCGGCTTACGGCGCGCTTCTGATCGGCCGGCAGCAATCGCTAGAGCTCGACGCTATCTCGGTCTACGATCCGATGGGGCTGCCCTATGCCTTCTCGCTGATCGGCTACTCGGGAGGATCGGCCGCCGGTTTCGGCAATACCGAGACCGGGCGGTGGGATAATTCGGCGAAGTATATCTACCAATACGGACCGGTTCACACCGCAGCCATGTACTCGGACGGCGGCCAGGATACTGCGATGTTCGGCGGCGGCTATGGGTTCAACGCCGGCGGCAGCTATCGCGGCTTTTCGATCGACGCCGTGTACACAAAAGAGAGAAGCGCCGTCTCCTCGTCGTCAATCGGGCCGTCTGCCACTTGCCCCGGCACAGGCTGCGCAGGAAATGTCTTGGCGGGCACCGTCACAGACGGCGAGGGCTGGTCGGTCATGGGCAAGTATACCTACGATCTGAGCGGCGGCTTCAAGGATGAGGGTCCGGGCGCCAAACTAAGCGTCTTTGCCGGTTACGTGCACACCGCCTTGACCGATCCGCAGGACCCGGTTGCCGCCGGATCTACGACGATCGGCGGATACGAATATGCAACCCTCAACAACAAGCCTTATGCTCCCGGCAACGGCAAAACCTTGCAAACCGGATGGGCAGGCGCGAGATACGAGCTGCCCTCCGGCTGGAGCTTCACCGGCGCTTACTACCGGTTGAGCCAGGACGCTTACACAGCGAACGGAACCTATTACACGCCGGGCGCCCCTCCAGGTGGGACCAAGAACAGCGGCTCCTATAATTGCGCCCAAGGCAGCGTCAGCAATACTCTACAAAAGGGCATTGGAAACGCCTTTGGAGAAACGGCCGGTGCGATGTGCGCCGGCGATCTGAACCAAGGCTCCTTTCTCGTTGATTACCAGTTCAACAAGCATTTCGATATCTATAGCGGTATCAGCTTCTCCGAAGTTGGCGGCGGTCTGTCGTCCGGTTACCTGAACACAAGCATGACCACTTTTGCGACCGGCTTGCGCTTGAAGTTCTAGCTAGCCTAACCGGGCGCGCTCTGTGGCACCCGGTTGCCTGCACTTAGCGTCTGCGCCAGATAGTCCGGCGAGCGCATTTCGATCAGCCGCGAGGCGGTTCGCTCGAAATGCTCTGCGCCATCGCCCGTGCGGTAGAGCGCATCGGGCTCCGCATCGGCGGATGCGATGAAGCCTGTGCGGCGATCGTAGATCGTGTCGATGAAAGTGATGAAGCGCCGCGCCGCGTTATTCTGGCCGGGGCCCATTACGGGAATGCCATCGACGAAGATCGTGTGAAAGTGGCGGGCCAAGGCGATATAATCGGGAGCGCCCAACGGCTTGTCGAACAAATCGGCGAATGCGAAGCGCGCGGCGCCGAAACTCGCTTGCGGGACGGCAACTTCGTGGCCGAGCACGCTCAGCGTTTCGCGCCGGCAGGGCTCGCCGAAGGTTAGCCTGCACCAAAGATCGTCCATCGCAGCCTTCGCCGCAGGGCCGAGAGGGCAGAAGTAGAGCGCGCTGTTGCCAAGCTGCTCTAACCTATAATCGCGCGCGGCTTCGAGCTGCAGGAGCTCCATATTCTCTTCGACGAGATCGATGAAAGGCAGGAAGAGATCGCGATTGCGGCCGTCTTTGTAAAGCTCGCGCGGACGCACATTCGAAGTGACCACTATAATCGTGCCGGCCGCCAGAAGCGTAGCGAACAGCCGGTTCAGAATGGTGGCGTCCGCGATGTCGATGACGAATAGCTCATCGAGGCAAAGCAGGCGTGCCTCCGCAGCGATGATCTTCGCTACCGCGAGGATTGGATCTTCCTTAGCCTCCCGGCGGGCCACCGCGAGCCTAGCGTGCACCCCGGCCATGAATTCGTGGAAATGGGCGCGGCGTTTCTGCCTGACGGCAACCGTGCTAAAGAAAAGATCCATCAGCATGGTTTTGCCGCGGCCGACGGCCCCGAATATGTACAGGCCCTTGGGAACCTCACCCCGGCGCCGGGTGAAGAAAGAGAAAAAGTCCGTCCGCGCCGGAGGGGTGTAATGGGCCAGCCGGTTCGTGAGTATTTGCAATTTTTCGACGGCGAGCGCTTGCGCGCTGTCCGGCGCAATTTTGCCTTCCGCCAGCAGACGGCGGTATCTTTCAAGGAGGGTTTCCGGCATGGCTGTGCCTAATGCACGTTCCGCAGCTCGAGTTCAACGGCCGTCACGGACGGGCTCGGCGACAAGAGCTCGATCTCAAAATCCGCCCGTTGATCGGGCCTGATCTTGGAACCGCTGAAAGGAAGATTGACCGTATATTCGCGGTCGAGCGCGGGGTCGTCATCCTTGATCGAAACCATAAAGTCGGGGACGTTCACCTTGCGCTGCGCGCGATTGTAAACGGCACCTTTGATGACGATCACAGGCTTGCCTTCCACGATTGCCCAATCGTACTGAACGCCCTCGAATATGAGGGGCTGCACTGTGACGGGCATTCCGAGCGCGCGGTAGAACGGCGTGAGCCCTGGCAGCGCGTCGGCTGCAATATCGCGGAAAGCGAAAACGCCAACGGCAAGGCCCGCGGCAATGCTCAGAAAGAGACCCCACGCGGCCGCCAGCGCCAAACCGCCTGTTCCTCCGCGCAGCCTGGGCTTGTTCCCATGCTCCAGGGTCTCCTCGATTTCCCGGAAGAGACGCGGATCGAACGAGTTCTCGCCATCGCCAGCCCCGGCGGAGTCGTCTTCGGGCGCGGGCTCCTTGCCTGCCGCTTCGCCGAAGGCCTGCGATGGCCGTTTCCAAGGAGGAACGAAGCGCCCGGCGCGCTGCGGTTCATCGCTTTCTGGGGCCTGCTCAGGTTCAAATTGCACCGCGAACTCTTGGACCAGTTCGCTGGGCGCCGCGCGGGAGGGGAAGTGGGCACGAAGCGCATTGCGTAGCTGCGCGTCCGGATCGTCTGGATCCTCAATCGCCTCCGGCCGCCAGCCTTGCTGCCAGGACTGAGCCGGTTGCCCGTCAGTGTCCTCTTCACTGGGGTCTGCTGTCGATGCCCAGCCGCCGCCAGCGCCGCTTTGCGGCAGTACCGGTGTGAAGCTGGGTTCCGCGGACGCCTCTTGCCGCCACCCCGGAGTCTCCGTCTCAGCGTGACCGCTCGCCGGTAGCCATGCATTTTCTGCTTGAGCTGCGCCAAAATAGAGATTGGGATCGGTGTCCAGCTCGCCGGTATCGCCCTGCTCTCCCTCACCGATTGAGCTGACCGCAGGTTGAAAAGCGCGCCCGCCGGCGGCCGGGCGTTGCTCTTCCAGACTTGCGAAAACGTTACGTACGGCGGCGCGGGCGTCATCGAGTGTACGCAGATTCTCTTCGGCCGGGTTCTGCCCCTCCTGGCTCGCGCCGGAACGGGGAAAAGGGATCGTTTCCGCGCCCGGCGACGGCTTCGGCGAATCGGGACGGTCTTCGGGTACGGCGCTTGCCTTGGCGCTATTCCTGCGCAGGAAGCTGCCGAACCATTTTACCTTCCCCGTATCGCGATCCTTTTCCGCCTCCTCTTTCTCCCATCCGGAGTCCTCATCTGCGCCGGCCTGCGGCATATGAGCAGCGGCTTGGTCTTCCTGCGCGAATAGCCCGTAGCCAGCCGGGGGGCTCTCCCCGGCAGCGCCGGGCGTCTCACCGGTTACGGGGCGCTCAGCGGCGGCGCTTCTGCTTTGGAGCCATGCGCTGCCCTCCGTCCCGAAGGACGGCACGTCTTGCCCGCTATCCTCCCAGTTTCCCGCGCTCTCCTGCTGCGGGCCGGCGTCCGCCCCTTCCCTTCCGCCGGCATTGGACACGCCGTGAGCTGCTTGTCCGTTCTCGGCCGCAGGCATAGCGCGCCAAATATTGCCGCATTTGGCGCAGCGCACAGTCCGGCCCTCTGGCGGCAACTGTGCCTTAATGTCGTACCTGGTAGTGCAAACCGGGCATTCGATGATCATCTATGGGCTCTATTTTCTTAGGTTTTAGGCTTACGCTGTCTCGGCTTTGCCGAAATCGATTGCTACTTGCCCTGCGTTTTATCATAAATCGTGCCGGGATCGAACGGCAGGGATGGGGTTGTGGTATCGGGTCATGCTCTTATTCGATTCGAAAATGTCGGCCTCCGCTATGGGGTCGGGCAAGAAGTGCTGCGAGATATCAACTTCCACTTGCAGCCCGGATCGTTCCATTTCTTAACAGGCCCATCGGGTGCAGGCAAATCGACACTTCTCAGGGTCCTGTTTATGTCGCTGCGTCCCACGCGCGGACTTGTCCATCTTTTCGGACGGAATATTGCCCAGAATACGACGGCCCAGCGCGCCGATCTTAGGCGCCGGATCGGTATCGTTTTTCAGGACTTCCGGCTTCTCGACCATCTCACCACATGGGAAAATGTGGCGCTGCCTTTGCGCGTCACAGGACGCAGACTAAGCGATTACAGGGAGGACGTCACCGAGCTTCTCAAATGGGTGGGGCTCGGCGACCGGATGCATGCGTTCCCTGCAGTCCTCTCGGGCGGAGAGAAGCAGCGCGCCGCCATCGCCCGCGCCGTGATCGGTAAACCCGAGCTTCTCCTCGCCGACGAGCCGACCGGTAACGTCGACCCGCAGATGGCGCGCCGCTTGCTGCGTCTTTTCATCGAGTTGAACCGTCTCGGCACCTCCATCATCATCGCAACCCACGACTATCAGTTGATGTCGCAATTTCCGGCTCCGCGCATGCAGCTCGAGAATGGGCGCCTGGAAATTTACGAATAGGTATTTATAAAGACGATGAGCACAGTAAATACTCAGCAATCGCTACCGGTTCCAATCGAGGCGGTTGGGCAAGGCGCCGCGAAATTCGCACGCGGCAACGCGCCCATCGTTCCGCCGGGGTCGGTCACAGGGCGCTCGCTGACGCTTGTGATTTCGATTATGGCTTTCCTCGCCTCGCTCACGGCGGGCGGCGTTTATGTCGTCTTCAACGCGGCCAGCGTGTGGACGAACAACATTTCGTCGGAGATCACGGTCCAAGTTCAAAGCCGCAGTGGCGATGCGGGCGATGCGAAGATCGCCGAAATCGCGAAATTTCTTTCAGATCAGAATGGCATCCGCCAAGTCACTCCGTTTACCCGCGAGCAATCGCTCAAGCTTGTCGAGCCATGGATCGGAAAATCCGACGTGCTGAAGAACTTTGCCATTCCGAGGCTGATCGCGATCGAGATCGACCGGGACAATCCGCCAGAGATTGCCACCCTGAAAAAAGTTATGGAGGCGAAGTATCCCGGCTCGGTTCTTGACGACCACGGCCTCTGGCGCGCTGAAATCCGCCGTCTGACGAGGTTCCTAGAGCTCGCAGGCATCGGCATGCTGCTGCTCATGGCAGCAGCAACCGGAGCCGTCATCATCGCGGCCGCTACGAGCGCTCTTGCCTCGAACAAAGAGATCGTGTCGGTTCTCAATCTCGTCGGCGCCGAGGAGAAGTTCATCGCCAAGCAATTCGAAAGACACTTCTTGAAGGTTGGCGTTAAGGCAGGTTTCGTTGGCGCAGGCATGGCCGCGCTCGTCTTTCTGGCCATGCCCTATATCACCGAAGGAATGAGAGGCAGTGCCGCTGCCGAAGCCGAGATTCGCCGCCTTGTGGGAGCAGGCACCCTCGATCTCGGCGGCTATGCCGTGCTTGTTACCATTGTCGTTGCCGTTGCCGCCATTTGCAAAATGACGTCCCGCTACGGCGTGCGCCGGATTCTGAACCAGCAGAACACATAATTTGTCCGCAACCGTAAGCGCGGCAAAAAAACATCATGCAACGGCGGCCGGTTGGCGATATGCTGATTGCAAATGAAAAACGCTGGTAGAAGCAGGCTGATCGCTTTTAGACACGCCGCACGGGCAATTTTGCAGCGGATGCTCCATATCTGCGCGATTTTTGCGATCGTCCTTTTTGCGGGCTTTTTCGCTTTCGCTTATTTCGTAAGCGTCATGCCGGCAGGGCCGCTCCGAGCGGCGGACGGCATGGTTGTTCTGACCGGCGACGAAGACAGGATCGCCGAGGCTGTGAAGCTTCTCGCAATGGGAAGAGCGGAGCGCCTGCTCATATCTGGCGTCAACAAGAGCACGCGGGCTCCCCAACTTATCGGCTTGAATGCGGCCGTGCGCGAGCAAGCCTTTTTGTTCCGCTGCTGTGTCGACATCGACAAGCGCTCGCTAAATACCGAGGATAATGCCTTCGAAGCGACTGTATGGGCAAGAAAGCGCGGCTTTCGCTCTCTCATCGTCGTAACATCGACCTACCACATGCCAAGGGCGCTCATCGAGCTACGGCAAACCATGCCAGAGGTTGAACTCGTGCCCTACCCCGTGAAATCGCCGCGGTTGAAGGCGAAGTGGTGGAACGATCCGCGGACAGCCTGGGTGCTTTGCAAGGAATATCTAAAGTTCGTGACCGCCTCCGCGCGCTACGCAGCCAATAGGATTGCCGACGGCTCCGGCCAAACAGGCTCCACTCCCCGGACGATCCATGCGCACGCGGACTAGGGTGGCCCTCTATTTACGCTCGGCCCTTTTTTATCCCGTTCTCTATATAAACTGGGCGCTTTTTCTCGTCCTTGGCAGCTGGCTCCTCATAGGCCCCCGCCGCTGGGCAATGGCGGGGCTGGCGGCGCATGGGCGCGCGACCGTTTGGCTGCTCCGCGTCATTTGCGGCACGAGGATGGAGGTCCGGGGGCATGAAAAACTGCTTCCCGGCCCGGTCATCGTCGCTGCAAAACATCAGGCCGCTTGGGATACGTTCGCACTCATCTCTTTGATGCGCGACCCAGCCTTGGTGATGAAGGCCGAGCTCCTGTCCATCCCGCTTTATGGCGCGTTTTGCCGGAAATTCGAGCTCATTCCCATCCAGCGCGAGCTCGGTCCAGCCGCGCTTCGCCAACTGGCGCGCGAGGCGCGGTTACGCGCCGCCGAGGGCAGAGAGATCGTCATCTTCCCGGAGGGCACGCGCAAAGCACCGGCCGCCCCGCCCGACTACAAGCCCGGCATTCTTTTTCTTTATCAGGACCTGAAAGTTCCGGTTTGTCCCCTCGCGCTCAACTCGGGTGTCTTTTGGCCGCGCCATTCCTTTCTCCGTTACCCCGGAACGATCGTCGCCGAATTCCTGGACCCGATCCCGCCCGGCCTGCCGCGCCAGGAGTTCATGGACCGGCTCAAGCAGGCAATCGAAGGAGCTTCGGAGAGATTGCTCATCGAAGCCAGGCAAGAGCTTGCGCACATGGGCTTCGAGCCGCCCGGGCCCCGGCAAGCGCGCGGCCCTGCCTTAACCCATTAGAGATCCTCGCGGCGGGCACTGGGCGGGGGACGCTGTTATTACGGCGTTTTGGCTTATATCTATGCTGGCGCGCGCACTAAGTTATCCACAAACAGGCTTGACGAAACAGAACCAACATAGAACATTTAGGGTTCATAACAGGAATATCCACCAGCAAGGGTTCGGCCCGTAATGTTAGTTCCGGTCTCACAGCAAATTTGGGAAGGCAAATACCGGTACCAGCCTCCGGGCGGCCAGGCAGAGCGGTCGGTGGAGGATAGCTGGGCGAGGGTCGCTTCGGCAGCGGCCGCCGCCGAACGGGGCGCGAACCGCAAGGTTTGGGAGCGCCGCTTTCTCGATGCCATGGCGGATTTTGCATTCATCCCGGCCGGCCGCGTGCTTGCCGGCGCTGGCACCGGGCGCGACGTAACCCTTTTCAACTGCTTCGTCATGGGTGCGATCGGCGACGATATGGGCTCGATCTTCGCCAATGTCCGCGAAGCTGCCCTGACCCTTCAGCAGGGCGGCGGAATTGGGCACGACTTCTCCACCCTCCGTCCCAAAGGTGCGCCCGTCCGGGGCGTTGGCGCCGATGCCTCAGGCCCCGTGAGTTTCATGGATGTCTGGGATGCGATGTGCAAAACGATCATGTCCGCAGGCTCCCGCCGGGGCGCGATGATGGGAACCCTGCGCTGCGATCATCCCGATATCGAAGCCTTTATCGAGGCTAAGGCGGATCCCGCAAGGCTCAGGAACTTCAATCTTTCGGTGCTCGCGACGGACGCCTTTATGGAGGCGGTGAAGGCGGATGCGGCTTGGCCTTTTGTCTTTGGCGGCGAAGTCTTCCGCACGGTCAGCGCGCGCGGCCTTTGGCATAAGATCATGCGCAGCGCCTACGATTACGCCGAGCCCGGAGTGATTTTCATCGACCGGGTGAACGCCTTAAATAACCTAAGCTACTGTGAATCCATCGGCTCCACAAATCCATGTGGCGAACAGCCCTTGCCCCCTTACGGCGCGTGCCTGCTCGGTTCCATCAACTTGGCCGCATTGATCGAGGAGCCATTCAGCTCCTCGGCGAGGCTCAACGAACGCCGGCTGGGAACCTTAGTGCCAACTGCAGTGCGGCTGCTCGACAACATTATCGACGTGTCACGCTATCCGCTGCCGGCTCAAGAGAAGGAAGCCAAGTCCAAGCGCCGCATAGGCCTTGGGGTGACCGGTCTTGGCGATGCTCTGATCCTTTGCGGAAAGCATTATGGCTCAGAGGAAGCACGCGATCTAGCAGGGCGCTGGATGGCGCAGATCGCTCACGCAGCCTATGCGGCAAGCGCCGCCCTCGCAAAGGAGAAAGGCGCGTTTCCACTTTTCGACGCAGCCGAATTTCTTAAGCGGCCTTTCCCAAGCTCGCTGCCCGCCTCCCTCCAAGAGGAGATCCGCGCGCACGGCATCCGGAACGGCGTGCTGACCTCGATCGCCCCCACCGGCACGATCTCATTGCTGGCGGGCAATGTATCGAGCGGGATCGAGCCGGTTTTCGACTTCGAGTACCGCCGCCGCATTTTAGACCCCAGCGGTGCGCCGCATTACGAGACCGTCGAGGACTACGCGGTGCGGCTCTATCGCGAGCAGTCCGCCGATGCGGCCTTCACGGACGCGTTTGTGACGGCGCACGAGCTCACCCCGCAGCAGCACCTGCTCATGCAGGCCGCGCTTCAGCGCCATGTGGACGCTTCGATCTCTAAAACCGTAAATTGCCCCAAGAACATAGCGTTCGAGGATTTCGAGACGCTTTATCTCGACGCATACAGGCTAGGGCTGAAAGGGTGCACGGCATACCGGCCGAACCCCGTGACCGGGGAAGTTCTGCTGTCTGCGCCGCCACCCGCCGCCGGCGCGCTGCAGCCTGCGCTTCCTCTTCCGCTCGCCGCTCCCCAAGCTGCGCTTGCCGGCACCCTGCCGCAGCCGCGCGACGCAGTCTTGTCAGGCTTCACCTACAAGCTGAAATGGCCGGGCTCGGACCACGCCATCTATGTAACCGTCAATGACACCCTGGACGGCGGCCGGCGCCGCCCCTTCGAGATATTCATAAATTCCAAAAACCTCGAACACTACGCATGGACCGTAGCGCTTACACGGATGATAAGTGCAATATTCCGGCGCGGCGGGGATATTTCCTTCGTCGTAGAGGAGTTGAAAGCCGTTTTCGATCCAAGGGGCGGCGCTTGGATGAATGGTAAATATGTTCCGAGCTTGCTTGCGGCGATCGGAGATATTATTGAGCAGCATCTTGTCCACATCGGATTCGCCGGTGCAGCGCAGAGTACAGGTATGGCAGGACAGGGAGGGGAAGGCCTCATTGTGAGGGGCGCAGATAGCGGCATCGAAACGGCGGCCGGCGGCTCGCGGATATTTGCGTCTCTGGCATTTTGCCCGCGCTGCGGATCGCCGGACGTCGTTTTTCAGGAAGGCTGCCGCGTTTGCCGCAATTGCGGATTTTCTAAATGCAGCTGACGTGCCGCTTTGCTGCGGAAAGTCCGCTGTCTTCGACCTAAGCGTGGTTGCCCCGGCGCCGCCCCCTCACCATAATGGCCTCGAATTTCACACTTTTGGGAGGATTTAGACGATGGTAAAGACTTATCCAGTTCCGGCGGCCTGGAGCTCCTCGGCGTATATCGACGACGAAAAATACCGCGCCCTTTACGAGCGGAGCGTTCGCGACCCTAACGGTTTCTGGGGCGAGCACGCCACCCGGATCGACTGGATTAAGCCTTTCACGAAGGTCAAGCACACCTCCTTCGATCCTCACAACCTTTTCATCAAATGGTTCGAGGACGGAACGCTGAACGTTTGCGCAAACTGCGTGGACCGCCATCTCGAAAAGCGCGGCGACCAAGTGGCTATCATCTGGGAAGGCGACTCCCCGGACATGGATCTCAAGATCACTTACCGGCAGCTGCACGAGCGGGTCAGCCGCGTTGCCAATGTGCTTAAGAAGCACGGCGTGAAAAAAGGCGACCGGGTGACGATCTACCTGCCGATGATCCCCGAAGCTGCCTACGCCATGCTCGCCTGCGCGCGCATCGGCGCAATCCACTCCGTCGTTTTCGGCGGTTTCTCGCCCGACAGTTTGGTGAGCCGCATCCTCGATTGCGATTCGACCGTCGTCATCACCGCGGACGAGGGCGTGCGCGGCGGCCGCAAAGTGCCGCTCAAGGCCAACGCCGATAAGGCGCTGGAGAAATGTCCCTCCGTTCAACGCATGTTCGTCGTAAAGCGTACCAACAGCCCCGTCGCCTGGACGGCCGGACGCGATTACTGGCTCGGCGAGGAAATGCTCACCGTTTCAGCCGATTGCCCGCCCGAGGAGATGAACGCCGAAGACCCGCTGTTCATCCTTTACACCTCGGGGTCCACCGGTCAGCCGAAAGGCGTGCTTCACACCACGGGCGGGTATCTCGTCTATGCCGCGCTCACACACCAATATGTATTCGATTACAAGGATGGCGACGTCTACTGGTGCACCGCCGACGTCGGCTGGGTCACGGGTCACAGCTATATCGTTTACGGCCCGCTCGCCAATGCCGCCACCACGCTGATGTTCGAGGGCGTGCCGAACTATCCCACGCCGTCGCGCTTCTGGGACGTCGTCGACAAGCATAAGGTCAATACGTTCTACACGGCTCCTACAGCAATCCGCGCGTTGATGGGCGCAGGCGAAGCCCTCGTCAAAAAGACGAGCCGCAAGTCTCTCAAGCTGCTCGGTAGCGTCGGCGAGCCGATCAATCCGGAAGCTTGGGAATGGTATTATCATGTCGTCGGCGACGAGCGCTGCCCCATCGTCGACACGTGGTGGCAGACCGAGACGGGCGGCATTCTGATTACGCCCCTTCCGGGCGCGACGGCATTGAAGCCGGGTTCGGCTACACGGCCCTTCTTCGGCGTGCAGCCGGCCCTGGTCTCGGCTGAGGGGCACGTGCTGGAAGGACCGGGCGAAGGCAACCTCGTGATCACCGATTCATGGCCGGGCCAAATGAGGACGGTCTATCGTGATCATGAGCGCTTTGTGCAGACCTACTTCTCGGCTTACCCTGGCACCTACTTCACCGGCGACGGCTGCCGCCGGGACGAGGACGGTTATTACTGGATCACCGGCCGCGTCGACGACGTGATCAACGTTGCCGGCCATCGCATGGGCACTGCCGAAGTGGAGTCTGCCCTTGTCGCCCACCCCAAAGTCGCCGAAGCCGCTTGCGTCGGCTATCCGCACAGCCTCAAAGGTCAGGGCATCTATGTCTATGTCACATTGATGACCGGCGTGGAGCCCACCGAAGAGCTGAGAACCGAGCTCAAAAATTGGGTCCGCCAGGAAATCGGCCCGATAGCCACGCCGGATTTGATCCAGTTCGCCCCCGGCCTGCCTAAGACGCGGTCCGGAAAGATTATGCGCCGTATCTTACGCAAAATCGCCGAGGACGATTTCTCCAATCTCGGCGATACATCGACACTCGCCGAGCCGGGCGTCGTAACCGATCTGATCGACAACCGCATGAATAAGCCAGCCTCTTAAGGCTTCGGCCGCCCGGTCCAAAGCCGGGCGGCTCATCGTTGCGGTCCTGTTGCGCTTGAGGCACGCCCAAGCGCCGATCGTCTGCCTTGGCCCCCGGGCGCATGACACGAGCTGCCGAATCGGAGCGTACTGCGCTGCAGAGAGCAACGCAGCTTAGGATTACGCTATGGCGGAGCAGAACATGACCCAAATTACCACCGAGAAAGTCGAGCTAAGCGGCCGGTCGCATCTCCTTATGCCCGTCATGGAGGGCAATACGCTCGAATGCGACGACGTTTTCTGCTTTCTTGCGGGGCGGTTGTCCGCCGCCGGCGAGGAAAGCGACCCGCAACCTGCTCCACGGCTCAGCTAAGCAGGCCCTCCGGCAACTCCCGGGCATGAATAGAATGGGTCTCGCTGCAGAAATGGCGGGGCGTTTCGATTTAGAAATGTATAAAAGCGCGCAAACCGCGGTCTATTGCTGTGTGCTTCGTCCTTCTCTTTTTGGCGAAGCCGTTCCCTTATGCTAAAGATAGATGGACCGCCGGGCGGACGCCCATGACAATGCCGGATAACTCCGGCAAGCCCAAATGCGAGGAATCCATGCCGCTGCGCGATATTCTCGTTCATCTCGATTCCGGCCCCAGAACCGCCGAACGGCTCAAATTGGCGATAAACCTCGCGCGACGGGACGATGCCCGGCTCGTCGGTGTTTTCGCGCAATGCGCAGAGGCCTATCAGGTCGGCGTCGTCGCGGCCTGGCCTCCCGAGAGCTATACCAAAGCTGCTACAGAGAGCCGCGAACAGTTCGAAGCGGCCGTCCCAGGACTTAGGGACGCGCTGTGGATAGACGTCAACCGGGGCAGCGACCACGAAATTGTGCACCACATGACCGAGGCCGCCCGGCACTACGATCTCACCATCCTCGGCCAGAACGAGGAAGAGAGCCGGAAGATCGCTCCGCGCGAGCTCGTCGAGCAGCTTATCGTCGAATCGGGCCGGCCTGTTTTGGTCGTTCCTTACGCCGGTCATTTCGACGATATCGGCCACACCCCGCTCATCGCCTGGACGGAAGCCCGCGCCGCCGCGCGCGCCTTGAACGACGCCTTGGTTCTGTTTAAGCCAGGCGCGAAAGTTTCCGTGGTGTCCATGGGATTGGGGACGGAACGCGAAAAGCTTTCGGCCGAAAGGATGGGCGATCATTTGCGGGCGCACAATATCGAAGCCCACATCGAGCACTTGCAAGTGACCGAGGTCGGCCTCATGGATACCCTGCTCAACCTCGCCGCCGACAAGGCTGCCGATCTCGTCGTCATGGGCGCGTTCGGCGGCTATGGATATCCGCTCTTAAGCCGCGGCAGCGGCACGCGCTACATGCTGCGCCATATGACGGTGCCTTGCGTCTTTTCGCATTGAAGGCACCGGCAAACGAAACGCCGTTCATGTCCTCGCGGCCAAATTGCGCAGTGCGCAAGCGCTCCACGATAGCCGCGGTAACTTCGGGCGACTTCGGCTAATGCGCATCGTCCTCGCCAACAAAACAGTCCTGGTTCCCACCCCTATTTTAGGAATGCTTCTCTCCGCGGCAGCATTCCTGCTATTCACTTGCTTCGACACAGCGAGCAAATTCCTCTCCCGCGACTATTCCGTCTTTCAGATCATGAGCGTGGAGTTCGTCACTGCAACGCTGCTGCTCGTAGCTTTCGCCTTCCTGAAGAACGGGAAAAAGCCTGCGCGGGAAACGCTGCGCATGCATCGCCCTGGTTTGCATCTCTGGCGAGGTATATTTCAAATCGCCGGCCAATCCTTGACCTTTCTCGCGATACCGCACCTTTCCCTGGCAGAGTTTTACGTCATCATTTTTTGCATGCCCATTATCACTGTGCTGAAGGTGGGCTGGTTCCTGAAAGAGCGCGCTGCCGCCTACATATGGCCCGTGCTAGCGGTGAACTTCATCGGCGTGCTCATCGCGCTACGCCCCGGCGGGGGCGCAAATTTCTGGGCGCTCGCCGCCCTCGCAGGCACCTTCCTCCTTGCCGGCGGCCTCGTGATCTTGCGCCGGATGATGGAAAGCGAAACGGTGGAAATGGCCGGCATCACCTCGAGCACCGCGCTGGCATTGGGGGCGTTGGCTGTAACGCCCTTCGTCTATAGAACCGTCGAACTGCCCGATTTGGCTTTGATGATACTCGGCGGAGCATTGTTCGTCCCCGCGCAGATTATGCTCACCATCGCCTTCCGCCTCGCCCCGGCGGCGCTGGCTAGCCCGCCGCAATTCCTGCAGCTCGTCTATGGCGCAACGGCTGGTTATTTTGTTTTCGGCGACGTGCCGGGCAGGTGGATTTATGTTGGCGGCGCGATTGTGCTAGCCGCCAACGCCTTCCTCCTCTATGCGCAGCAAAACGCGCTCCGCAGATAGAGAGCTGCACCGGAAGCGAGCCGCCGGTGCCGGCAGCCCGCGTAGTGCAAGCGGTGCCGCAGGTTGCTCGCTTGACAGGGCTAGGAAACCGGCGATCCCGAGGAAAGGCTCCACAACGTCTCATCGTTGCCCTTCTCTCAACTGCGGGACCGTGTTAGGAGAATTGAGCTGCCTTTCATGTAGGAGAGACCCAATGTTCAAGGCGCGTGCCGGCCTCAAACTCATTGCCGGTTTTGTTGTAATATCGGCCGTCGCGGGCCAAAGCAGCCAAGCCCCGGCCGCAAGCCTCGCTGTTGAATTGGCATGCGCCGCCGACTACTACGCTTATTGCAGTAAGCATGATCCGGACGGCCCCGAAGTTCGAGCCTGCATGCGCAGCAACGGCCGCAAACTTTCTCAGCGCTGTCTTAGGGCCCTCGTCGCAGCCGGCGAAGTCTCCAAGGAAGAAGTGGACCGCCGCACTGCCAGCGGGCGGTAATCGGGCCGAGGGCCGCCTGGCCCGCGGCGTCAAAACGCTGGGCCGGGCGTCGCATCGAAACAATCTCTTCGCTTTCTACTTGTTCTCCGGCAAGCGCCCCGCTGGCGATGCGGAAGTAGTCAGCAGGACCCGGTCTCAGCGGCCGGGGCAGCGTTCGACCTCGACCGTGATGTGGCTCAGCTTCGGAAGCGCCGCCAGCATCTCCTTGTAGTCCTGCGGAGGCTTGGGATGGTCGGAAAGGATCGACACGGCGGCGGCATAATGGCCCGGGCCGACGCGCCATAAATGCAGGTCGGACACGGCGTCGCCGCCGGCTTCGAGCTTTTGGCGCATCTCTCCGGCGAGATGGGTGTCCGGCACGGAATCGAGGAGGATGCCGCCCGACTGGCGCGCCAGGCCATAGGACCAGCTTAGAATCACGCCCGTGCCGATAAGCCCGACAACCGGGTCCATGAAGGTCCAGCCCGCGAGCTTTGCCGCGAGCAGCCCGCCGATGGCCAAAAGCGAGGTCAGCGCGTCGGCCAGCACGTGTATGTAAGCCGAGCGCAGATTGAGATCGCGGTCGTGATGATGACGATGGCCGTGTGTATGGGCGCTATCGCCGTGGGCATGGCCGCCGTGATGGTGATGATCGTGGCCGTGATCGTCCCGCAGCAGCCATGCGCTGAGCAGGTTCACGAAAAGGCCGAGGCCCGCAATGGCAATGGCCTCGTCGTAATAGATCGCGACCGGATGCAGCAGCCGGCTGACGCTTTCGTAGCCGATCAACAGCGCGATCATGCCCAGCACAATCGCGCTTGTGAAGCTTGCGAGGTCGCCCATCTTGCCGGTGCCGAAGGCGAAGCGCTCGTCATGCAAATGGCGGCGGGCGTAAAGATAGGCGAGCGCCGAGATTGTGAGCGCCGCGGCGTGGGTCGACATATGCCAGCCATCGGCGACGAGCGCCATCGAGCCAAGCAGCGAGCCGCCAACGATCTCGCCCGTCATCATGATGGCGGTCAGGGCGACGACGGCCCAAACGCGTTTCGCATTCTCGTCGTGGCGCGGCCCGAGGAAGACATGCTCGTGCCGGTAGTCTTCAACCGGATGAACGTGGATATCGGTCATCGCTTCTCCTCACACTGCATCCGCGAGTTCAGTCCAAAGATCGTATTCGCCCGACTCCACGATGGTGGCACGGACGATATCGCCGGGGTTCAAACCCTCGCCATCGCCGATGAAAACGCTACCGTCGATCTCTGGCGCGTCCCATGCGCTGCGCCCGGTAGCGCCTTCCTCATCCACCTCGTCGATCAGCACCTCGACCGTCTTGCCCACCTGGGACGCCAGAACCCCCGCGCTCACCTCGCGCTGCACCTCCATGAGGCGTTCATAGCGCTCGGCCTTCACCTCTTCAGGCACGTGGCCCCCCAGCGCCCGGCTCGCGGCCCCTTCCACATTCTCGTACTTAAAGCAGCCGACACGCGTGAGCTGCGCCTCGCGCAGCCAATCGAGGAGAAACGCGAAATCCTCTTCCGTCTCGCCCGGAAAGCCGACGATGAAGGTGGAACGCAGCCCAAGATCCGGGCAGATGCCGCGCCAGCGCGCGATGCGCTCCAAGGTCTTCTCCTGGTTCGCAGGGCGCCGCATGGCCTTCAGTACTGCCGCCGAGGCGTGCTGGAAGGGAATGTCGAGATAAGGCAGGATCTTGCGTTGCGCCATCAGCGGCAGAACCTCGTCTACGTGCGGATAGGGGTAGACGTAGTGCAGCCGCACCCAGACGCCGAGCGTCGAGAGCGCCTCGCAGAGCTCCGTCAGCCGGGCCTTGACGGGCGCGCCGCGCCAGGGGCTCTGCGCATATTTGAGATCGACGCCATAAGCGCTTGTGTCCTGGCTGATAACGAGCAGCTCTTTCACGCCCTGGGCGGCAAGCGCTTCCGCCTCGGCAAGGACATCGCCCGCCTGCCGGCTCACAAGATCGCCCCTGATGCCCGGAATGATGCAAAAAGTGCAGCGGTTGTTGCAGCCTTCGGAGATTTTCAAATAGGCGTAATGCGGCGGCGTCAGCCGTAGCCCGGCGCGCGGCACAAGATCCAGAAACGGCGCGTGCGGGGCGGGGGCGGCCGCGTGGATCGCGTTCATGACGGAATCGTATTGATGCGGGCCGGTCACCGCGAGTACGTCCGGGAAGGCATCGCGGATGCGCTTATCCTCCACGCCGAAGCAGCCGGTGACGATCACGCGGCCGTTCTCCGCCATCGCCTCGCCGATTGCCTCGAGGCTTTCGGCTTTGGCGCTATCGAGAAATCCGCAAGTGTTGACGACCACAAGGTCCGCGCCATCGTAGCTAGGCGCGATCGTGTAGCCCTCGGCGCGCAGCCGCGTTAGAATCCGCTCGGAATCGACGAGCGCCTTCGCGCAGCCGAGGCTGATAAAGCCGACTTTTGGCGCCGCCGGGGCGTGTTTTTTAGGTGTCTGCATTACTCTATGAGCCGGAATGAAAAGAGCGCCGCATGGCGCTGCGCTCATGTAATGCTTTGTGGCGGCTTTATAAAGCGCAAGTGCACGTCCTGCCGCGCGAGGAAGGCTTTTTCCCGGCGCGGCGCCCTCGGCCGCTAGAGTGTGTCCAGCTTTTACGGAATCGCCGGGACCTCAGGGACTAACGGTCAAAATCAGTAAAGGCCGGTATTAGCTGCCGGCGGTGGAGATGGCCTTGAGATGGGCACCGCGAACGGCGATCAGGCCAGGGCCAGTGCGCGACCGGCCGTGACAAAAGCCGCAGCGATCAAAAATATGAATATTGCGAATGCTGGCCAAGAGTAATGAACGGGCTCGCCAACCAATTTGATGAGCTCGTCCGGGCTGCCGGCGCCGGCGCCCCCTTCTATGACAGGCTCGAGTAGCAAGCTCTTGGGTTTCAGAAGGATTTTTGCTCGTGGCATGACGGCGCGCTCCAATCAGGCTCGGATAGCCTTCATGCGGTAGTCGATCCTGTATGCCGTTAGGTTCAAACGCGGCTCGTGCCGGTCATGAAGGCTAATCGAGGGCGAAAAGGCGCGGCTGGGCGGGAGCGGAACTCCCGCTGCTCGCAACAGACTATCTGCCGCCATCCGTAGCGGTCACAGCAGATCGGGCAGTGTCAAAAGGCTTTGAGTAACAACACGCTCGTGCCGCTCGGCGGCGCTCTTGATGCGGTAACGCGGCTCTTGCTGATAGTCCGTTGACGGCATGATCCGGCAAATTTGATAATTTCCAGCAACGGCCCCGGGGCCGGTTGGCGTAAAATAAACTTTCTGCCCGACCTCAAATTTCTGTGTCAACGTTCCGTCCTCCATGTTTGGTTCGAAAGGTTAGGCGGGCTTTATTGCAGCGAAGACCGCGATCCGCATTTAAGCGAGTGAAGTTCCAAGAAGAGCGGAGGCAATCTGATCGCATGCGGGATCGTCAAAATTTTGCTGGAGATCTTTTGTTTGAATTAAGCTGAGCTGATACTTCAAATTGTCATGAGAATATTTCTGACCAACCATAACCTGAATTCTAAAAGCCAGATTGTGAAACACGGCGGGACTTAAATCGCCCGGAATTTGCCACTTCTGGCGCAAGATTGTTTCTACCTTATCGGCATCGACAGTCATCGCGTAGTCCTCTCATCCATACAGAGCATATCGAAAGCAAAATTGGGAGAATAGTTAAAGGAAGATTTTCTCAGTTTTCCTCTTCCTCATAAACACGCTCCGACCGGCACTCCTGTGTGTCCTTGACAACCTGCATCCGGTCTCTATCGAATATAAAGGCGACGGCATCCAGAAAACCCAGCATGTAAACATCGGCCTTATGCGGAATTCTATCGTCGTACTCTTTTATGCACTCTTGATATGTTTTCATGGTTCCCGCTTATGTTTCACGCCGCCTCTGCAGGTTCATAGCAGATAATCGCTCTCGATGGCAGAGAAAGATTCCCACACCCTTTTGGCAGGCAGGCTTTGGCCGTCGCGAAAAGCCAGCGCCCGGCTGATGAGGCGGCAAAGGGCCACAATAGCAATTCTTTGCAACGTCCTACAGAAGCCACAGCCAGCCTTGCATCTTGCGGGTACTTCCGTAGAAG